>Ga0074044_10000784_pt1 | contig 29734 bp, 20 predicted proteins | sample BogForMeECP23OM1_FD_94443 | JGI IMG/M metagenome (GOLD analysis project Ga0074044, IMG submission 94443) | Bog forest soil microbial communities from Calvert Island, British Columbia, Canada - Bog Forest MetaG ECP23OM1 | ecosystem: Environmental > Terrestrial > Soil > Wetlands ...
GAAGACTGGTCGACTAATGGTTGCATTAGCAACTATACTTTTCGCTTTGTCGATAAGTTCGGTCTTCGCCAATGGTTATTCAGTCTTAACACCTATAATCGGAACAAGTACCGCCGCAGCAATGGGCGCGCCACCACTCGACGGAGGCTCGCCATTGGTCACCGGCACAGTAACTCTGCATTACTCCGATGGAGCACCCGTGGTGCTGGCATACAATATTGTTACGTTCGAACTTTGCACCACCAGCGTCTGCGTCACTGTGCAAACAACAATGAAGCAGGTATCGTCTGGAACATACGAATACTCCTTCCAGCAACCACCATCCCTAACGGGAGCCATCACGATAACGATCCCCGCCTACTCGCTCGTGGAGAACACAATCGGCAAGCAATTTCCTAGCGTTGATACGGTAATCGGAAGTCTTTTTGTCGCCAGCTCCGGAAACGGCAGCTCCCAAGACACACGGCTTACTTCATTCAGCCCCGTTCCGCAGCAATCGCAGTCGAACTACGAATATAATCAAGCTGTTCCCGTATCGCAGCCTTTCCACCAGTCACCCGTCTTGCAAGCCGTCCTAGTCTCGATAGTTCTCATACTAGGAGCTGGAGGGCTTATTGTCCTCCCGTCTCGAAAGAAATTCTCTACCTGAAACAGTCCTTCCCGTTATCGCACAACTCCGTATTAGTTGAGTTAGTTTTTAGGGGGATTTTTCAGTACTTCAATAAGCTCTATCACGGCGTTCACTGCATCTGCGCGTTGAGAAGCGTCAATTTGGTTTGAAGTGTACTCCGCCTCCTCAAAGATCTCCAAGAGGCGCGTTAGTGGCATCTTGAGGAACGGATACTCCTCTGTTATTCGCGAACAGTACTCTGAATCTGTCTCATTGAGCATTCTTCGTTCGCCAGTGACTTCGCTCATCAGTGATTCAGCAAACCGGAAAGTAAGTCGTACCGCGCTCCGCGGATCCTTCTCCTCTCCTACACGTGCCCTAAACGCGTCCTTTGTGAACCTGCTTGTTGGAACCTGGACCTCTTTGATCTCCAAGATCTGCTTAGGGACGAATGGCTTCATTGGTATCTCGTTAGGCGATAATTGAGTCCCCGAGCGAAAGACACCGGACGTTTTTCCGCGGCGCCTCTTAAGCAACCAAAAACCGCCCAACATCGATATGAGCAGGACAATAATGCCAGATCTAACAGGGAACTTACTGCCCGTAAAGGAAAGCGAAGCAGGTAAAGACTGTGTTACGAAAACTTGATACCCGGTAGTAACAAAGAATACGACCACAAGAGTTAGAGCAACATATTGCAGTCGTCGACGATTGATGAAGATGTCGCTCTTAATGTAAATCGGCGACAAGAGCTCAGACGAGATCACTAAAAACACCGACATGATTGCAGACCACAAACTGACGCTGCCTAATGTCAAGGGAAGAATAGGTATCAGTTGCTGAGACGCAATGCTCAGGGGCTTTGTAATGGTGGTAGAGACGAACGTGACATTGACACGTGTTTCTAACCAAGTAAAATCTTGATAAAGAATCGTCCAGCCGAATATTTGTCTAGGCCCTAGCGTAGTCGAAATCAAAATTGATGGTTTCGTTCCACCCGTCACGTTGTATCCTAGACCTAGACTGTTGAAGCCTACGACATCGACCACATTTGCTTTATCCGGTAGTGTTATGTTATATGATTCCGGAATTGGATGAGCATCATCAAACCTTATCCACGGCCCGTCTGTCCATCCGAACCTGAGATCACCCCCGAGCCATGAGTTCAAGCCAAATATACCGGTCAAGTCGAAACTTAGAACAAATTTGTAGCCATCTGATCGTGGTCTCCCCAAGTCAACTAAGACGTTGGTGGAGTTAACCAAAGTCGACACACTGAGTGATTGATGCGTGTCTGCTTCATACGCGGTTACGTTAGTGGCGGTCGGTAAATTGATCGCGTAATAATTCCAAGTAGAGTTGTCGGGGTGAATTATTACCGTCAAGTAGCCATGGCCGCGGAATGGAAAGGATTCGTTTAGTACTGGACTACTCAAATCGAAATTCCAGTAGTCTTCCTGAGTTATGACTGGAGTGAGCGAGAAGTAGTCTGAGTAAAGTCGAGAACCTCCCGCGATTAGATCGACTCTCCATGTTCCGAGCATCGCCGCGGCCGAAGATTTTCCCGCAAAGTAAACACTTGTGAAGAATGTGCAAGGTGACTGAGAGCAATCTGCCTGCACAGTTCGATTAAAATACAGTTGCCCAGAAGGAGCGTACCAAAGCCAAGTCAAATTCGCGCTGTAAAGAGCGGCGGTGACGTACGCGTAGATCCCGGGCGTATCTTGCGTGAACGTTGTTGTCTTATTTACTGGGTTGAAGCGACCACGAGTGACGTCAATCTGGTTTACGAAACCATGGTCATAGATTGTGATAGCGACGCTAAAGGATGCGCTGACAGTTGCGCATCTACTTGCCACGACAACTAGGAGTAGAAGAACAACGCAAAATAGCAAACGGACTCTCATAGAAGTTCATTTTAAGTTTCAGGTAAAGACCTGTTAATCATCTACAGTCTTTGTCCGCTTATTATGCGGTAAGAAGACATGGAAGTATTCTTGTCACCTGACAACTTATCCTCTTCGAACATGACAGGTTTACCAGTAGCAACAGCCAGAATACATGCCAACGCACTACACATCGGACATCCGAGCGCACAAGGTCTGCTCTTGTCCCGGATTTGCCGACAGAAGTCTGAATATATCGAATCAAATAGTGTAAAGTCAACATGATCGCCGACTACCTTTATTTCCACATCGCGGACTATTTCGAGTTCAACAAGAGCCTTCGGTAGAGCTTGAACCAGTTTCTCAAGTCCACAATTCTTCACGTTGAACCCGAATTTTTTCTCTATTAGAGTTGAGAGTGCCAGACCTGGTGGAACGACTAAGAGTCCTTGTGGATCTTTGAGGAAGCTCTTGCCTTCGATAGCACTGCTCTGCGGTATCAGTGAGAAAGGTTCCGAGGGCACAAAGACAACAGCTTCAGAGCTACCGTCGGCAGAAGGAATGTATACACCTCTTTCTCGGTAACCCAAGCCCATCATCATCGTGTCAATCGTCTTCATCGATGATAACGCGGTCGCATTCATCAAATTTGATGCCACATACTTCTCCGGTTGAATGAAGAGTGCGAGCACTCCCCACAATGACAATCCGAGTCCAACGAAGGCTAAGATAGTTGACGCCGATGAAACTGAAACGATTAAAGCAACTAAGCCGATTCCCAGTAAAAAGTAACCTGCAAGCTGCGACGAACGCCTTCTACGCAGGTAACGCTTGTCACGCTGAGATTCCCTTTTTTCGAGTATTCGATTCGACAAGGTCTCCGCTGGAATAGGCTCAAGCAATGTTTGAGTAACCTGTCCACGAGATTCCACAGTACTCGTTAGTGAAGGCGTAATCTCAGCTGACCGAACATTGCCCTTATTCGCTGATTGAAGAATTGTCTCATACCGTTCGCAGCATTCTTGGCAGAGAATGTCATCCTTTAGTGCTGGTCGTATTCCGCACGCTTCACACTTATTCTGTTTCAAACATTCTCAGCTACAAGCTAGGGTAGCATAGAGCACATTAAAACGTTGTCAAACATAACCCATTCAGAGCCATCACTCAGACGGCAAATGGCGCCTCACCCGCTCCATTTCCTGTCTAACAAGAGCCTCCACTCTAATCTCTGATCGTCTAATTAGGATGGCGAGAGTTCCGACCATGAATGATTGCGATGACAGAAGCAGCAGCATAACTCCAAACAGTGCGAATGCGCTACGAAAGATCCCGAACTGAACCCAATCCCATACCACATAAACCAACAACGCCACTCCAGGAATAATTGCGCATCCAGCGCCAATAGAGAATAAGAATACGGGATTATAGCGCCGAGCCAATCCAAGGACTGCTTTCGATATGCCGAATCCAGCGGCCCAAGTTGACAGTTTTGGTTTCCCGATCCTTTTTCTGTAGTTCACGGGAATCTCTGTGGCACGCCCATGCAGTGCTGTCTGGGCGAGTAGCTCAACTTCTACGCTGAAGCCGGTTGATTGCAGATTCAACTGCTTGGCAAATTTTGAATTCAGTAAATACATGCCAGAACATACATCCGAAATCTTCGTCCCCATCAACGCGTTGAAGAGACTGGAAATGATTCGATTACCGAATCGATGAAGAGAACTAATATTGTGCGAATCCCTTGCGCCAATTATTTCATCATACAAGCGTGCATGATCAAGAAATTTCTCAATGTCAGCAGCATCATAAGTGTAATCTCCATCCATTACTACCATGTACAGCGTGGAGACATTTTCAATAGCCGTCCTAACAGCACCAGTCTTTCCCTTTCCATGTTGGGAAATAACAAAGGCATTTTTTCCACGCGCGACCTCGACAGTCGAGTCGGTAGAATATCCGTCCACGACCATGATATTCTGATATCCATTTTGAATAATATCGTCAAGGGCCGCCCCCACTCCACGCTCTTCGTTCAGAACGGGCACTACTACCGTTAGATCATCCTTCGGTAGCTTGAAGATATTCTGAGCCGAGTCCAGGGCACTAATCATAGTACGTCTTATTCACGTATCCGAGTATTTTAGATATGTATCGTGGAATCCTGTTTGTCGGCGACGTCATTAGATTGGGAAAACTCATTCAGGAGCATCATTCAGCCATAATTCGATCTAGAATTATGAGAAAGAATAACTACTCCTTGATGCGAATTCCAAAACCGAGAAATAGCGATCACATAATGTAGCGTCGAGACCTTGCGAATTAATAGCGTAACATTGAGATTTTTTCGAACGTTTCTACTAGTTTTCACGGTTCTTCTCATGATATGCTATCCGGGCTCGATTCTCACCGGCTCGTCTATACCATCTGCACTCCAAATTCACTCAACGCTTACGGAATGGACGGTCCCAACCTTCGCAAGTGGTCCGTTGGCATTAACATTGGATCAATCGGGCAAGTGTTGCTGGTTCGTAGAATATTATGGGAACAAAGTGGCCCATTTGGATCCCACAAACAACACGTTTCAGGAATGGACTATTCCGACACCTAACGCTAATCCTTACGATCTTGCGATTACAACAATCGCCGGTTCTACGGTCCTATGGGGAACTGAGTTCGCATCAGATACAATCTTCGCTTTCTTCCCAGCATCGGGACTATTTCTAGAATATCTTCTACCGGCCTACCGTACGGGTCCTGGATACATCTCAGTCGAACCTCCGAGTGGGGAGGTTAGAGTGTGGTTCACTGAAACAACCAGTAATATGAATGGAGAATTCATCTATAATCCGAAGACGGAGAACGGCACGCTTTATCAAGACCAGTTTCCGGCCCTCGTTGGAGGTGGAGCTACCGGTGTTTATGCGGGCTCAAATTCAGTTTGGTTTGCGGGGTTTTCTGCGTTGGTCAGATGGGATAGAGCATCGCAGGAGTATACTATGTGGCCGTTGCCAACTCACGGTTCAGCCATAGCCCGCTTCATAACACTTGATCAGTACGGCGAACCATGGTACGTACAAGGTGTAGTAGACGGAGGAAGCAGTAATAATTTTGTAGGTGTTCTGCGAGGCAATAGCACTTTCCAGGAATGGCGCATTCCCAGCGTCGGTGCCGATCCTAGAATGATCAGTTTGAATCCTATAACCCAAGAACCGTGGATAGCAGAACAATCCTCTCAGGCAGGAAATGGCACCATTGCAACATTGGGCACACTAACCGGCGGAACCCTCGTTCCGTCGTTACCTACGGTGGCACCGTCCGGCGGAAACGCGACTACTCTCTCGCCTATAGTAAATTCGGTTCCGCTATCAACTTATGATGTCGTACCTACAACAAGTAGTATTTCAAGCTCACAGAATGGGCAGTTTAGTGGATATGGATTTGGAGCTTCATTGCCGCGCGATGCGGTCGTTGATTCCATGGGGAACATTTGGGTCAGCGAACCTGGAACAAATAGAATTGCGAGATTTTCCGTGACCCCAGATTTCGCTATTCGCGCTTCGCCTCCTTTCATTTCATTAACTCTAGGCAGTTCCGGCGATGTCGATGTCACGGCTGCTTCAATCTCGAGTTACATGGGTCAAGTATCGCTTGCTGTCACTTCGTTCCCTCACGGCGTATCCGTCTCATCTATTACACCCAACTCGTTAACTATCATGCCAGACCAGACCGTTTCATCTCAACTTACCATTAACATCGCTTCAAATGCAACCGTTGGAACAAACATCATCACTCTTCAGGGAACCAGCGGTAACGTTACTCATATGGCCAGTCTCATTCTCGCGATCACGAACACCACCGTCTTATCTTCACCGAAATGTCTCATCGCCACAGCCACCTACGGCTCAGAGCTCAGTCCTGAAGTTCGACTACTGCGCGACTTCCGTGATTACTCGCTCATGAAATCCAAGATTGGATCAAGTTTTCTTATCGTTTTCAATGCATGGTACTATTCTTTCAGTCCTTACGTCGCGCAGTATATTGCCAACCATCCGGTCGCGCGTACACTAATGAAGGAAATCTTATACCCGTTGGTAGGCTTCCTCTTCTTATCGTCAAAAATCTACGCTGAATTATCCGCCTATCCTGACTTGGCAACTGTGATATCAGGATTAGTGGCGTGTATGTTGATCGGAGGATTCTACTTTGGTCTACCCCTCGGTCTCTTAAGCAGACGTCGACGTAATTGGAATTCGGAAAGATGGTGCATCGTGCTTCTTGGATCCGCAATCGCGACGTTGCTCGGTCAGATTCTGGCTTCAACATTTCTACTCATGATCTCAACCTCAACAATGGTGATCACAGCCATGTTGACCTCGGCCACCTTCACAGCAGCCACCATCACGAAAAAGATCGATTCAAATTCCCAGCAGCACACAAAAAAAGTTGCGCGAAATAGCAAAGTGTTCTAAGAGCGCATCTATCGGCGTCTACGACGCAGAAGATATGCTGACGCTGCCAGGCTTGAGAAGGCTACTATTGCTATGTTGATGAATTCTGGTACTGGTATGTTGGATTGTTGCATGTAGACGTTTCCTGCAGTTCCGACTTCACCGCCTGTTACGGCTATGGATAGTGTTTGTGAGGCGATTCCTGGGCTTGCTATTGTTAGCGAGTACGAACCGCCTGGTAGGTACATGCCGTATAGTCCGTCGAATGTGTAGTAGTTCCATGTGGTGCCGCTTGCGCCAGTAACCGACACTGTTGCCCAGCTTAATGGTCTGAAATCATTCGCCCAAGTGAACGCTAATGCGGTACCCGAGATGAAACCATTCAAGTCAACCTCGAAGATTCCACTAGCCTCACCAGACAGATGAGCGCCGGAGATTTGCCACACACCCTCCTGTGAGTATGGGCCGAGATGATTTGCTACAAGACTATGACCTACGAGCGCAGGAGTCAATGCAAAATCCTCTGTGAGACTTATGCCCGATGTGGCTGTTGTCCCCGGAATAATGTGATAGGATTCACCTAGAAGCAGACCTGGAACCGGTGCATAATATTGAGCAAATGCGACAGGCGTTGGGCTAGCGGTATTCGTACAAAGTGCCCCACCCGCACATAGAGTTGCGACTTGCGGAAATGGAGATGATCCTGAAACAGGTAGAGTGAAACTGTTGCCTGCCTCTGGTGTAGCTGTGTTGTTATTGTACCAGTTTACAAAATCTACTTCTGCAGTCCAACCACCTTGATAATCCGGATAACCCAGTATGCCTGTGCTCGGGAAGTAACCTGGAACGCCCACACCAAGACCCTCGCCAGGGCTGACATAGCAGTTTACTTGGAATCCGCAACTCGTAACGGCGAGGAGCGGGTCATTCATGTATTGTTGCTGAGGAACACCAATTGCAGAGACTCCGGTGTCAGTTCCGGCCGCCGGAACCTGCGGTAAGCCGGCCATCAAAACATGGAGCAATGTTACGCCACCAGGCACGAAGTTGTATGTGTTCAGCGGTTCCGGAACTGGAACCGCGGGATGAAGTGGTCCGAACGGAAACTGATCCTCTCCATCCGCAGCTACCGCACGACCATTTGTGGCCAATCCGTTCGGATTTGAAAAGGGCTGGTTGTTTGGTGGGACGTAGGTACCTTCACTAGACATCCATTCCGCCACCAGCTTACCTGAATCATCGAACAATCTCACTCTAGCCGACATGTTGGCGGCTGTAGGGGTGATCACGTGCTCCTTCTTGAAGAGTATGTCAAGCGTAACGTTGACGCCAATGACCAGGTTAAGCCTGATGTCCGCGACCTCGGTTGGCAAAGCGTAGATTGAGAAGGGCTCATCCTGCACGTAACCGTAAGTGAATCCCCTAAAACTATATTCGCCAGCAGGAATCGCTGAAGGGTAGAGATTCAAGTAACCGGTAACTGCCCCCATATACGTTGCGCCGTTGGGAAGCGTACTGGGAGTATAGTGGGCTGGACCGAAGAGTATCTGGCTAATCTCGAAATACATTATGCCGCCCATGAATCCCCCAACTGCGCCTGGCGTACTCAACTCTTGTCCGAAGTAAGTGTCATTCGAGTTACCCTCATACGGCAATGGACCCCCTCCGGGGTAATCATATAGCGGATCCCATCCTCCCCCGCACATGTTAACCGATGCATTAGTTTGGCTCTGGAAAAGACAACTCGACAACACAGTGTCCTGAAGGTTAGAAGGTTGATCACCAACGAAATCAAATAGAGTATTGTTCGCGTAGATGCCGATGTCTATCTCTTCACCTACCATGCAACCAAGCCCAGCAGTAGCCAACCCTGGACAACGAGGATTCGATCCGACAGCTGGCGTCGGGATCTGTTGATTAACGTTGCCTAGACCAGCGCAGGAACCAGTTCCACCCGCAAATCCCCTCGTGGCGACGAGCGGACGCCCGGGTATGTTATTGACGAGAAAACCACAGAGCGTATACCCCACAGGGTTTCCCCACACCCAATCCCTGTTCACAGTTGGCCTCTCCCAATCAATGCTGTAAACAGTCGTGTTGAATCCGACGCCCCGATAAAGATGATCGCTTACACTGGTAACGGTGCCACTAAGAGTTACTGAAACTTGCTCCGGTGGCCCATTTTCAAGGTATCCTAAAACATACACATGTGGAGTGTAAGTCCCAGAGGGAATTCCGTAATTTTCTCCACCCCATGTGGCGTTCCATCCCCAGAACTGAATGTTAGCACGTCCAGTATTGATTGCCTGCGCGTTAAGCTCTGCCTTATCGAGGTCAATCCGATTAATTGTTGTCGGCGTTTGAGCCAAAAAGTTGCCTGGACTGTTAGTAGGAGTAAGTGCACAGTTACTGCCTGCAGGGCCACGGAAGAAAGCGTTGCTACCCCAACCTGACAATTTGCCGATCGAATAGCATCCTAAGTACCCAAGCAACGTCTGGTTGTAACTGTAAACATTCCCATCTGCACCGACCAAGACGCCCGACATCAGTCCAGCACCAGTGTTGATTGGCTCATTCGTGATCCCGTCAAGTTCATCATGGAAGTGTACTGTTTTGTTGACCCAACTGCTTAAGCGTAGGTCGATTGGTAGCGTTACGTCTCCAGCCCACTCTTGTGGTGTGACGTCAAAATAGTACTCCTGGAAGGTTGCGCCGTCAAGGGCTGTCTGCACATACCGGAAAACCCAAGCACGAGCATAGTACCTACCTGGCGTTAGACCGTTAACCCATGTAGCGTACAGTTGCGGAACTTGTCCGTCAAGATCCCTTGGAGCACCATACTCACCCTTCACACCAAACTCAAAATGGAACGGGGTCGTTGTACCGCCAAGCACAAACCAGTGCTGTGGAGGACCAACACCTTGGGGATCTTGTGTTAAGGGGATACAATTCAGGTTGGCCGTGGTTGGACATTCGATGGCACTGTTCAACCACTGACCGGATAACGATACCTGTTTCACATTATATCCGTTAGCAGTTGTGTATTCATGCCAAGGAAAACCAATCTGACTCCCTAGACGCGGATCAGCGCAGTTACCTGCATTGTTTTGACTGTTGCCGTTATAGAAGTCTTGGCCTCCAGCCACGCAGGGGAGAGGTGACCAGGAAACGAGATGCGCTCTTGGATCTGGAATATTGCTTAGGGTTGGTGCATCGTATAGTTCAATTTTGATGTATTCATTGTATGTTTGAGTTGAACAGAATGCTGGGTTGTTGGGTATGCCATTTGTGCATGGATAGGCTTCTCCCATCCATGGTTCGTCACCGAACTGATGTTTCGTGAACACGTTGCCATGAATTACCGGGCCTGGTTGCACATAACAGTCGAAGTGCAATGATTGCCCCTTCAAAATAGTAACTCCAGTGACGCACAACTGCTGAGGGAATCCAGCTGCTTCGGCGTAAATATCGTAAATGCCTGGGGCTACACCTTCGATCTCGTAGTGACCCTGCGCTGTTGCGTTAAAGTATCCCTGAGCATTAACAGTTGGAAGATCTGGTCTCTGTTCTCCGGTGTAAGGATCCAGTCGTGTTTGCATCTTCGCTAAGACCATACCGGCTTCGCCAATTGGAGCTCCATAGAGGGTTGAGTTGTAGCCCCCGTACCTTATTGTTCCAGTAATTATTGCAGGATCAATCTCGGCCTTCACAAGCAATACAGGCCAGTTTTCTGTCGGAATAAACTCAGAGCATGATTCAAATGGAATCGGTAGATTTGCGGAGAACGTCGGTGGTGGTAGCGTTCCTCCGAACGGATTGCTAGCACTGGTACTTGTGATACTTTGGCTGCATGTACCCAATCCTCCGGTTACTGGTTGAGGGAGAGGAACACCTTCTTCACCGGCGATCGAATTTGTCCCAGCATAAAGAAGTACTTTGAAGAAGTATCTGCCAGCTATTGACGGCGCTAATACTCCGTTGATTCTGACGTAGTACCACTCGCCGGCAGATGTGAAGTCGATCGCTTGATGATCATAGTAGCCTGCAGGCGGCTGAGCCGGAACATTTAGCGTATTCCCCGACGGGAGGGGGAAGGAACATGCTGCTGTGGGAGTTGTTGAGGTTGGCGGTATCAGTGGGGCACTTGCGTCGCATCCTGCATCGCTTAGAATGGAGACTAAAGTCCATCCTGGAGCATAACGGTCGTAAGGTCCAACTCGGATCACCGCGATTCCGGAGTAATCATTCGTTATTGTTGTAACAATTTGTGGGGAATCCGGAACACTGAATCCGGGTGGTAGAAGGATGCCTAATCCTCGCCAGCGTCCAGTGAATCCTGCGGTCGCGTTTAACGCAAAGATTAGGTCGCCAGTTGATCCGGTTAGAATTGCTCCGAACGGAGCGTATGCGCTTCCTTGCAGTTGATACCAAGAGCTTGTAGGAGCGCCCGCCGGGTTGCATTGGTTTGATGGACTCTCGGTTGAGGGATTATGACTGTTTGGATCCTCTCCTGAAAGGCGACATGGATAGGGTGATTGGTATCCCGGTGAGAGAAATGAGGATGCTACATTGGGAGCGCCTGCATAGGAATCTTCGCCACCTCCAGGCCAAACGTAACCAATTACGCCGGGAACGTGCGGATCAAAGTCATTCTCATGGAATCGGTAGGTGCCTGTTAAATCCCCGAGTGTGAAGGTTGCTTGTGCTGGATGTATGATTGCGACGCTACTGATTGTGAAAATCAATAGTATTAGTACGGCAGTAATCTTACCCATGCAATTGGTTTCCTTAGGGCGTTCGCTAGTAGCGTACCTACCCAAGATGTGGTTTCGCTCACCATTGCTATTTAAGCTGAACGTATCGATTATCGACATATTGTCAGGACTAAACTCGTAAGAGTGTTCTCGGAGAGTGTCTTTGACAATCCGACGATGTTCGGAAAGTGCTTAGAGTACGAAGCGATAGTATCCGGACTTCACACTGAACATTCCGAGTTGACCCCAGATTGAGTTCATCCGATCAACGCGTTCACTTCACACGTGGGGCGTCTTATCTGGTTCTTCAAACTATAGGCGTAAACATTATCACGGTTGCATCGTTCGTGATCATAGCGCGGCTCATCTCAACGAAAGAGATGGGAATCTGGGCTGTTCTCCAGCTAATGCTTGCCGTTTGCTCCACATTTTTCACCTGGTTTCCTCAAGCAGTAACTAAGTTCGTGGCGGAATATCATTCGAAAGGTTCACTGTCTACGGCGGCGGCAGTATTCTACCAGGCCTTGCGAGCGAACGTGATAATCTACATCCCGGTCATTATCGGATTTTACTTCGGTGCGTCGTTTCTCTCATTTCATCTAATCGGTATCGCATATCCGCCACTGTTTCAAATTTTAGCTTTCGACGTATTCGTTAGCGCGTGTTTGATTCAGTTGCTAGCGGGCGCATTGCTCGGGCTTCGAATGTTTCGGGAAATCGCATTTGTCGGTCTTGTCGTTGGCGGAATCTTCCGACAGATTTTGATCATATCATTCTTAATTCTTTTGAAGAATTTTATGGGACTTGTCTTGGGTTGGTTGGTTTCGGATACGGTAACGGCAGCTATTTACTTACTCTTGGTAGTACGTGTTCTGGGTGGGCCGCGATTTGATTTTCCACTTCGCAGACTTCTTCGGTATTATTTGCCGCTTGAGCTCGGGCAGATAGTGGCTTTTGGGCAAACATGGGTCGATAGAGTTTTGTTGGTGATTTTTGTTTCATTGTCGACGCTGGGTGTTTACAATGCTGCTGTGACTGCGTTTGGGGTCTTAACCGCTGTCGGGAACGCTATGGTAAACATGCTCTTCCCAGCGTACTCATCCATTAGGGAAGGTAACGAGTTGAACATGCGAAATTCTGTTCGATTAGGAACGCGCTATGCGTGTTTCACCTTGATACCGCTCGCCTTTATTCTACTTGCCACTGCCAAACCGGCGATTACTCTTCTCGTAGGTCCGTCATACGTTAGAGGTTCGTTACCGCTGAGCATCTTGTGTTTCGGATTTGCAATTACAGCTTTCACGACGGGTGTGGTTCCCGTATTTTTGGCTTTGGAAGAAACGAGTGTGGCGGCACTTGTTAACACCGCTAATGTCTTAGTAAGCGCATCAGTCGCCTATGCGCTTCTACCGGTCTGGGGAATGGTAGGAGTATCAGTAGGACGCGCATTGGCATTGGTCGTCGGCGCGAGTCTTGTAGTAGTCTTCGCTAGACGTAAGATAACACTAACTATCGATTTCCACGCGCTAACGAAGACGTTCATCGCGGGCGGCGTGACGGCAGCCATTCTTTGTGCAGTTCAGCTTGTGTACTATAGCAGGTTCATGCTACCTCTTTATTGGGTCACTGGATTAGTAGTCTATCTAGTGATGTTGCGTTTGCTGAAAGTCGTTGACGTTGCTGACGTGAATTTATTGCGTGGTTTCTTCGGAAAGAGGTTGGGCTTCATAACCAACATTCTTGCTTGGATTCTCCTTCCGGATCGACAACTAACATCTGGTGAGGTCAGCGTATAGTGTCTGAACTAGGAAGAAATCTCTGCGAGTTGAATGCGTTTCCATTTCAATGTTTTCATTGAACAAACATGTTTTCATTAGTCGATTATGATCGATTCCAGAATTCTGTGATTTGAAATGATGAAATCTTATGAAACATGTCTTCTAATCACATTGGCCGTCGTCGTCTCAATATTCGCGCATTCTGTGCAGGTGACAGCTCAGTTCGGCTCACCTCAACTAAATAGTGTGATCAAGGATGTACGCAAAGCCGAACATGAAGGTGCGCGACCACAAGAGCTCAAAGAACTCGTAAACAAGTTGAACTCCGAAATCGAGCTTGAGGATCAACTGAACAATCTGACCTTGCAAGAGTCTATCAGACGAGCTCAACTTCTCACCGAAATCAATAGCACATTAATGGACGTGGATGCAGAGGCTATCCAGCTTCAGTTAACAGCCTCACAACGAACGTATGTTAACCATATGGTCGCTTATCTCTCGGGCGTGGTTGGAGCGATTGCCGTGACTATCATCTTCCACTTTTCTCTGTTGATTCGAGAAAAGCATCGAATCAAGCGCGCTCTTCACTCGAAGATTGTGCCGACTTAATGTATGTCACTCAGAGAGGCAATATGCGAAAATGAAATTCGACCTTCATCCTCTTCGAATACTTCTCCCTGTCTTTCTCACGTCACTTCTCATCTTTGAGGCTGCGGCCTACGTTGCACTTACCCCCAGGTCTCACCAGAGTTTCTTACAGGAGTACGCTCTTGGTGCCGATGGATTGGCGGGAGATTACTACCCTAATAACTCAACGTTCATCCAGCAAGAGGAATTTGTGAAATGGTATGTTGGAGTAAGTAATCAAATGGGATCTCTTCAATTCGTGGATATTCAAGTAAAACTTGGGAATCAGACAATAGCCGCGCCCAATGATACGACGCTGATTCCATCCCCAGCGCCTCTTATAGTCGAATTCAAACGTTTCATTCAAAACAATGAGACATGGACGTTTCCATTTGTATGGCGAATTCTTAACTTCATAACCGTAGCTGGAAGAAGCAGGATCGCTCAGATACAAATTAACAACGTGACTTATTCGCTCGAGAATAGTCCATCATGCGCAAGTATCTCATCGTGCGGGTTCAGATTCATATTCGAATTGTGGACATGGAACACAGATTTAGCGCAATTCCAGATCGGCTGGTGGAACGAAGGGATGCAACAGATCGCATGGCTTCAATTATGGTTTGATATAACGCCTGGAGCGCCCTGAAATGTTTACTGATTCGCCTCAGCATTTGGAGGAGTTTACAGTGACTCATCTGAAGAGATACGGCGCTGTGACCGGAGAACATCTGTACGGAATATTGACAACGAGGTTTCCAAACCTGACACAGAACAAATTTGCGGACTTGATACAGCGACTCGCGGAAGGCGGCCAAATTGAAGTGTATGACGAACGGGCATCCTCTGTCAGAAAATATTTGACTGCGTGGGAAAAACACCTATGGTTTTACCTTTCACTAATCACTACGGCTTCAGCTGTTTTAGCCGCGTACCTGATTCCTTCGGATTCATTTTTTATGCCGATCAGACTTGCTCTAGGATTGCCCTTTGTTTTGCTTCTTCCAGGTTACGTTGTACTTCAAGCTCTTTTTCCAGCCGCTGACCTACATCGATTTGACCGCATGGCACTTAGCGTTGGGGTCAGCCTTGTTCTAGATATATTCTCGGGTGTATTGCTCAACTACAGCCCATGGGGGATACAACTTCTATCCATCCTGTTGGTTGATGGAACATTGACAGTCTCGTTTGCAATATTGGCGTTTCTCCGCCAATTTGAACTCGCACGACAGGGTGTCCTACGGATTACACTCTAATCAAATCCGATACGATCACTGATGCGACATACATGAATCAACCTAAAGACACCAATCTAGCGTGCGTGTGGTTAAGTATCCAAAGCTATATGATTACAGAAGGAGCAGTAATCGTTTCCTATAATGCAAACCGAGTAAATGAGAAACGTGATCGCTGACGAGTCAGCTTTCTTGAGTCAATCACATCTGAGAATAATTGGATGAATTGGATAGATGAATCTTCGAGTTGGAATAGTTACAAATCTCTATCCATGGAGCGGTGGCCCCACCCTTGGAACGTTCGTTAGAGATTTGGTTGTGCATCTACGTCTAGCAGGAGTCGAAGTAGCGCTAATAAATCATCGGATAAATTTCGCGGCAATGTCACTGGAATGTTCCATCAGAAGCGCACGACTCGATATTTTGGACGCCCAATTCATAGCCCCAGCAGCAATAGTAACAGCCTTCTCCCCTCGTTTCGCTCCGTACGTCGTAACTGTCCACCGCTGGGACATACTTGAGTTTCCATACAGATACCCCTTAGCGCGACTTGCTACACTCGCCGCTCTGGGAAATGCTGCTGGAATCATAGCCGTCGGACAAACGATTTTATCGGAAGTGTTGAAGTTTACGCCGCCGCATTCACGAGTCGAAGTGATTCCTAACGCAGTGGACGAATTGCGATTCAGGCCTGATATCGACTACAAATCCCTGAAACAGTCGATGGGGATTCCTGAAAATCATAGGGTGATACTTTCAGTGGGTCATTTAATTCCGCGAAAAGGCCATGAATACCTCATAAGAGCTACATCAAGAATTCTGAAACAAAATAAAACATGTTCACTTGTCATCGTCGGAGAAGGGCCTATGTACAATCGGCTTCAACGATTAATTCGTGAACTTGGTATATCGAGTAATGTCAAGCTTTCTGGAGCCGTCGCAGATGAAATGCTTCCGTGTTACTATTCGATGTCAGACATTTTTACAATGCCGTCGACATCAGAAGGGCACTGCGTTGCTATTCTGGAGGCGATGGCATCAGGTAAGCCAATAGTTGCTTCGCAGATCCCTGCAAACGCTGAATCTGTCGTACAAGACAAGAATGGCTTCTTGGTGCCTCCGAAAAGTTCAGAAGCCTTGGCTGATTCGATTCTCGTGCTTCTCAACGATGATGATTTAAGAAAAAGATTTGGGCACTATTCAAGGATGAGGGCGATAGAAGAATTCAGTTGGCGACACAGAACGGAACGCTTGGTGGATTTCTACAAATCGATTCTGGTATCCACTTAACTCACGAGAGCCTACGTTCTCTGCTGAAGGGGGTTTGAAGGGAGCTCTATCTTCGCCAGATTATGTCATGGGTTACTAAGTTTCGAATCCGTCCCACAATCAAATAGAACTGCTGTACAATCCACGTTCTAGATGGAGGAAAAAGCAAAAGTAAACATTCTGCCACCAAGAAGATTGACGCAAAGTTTGTGTCTTGACCTAGTACGATACAAGCCACAAGGATCAGCGTTCCCGCTATCAGAAGCCACGGATTAACAATATGAAGCCACCATTCGATCTTCCATATTTTCTCGAAGTCAGTCTTTCGGTACACGCCTAGTTTTATTGCGGCTTTCTTAGTATTCAGAAAGTTCAGCACTAGGCGATTTGCTCTTCTAGTCTTTCTGTGAAACACATTTCCTCTTGTGGGTTCCCAAACTTTCACGTCGTCTACCTGAATAGCTCGAAGCCCTGCAAAAGCGAAGAAGGATGCGATTGAACTATCGTCGACTCCCCGAAAATCAGGGAGATCATATTTCCGAATAGATGACATTCTCAGAGCCAGAAACGGTCCGTTGTGGATTGGCGTTGAGAAAACCTTTGATTCTGCTACTCGGAGCACGTTAAAGAACTCTCGATAAGTGTTCTCCACAGGAGATTTCCCTTCATATTTGATGCAACCGGTGACCACGCTGATTGTGGGATCAGCGAAATATTGAACCATATTAGACAAGGCGTTAGGATCCCATAATGCATCCACATCGGTAAGTACTACGATAGCGACCGTCTCATCAATTTGCTCAAACACTTTACGAACCATTGGCATTTTACCCGAATGATTTGTTGCGGTGATAATCTTTGCATTAACGTCTGGATGCGACTTAATCCAGTTGGTTGCTTTGGCTCTCGTCTCGTCCTGACTTGCATCATCAGTGACTACTATCGCCAAATGATCCTTGGGATAGGTCTGGGCAAGAAGATTATCTAATCTCTGAATGATCAGTTCTTCCTCGTTATAGCTTGGTACAATTACAACGATCATAGGTGCATAGTTGACGTCTGTTCGGAGGTTCCAAGAGCGGTTGAGCTGCCCTTTCATGTACTTGAAGTAGGCCACTGGAACTCCGAAGTGGGCTACGATAAGAATCACGCCAAATACTGCGAACATCTTAAGCTCCTTATGTTAGTAAATCATGAATCACTCTTCATAAACTCAAGTGCTAGGCATTAAACTCTCTACGTTTGATAATCGCGAATTCCTGTCAGGTTTTGCAATTTGACTGCTTCAAACAACTTGAATGTAATGTATATGCCATTGTTGCTCTGAGGGCATTCCAGTATGACTCAGGTGTCCCTACGTCTAATCTTGTTTCGTTTGGTGTCAGTTGCAGAGCGTAGACATTACCTCCGCTGTCGATTAGATCCTGAATTGCGTTCGTTAGCTCCAGTTGATGAGTCCGTGCATTGGGTTTTTTTATGTGGTCGTAAATTTTTTTGTTGAAAGCATAAAGTGCGACGATGGCAATATTCGATTTCGGTCGTTTTGGTTTCTCTTCTACGTTCTTAACGCGATATGTGGCGTGTTCAACCTCTGCTCCCTCAACTACGCCGTATCTGGTTGGGTCTTTCACTTTGTGTACAAAGAACACTGCATCGGCATTATGGGTTCGAAAGGAATTCATCAATCTTTGAAAGGTTGCGGAGGGGTTAGGGGAGAGTATGAGGTCGTCACCGGCGTGTACGATGAAGTCCTGGTTAACCGTGAAAGCCTTAGCGCGTAGTACAGCTTCGCCGAATCCTAATGGTTCGGGTTGATTGATGAACCCGATGTTAGAACTTCGAACTCGCCTGTAGAATCGCTCCATCTCCTCAACCAAGTGAGGTTTCGCGGTATGTTTTAATTGGTTCATGAATCCGCTATCGACAGTGAAATGATCTTCTATGCTCCTCTTCCCTCTTCCGACGACGAACAGGAATTCTCTTACTCCAGCGTCGAATAGTCGCTCGAACACGACCTGAATCACCGGTTTCAAGAGAATCTGTCCCTTCCTGTTCTTGACGAAGATGGGGAGCATTTCTTTTGGCTGCTGCTTCGTTGCGGGCACAAGCCGTACCCCCAAACCGGCGCTGGGTATAACTGCGATAGGAATCCTACTCATTGAAACGATCAAGGTCCCGTTTCGCGTGTTCCTGTAAGATGTCGCATGATGTGATGATGCAGTTGTGATAGCACTACTACCGTCTTTACTACTTTTGCATCGAAAACACTCGCTTCAGTCATGGTTCTTCCTGCTGTTGAGTCATAACTGTGGCATCGTAAAGGTGTTGCGCGATAGCTCAGAGATGTTGCCATAGGGTGATACAAAACTAGGGATGTTCGGTCGATGGGAATATTCTATATATTATGAAACTCCAGTGTCGCCTTCAAAAGGATTTGGTCTCGTGCGTAAAGTGATCCTTATGGGTGTCGATGCTGCGACATGGAGCCTAATCGGACCTCTTATCTCTCAAGAAAAGCTTCTAAATTTCAGTAAAATCCTTGCATCCGGATTTTCAGCTACACTGCATTCAACAATTCCTGATGATTCACCGCCGGCATGGACGAGTATCTTCACTGGGGTAAATCCTGGAAAACATGGGATTGTCGATTTCTATCTGCGAGATCGTACCGGTTTCGTTTCCTGCTTATCTCGTTATAGAATGTGCAGAACGATTTGGGATATTTTATCTAAGGCTGGTCGTCGTTGCATAATAATAAATGACCCTGTTACCTATCCGCCAGAGAAAATCAATGGGATAATGACTACTGGCCTTCTCACACCTTCGGGCTCCAAGAATTGGGTGTATCCTAACACTCTGAGAAAGGAAATTGACCTCGTTGCGCGAGGCTATGAACCTGATGTGCCTATTAATTTTCGAGAACTTGCTTTGGATAAGCTAGCGACGCTGAACCTGCTCGATGAATTAGCTAGAAAGACATTTCGAGTGAGCGCGCACGTAGCGGCAAATTTCGATTGGGATGTTTTGGCAACGATTTATACTACAACGGACAGGTTACAGCATTATTACTGGAATGATAGACACGCTGTATCAAGTCACTACAGCTTAATCGATGGATTTCTTGGAGAATATCTGGAAATGGCTAGGATTTACGATGCAGATCTGATTGTTGTTTCCGATCACGGATTTGGTCCGCTGAATTGGTCTTATCCCATTAACGAATGGCTTGAGCAGAACAATCTTGCGAAACGCAGGGTCCCTCGCTTTGGCAAAATCATTTCAGCGGAGCATAGAACCGGAAGCCCACGAAAATTGTCTGGTAATTGGCAAGCCATGTTCAGAGCCCTTCCTCCTTGGATGCAGGATATAGCACGAAAGCATGCTCCTGGAACTTCTGGAATCGATCGTTCTGCTTCTCAAGCGTATGCATTGACTTCTCGAGGTGTTTTTGTGCGTGATGCAGAACTGATGCTTCCGTTAATCGAGAAACTTAAACACGTGGTTCATGAGGAGACGGGGAAACTTGTATTCGATAATGTTCTGCGACGCGATGAAGTACTGCATGGGAGTTATGTCAGTCGCGCTCCGGACCTATTTCTTATTCCGAGTCTTGGGTTTGAAGCGTCGATAAGTCAAGGGCAATTCGATGGGATGACTGGTACCCACAGACCTGAAGGCATCTACATGCATTATAGGTCACACTCGCGATGTGGTTCAGACCCCGGTCTGGTTGTCAGACCATGGGACGTGGCGGCCTCGATCCTGTATCTGCAAGGTGTCTCCATCCCAACGTATTTCGACGGGAATCCCAAGCTTGGAGATTTTGGAGCAGATTAAAAATTGTCCTAGTCTGAGAACTTCAAGTTTCGAACCGCGACTTGCTATATGTAACCTAAGGCGCGTAACCGGTCCTGGACTTTTCGTTCATCATCTTCGGACAACGTTTCCTTTTGAAGTTTTTCAACTTCGCGCACGACATCTTTCAGAAGATAGATGACATAATCTGAAACCGAATGAAAACTTGTGCCCTCAATCTTACGGCTGAGGGTCTCAAAAAGACTAGTTGGAATTGAAATTTGAGTAAATTCATCATTCTGCAATTCGCTCACTGCTAATCTCAACTTTAGAAGAAATATATAATCATCACTCATACTGTCTTGCAAGCTCGCCTCATGAGCATACCTCCATGAGTATAACTTTCCGCATAACTGCTATGAGAAGAGTTGTAGAAGACGCGTTCCCTCGATGTAAAGACAAATGAAAGCTCTTGTAACGATCGGCATCTGCATGAAGAACGCTCAGGACACGATCGGAGAGACTTTGAAAGCTGTTCTCGAACAAGATTATCCGTCTGATCTTGTGGAAATTATTGTTGTCGACGGCGGAAGTTCAGATTCTTCAGTTGCTATTGTTAGAGTTATGCTGGAGAAGGCGCATCGCCATTGGAAATTGTATTCTGATGGCGGAAAAGGACTAGGGTTAGCTAGGCAGCTCGTGATCGATCATGGACGCGGAAAATATGTTGTGTATGTTGATTCAGACGTAGTTATTGAGAAAGACTTGGTTCGTAGACAACACGAATTCATGGAAAACAGCTCTAGAGTTGGAATTGGCTTAAGTAAATATCTGCACGTAGAAGGAAACTGGTTGTTAACTGCGTGGAGCCTATATCACTCTTTCAGTCCTAATTTCGTAGGCTGCGCTTTCAGTTGTCGCAGAGCGGTTATCGTAAGAGTGGGGGGATTCGACAAACAGATAATCGGAGCAGGTGAAGACGTGGAGCTAATTGAAAGAATTGAAAAGAACGGTTGGCTCGTCTCAACATGTGAGGCAGCAAAGTTTCGTCATAATTACCGACAAACTCTTCGTGGTTTTTGGTCTGAGCATAGCTGGTTTGGCTATGGCGGCTACTATATCGCCCATAAGAAAGGAAGTCAATCTACTCCTTGGCGGAGTATGCCACCCGGACAACTAATCTTCGGCATCAGAGCCGCGTCAAGGCTTTATCTTGCAACACGACGCAAAATATCATTTGTCATCGGTCCACTTCTTGTATTCGGAAGTGTCGCATGGTGTTTTGGTTTTCTGAAGGCAGCAATGTTTGGTTATCATACAACGCGGTGACAGTGATTTGAAGTAATTCCGCAACAATTGAAAGGTGATGTGTCATGACTGGGAAATTGTCAATTACGTTTGATGACGGACTTACTAGCGTATACTCTCTTGGTCTACCAGAGTTAGAGAAGATTGGAGCGACGGCCACTGTGTTTGTCATCTCAGATTTGATTGGAAAACAGTTTGTTGACCATCCTGTTATGGATGCGAGAATGCTGCGATACCTGATTTCGAGAGACTGGCAGATTGGATCTCATACCCAGACGCATCCTGATTTGTTTGATTTGACAAACGTCGAAGTTGACGCCGAGTTCAGAAACAGCAAGAACCGGTTAGAAGCTATCACTGCAACACAGGTTGACAGTATGTCCTACCCGTTTGGCCACTACGACCACAGAATCAAAGCCATAGCGGCCAGACACTACAGCTTTGCTCGAGGAAACTCATCTTTTCCTCCTCTGAAAGTTAACAGTCTAACTCCGCAAGACCGTATGACACTCAGAGCGGTTAGCACTTACGCGCATCCGTTCTCTCTGCCTATGCATCTCCTCTATGATCACGTTCTTAAGAAAATGGCATATCGGCCGCGCGGAAAGATCAGGACGACAAGTAGAGGGCTTGAGCCAAGATTTATCCGAAAGTGGATTCAGCACTTACACAAGAATCAGTGGTTAATCCTCAACTTCCATGGCTTATCCGAACAGGAAGCACCTAAACCATACACTATTAGCGTTCGAAAGTTTCGTGAAATAACCAAAATAATCTCACGAACCGTTGACGTCGTGAACATTAGTCAAGGGATGTCAAAAACTTGAAAGCTGGATGGGCTAAATGGCGACTAAAGTATACCTACCATTCACCTTACCTCCGACCCAATAGAATTATTGCAGCATCCAGGGGCCGAATCAGGTCACCCGACTTCATCATCTTCGGAAGTGAAAGAGGCGGCACTACATCGCTCTACAATTATTTGTTAGACAGCTCAAGTGTGGTACCCGCGTTAAGGAAGGAAATTCACTTCTTCGATCAGAATTATAGCAGAGGATTGATCTGGTATCTAGCACATTTTCCAACCCGTGATAACACTGTCATTTCAGGCGAATCCTCACCTCATTACTACATATTCCCCGAAGCCGCGCGGAGAATTTCTCATGATCTTCCAGAAACAAGGCTTATCATGCTACTAAGGAATCCAATAGATAGAGCCTATTCGCATTATCAGCATGAGGTAGCACTCGGATATGAGAAGGATTCGTTTGAGGAGGCGATTAAGCGTGAATTTTACGTGGATGGCTCCGTTTGGATATCACAAGATCTTCGTCCGAATGGTATTTCAGAATACGTACATCATAGCTACCTATCCAAAGGTTTGTACGCGAAACACTTGAGGTGCTGGTTAGATTGCATCCCCCGAAAACGCTTCTTGATGTTAAAGAGTGAAACTTTTTTCGACACTCCTGAACAAACAATGATGAAGGTGTATGATTTTCTGGGAGTAGAGTCCGTTGACAAGATAGCGTATAGAAAATACAACGAAGGCCATTACGGTGAGATCAAACCTGAACTGAGATCCCGCTTGCAACACTTTTATGAACCCTTCAACCGCGATCTCTCCGATCTTCTAAACATGGATTTCAGTGATTGGACATAGACGAAGTAAGAGTGCGGCGACTAATTCAAAGAATCCACACGACCAAGTCCAGTCCACTTAGCCCATAACAAAGTCTTTCTTATTCCGTCTTCAAATCTTGTCTGCGGAACCCATCCTAGAGTAGTCCTGGCTTGCGCTGATGAGAAGAGTGTCCGACAAGTCAGGAGCTCTCGCAAGCCACGAGGCATCATTTCATATTTCACTAGACGCGTTCTCAGGCCTGATATTGAAACATCGCTACTTGAAAGCAGACGCCCTCCTATCTCCTTCCTCTTCATATCACTCATAAGCTTCGAACCTACTAGTGCAACCAGTGGTATTCTAGCTAGAAGAATCATCATTTCACGAGATCTTAGATCTTCGCTGGTCGCTTTCAATGAATCTACGCAAAGCGAAACCAGCTTTTTGAAACGTAGTGTGTTAATATTGGCTGATTCAACTCTCGGAGAAGTTTTGGTTAGCTGGGCAAACCGCGATACGTAGTCTGTCCAAGTAATGGTCTCTTCATCATTATTTATTATGAAAGTTCTTCCGTTCGCTTCTTCTTTTTCTATTGCAAGTAGAATCGCATCAATAACATCATCCACGTATACGAGATTTGCGATTCCTCCGTCCTCAACCAAAGTTGCCTTACCTTGTCGAATGCGTTCGACAATACCGATCGCCCATTCAAAAGAAAATGGGCCGTAGATTACGGTAGGTCTTAGGATGACAATAGGAATGGAGCTCGCGTATTTGGTCAGAATAGTTTCTTGGGAAATCTTTCCGCTTTCATAGAAGTTCCTAGTTAATTTAGGTTTAATGGAGGAAGACTCATCTACGGTATCTGAACTGTGCTTGAAACCCATCACCGCGGCTGAACTGATGTGTATTATTTTATCAACGCCAAATTCGCGGGCTGCATCCAAGAGATTCTTTGTCCCACTACGGTAAACCTCAGTCGCGACACTTCTGCCCTTAGGATTCGCGGCTTTCCCAACTGCACAATTAATTATAACATCACTTCCTTTTACAGCTCGCATAACTTTATCGCGATCAAGAAGGTCAAGTTCCACCAGCTCGACAGGCAACCTCGCAAGTCTGATTGCTTTCGCCGGCGTATGGAACGCGGCTCTGACATTGAATTGGAGAACGGCAAGTCTTTCTACGAGTCTTGTGCCCAAGAAGCCGGATGCGCCCACAACTAATATTTTCTTTTGATTAGAGAATGAAGGTGTGATTTGTCGCGAGTCAGAGAACGCATTCCAAGGATAGATTAGACTCTGACGATTCTTGTAGCAGTCTTCGATGAATAGTAGACTGTTAAGCGCGTCTTCGCCAGCCAAACGATCATCTGAGGTGCCGCTTAGGAACGCTTCGATCTGCTGTGCAAAATATGAGGCAAGCGATTCGGCTCGGCCGACTCTTAAACTGAACTCCTTATCTTCGATTCCAATGTGTACCTCATTTGTATCTTCGTCAACGATCAGTGAAGCAGAATCACCGCGCACAACCATTCTCGTCCCTAATCTACGCAGATAACTAAGCTCAACATGGCAAGGAATACGATCTCGATTCCAATTGATATCGAAATCAATCTGGCAGTTCGATTCGATTCTCCCATTTCCGTCGTCCTTGTATGACACCAGATTCCAATCGAATCCGAATAACCAGTTGAGCAGGTCTAGTCCATGTGCCCCCCAATCAATCAATACGCCTCCGCCGGATCTCGTTTTATCCAGCAGATACGAGGAACTGAAAGGCCAGTTGGCGAGGGAATGCCCCTCCCTATAGTCAATACTGCGAACTTTTCCGATAAAGAACTGTTTCAATAATTCTCTTGCAGCACGATAGCTCTCGAAGCGTCTTCTCATAAAATTGACGGCAAGAGACGCACCTGAATCATGACTAGCGCGGATTATCTCCAGCGCGTCTTTCTTATTATCAGCTAATGGCTTTTCGCAAAGCACACCACATCCGGCATTCAGGAAATCAACTGAGACTTTTGAGTGTAGATAATTGGGAACAGCTACGATCGCGGCATCAACGTTTCCTAAAGCTTGTTTATAATCAGTTGTCGCTTTTCCACTACCATACCTCTGTGCAGCATTTCTTGCATTGTGAAGATTCGTGTCAACGAACCATTCCACAGTACAATCATGGATCTGCTTTAATGCGGGTAGGTAGTTTCGCTGGGTTACAGCACCACAGCCTATGACCGCCAATTTCTTAGGGCTCAAAGAAGCACCAGTTCCCTTGCGAAAATAATGATCAAAGACATCAGTTCAATTAGCGTTTCTGATCGCAGAAACGGTTCGCGCATCGCGAAACCAGTTTTACACGTTGATCGATTTCCGATTTTAACCTCTCTCACTTCGATTTGAAGCTTCTCGTACTCTATCAATTGACCCTTAATTTCAAGAACCACACTGTGCAATAATGCTCTTGCGTTCCAGAGTGATGAAAGAAGGGAGTAAGCTCAATGCCTGAAGTCATGATCTTTCTACCAGATCTGAAAATCGGCGGCGCGGAACGCGCTGTAGTAAACTTGCTTAACAATTGGTCGACACAGGAACATAATGGACTCATACCCACGTTGGTCTTGCGGCGCTTTACCGGTCAATTACGTGACCAAATTCCAAATTGGATCGAGGTGGTTTCTCTAGATCTACCGTCATCTGGCCTCTATAGCTCGATCGCCACTCCCTGGAAACTCGCTTTGATGATGAGACACCGACGACCATCGGTAATTATTGTATTTCATACAGCAACATTTGCATGGGTCGTTCTTGCGAGTCGACTTGGTTCTCCGAAAACCAAGATTATTGTTAGCGTGAATAGTCCACCATCACGTGTGTTCGGAGCCAAGCATCGGAGACTGCTTTTCGCTTCAATGAGCACTTTGACGGACTATTTCCTTGCGGCTACGCAAGGGATAGCGGAGGAGATGCATTCCCTTTTCGGTGTACCTGTAAAACGAATTGCAGTGCTTCCTCCCTCGGTTGACAACAATGCGATACTTGCCAATAGAACTGTACCGGTCAGCCATCCCGCCTTAACTCAGAGTCATGTTCCCATTATCGTTGCATCGGGCCGATTGACCCGAACAAAGCGTTATGACGTATTGCTCCAAGCGGCAAGCGTTCTTGCCGAGAAAATCAAATTTAACTTGATGATCTTGGGTGAAGGTCCCCTTCGAAATGAGTTGGAGCAGCTAGCCTCAAAGTTGCGAATTGCTAACCGAACGTTTTTCCTAGGCTCCGTTTCGAACCCCTGGCCATACATCAGCAAAGCATCTGTCCTTGCCCTCTCATCAGATTACGAAGGATTTGGCTTGGTACTCATTGAGGCAATGGTCTGCGGCGTGCCCGTGGTTTCTACTCGTGCGCCTTATGGACCTGAAAGCATTATTACGAATGAAGTGAACGGATTGCTCGTACCCATCCGAGATTCAGAAGCGCTTGCAAACGGGATACTGCGCCTCTTGGCCGATCAAGGATTGAGGCAGCGGTGCATTGATGGCGGTTTTGAGCGTGCCTCTGATTTTCGCGTCCAAAAAGTTATGCAATCTCTTGGAAGGATACTTGAAGAGATAACAAGAGATGGTCGGTGAGTTTGCGGTTTCGCTTAAATAATTGTGGCGTTAAGCCACTGCAAATTTAGCATATGACCTCACACGAGACCACAATCCTTTGTAACTAGTCGAGGCAATCTCAATCGCTCCATCGGAGAAGTCTCATGATCATACTTGGCATCCATCCAGGGCATAACTGTACTGCGTGTCTCATGAAAGATGGAAAAATTCTTGCTGCGATTAGCGAAGAGAGACTTATTCGGATTAAGAATGCAGAAGGATACCCAAGAAATGCGATAGATTACTGCCTGAAAACGATAGGGATTTCCGCAAAAGAAATCGACCTGGTCGCTATTTCAAGCTTGCAAATGTGGCTTGAGGGAAGCTCGAAATGGATTACGGAAACTCAAGGAAGTAGTGTGAAGAGCTTCACTGAGTACCCGATGAGACGAAGCACTCTTGGTCGGCTGAAGATCCTGTGCGGACGTGCAGGTTATTACGCTTACAATCTCCCTCTCTCCTGGAATTATGTTGGTCCACTGTGGAGAGAAATTATCAGAGCCTCCTTATCGATACGTGCAGGGAGAAGTGTGTTTAGCGAACCGTTGAAGGCTTGGGACGGTGAAAGCCAACCCGGGTGTATTCTCGCGGTTGCGAGCACAAAGGACAGGCGACTACAAGTAACCGAACATTTGGGGATAGATGAACAGAAAATCATTTTTGTGGAGCATCACAAGGCGCATGCTTACTATGCCTATTTCGGGAGCCCATTTAGAAATAGAAAAGTATTGATTCTGACCGCCGATGGTGTCGGCGATCACATAAACGCGACCGTGAGCCTAGCAGACGAGCAAGGGAATATACGCAGAATATCTCATTCGTACAATTTGAATTCAATTGGCAGGGTCTACGGATTTGTAACTCGCGCGTTAGGAATGAAGGAACTCGAACATGAGTACAAAGTCATGGGGTTGGCTCCGTATGCTAAGGATGCGGATATTGATCGGGTTTATCCAGTCTTCCAAGAGACCTTACGCGTTGAGGGACTCGAATTCATAGAACCAGATAGGCCAATCCCGTTTGCGATGTCACCTGGATTCCGAATACTCAAGTATCGTTTCGATTGGATAGCAGGGGCCGTCCAGAGATTTGCAGAAAAACTACTCGCGCAATGGGTGACGAACGCGGTCAAGGCGACAGGAACATCTATAATTACCTTTTCCGGAGGAGTATCGATGAACGTAAAGGCGAATATGATAATATCTGAATTGCCTGAAGTTGAAGACTTCTTTATTTGCCCAAGTGGCGGAGATGAAACGACAGCCATTGGCAGCGTCTATGCGGCCATGGCTGATTTCTGCGAGGCACAGGGTATTAGCAAAGAAACCATCTGCCCTCTGCAAAACATGTACCTCGGAACAGAGTATACTTCTCCCGAGATAGAGCAAGCTATTGCCGAAGCTAATCTGGGGAACGAGTTTAGCATAATCAGGGATGAGAAGAATATTCCGGAGAAGATCGCTCAAGAACTAGTTAACGGAAAGACCGTAGCACGCTTCTGTGGTAGGATGGAATTCGGAGCACGAGCCTTGGGTAACAGATCAATATTGGCCGACCCTTCGAACCACGAGGTTGTACGACGAATAAACGAACAAGTGAAGAACCGAGATTTTTGGATGCCATTTGCGCCAACGATTCTATCCGAGTCCTTACAGAATTATGTGATCAATCCGAAGAAGCTTAAGGCCCCATTCATGACCATATGCTTCCATTCAACTGACCAGGGTAGAAAACATCTAGCGGCCGGGCTTCATCCATACGATTTTACTCTAAGACCACAAGTCCTAAGCAAAGAAGAAAATCCTGGATACTATGAGGTCATAAAGAACTTTCAGAAACTTACCGGCATCGGAGCGGTATTGAATACTTCCTTCAATTTACACGGAGAGCCAATTGTATGTTCACCAAAAGACGCAATTCACACGCTTCAGAAATCGCAAATAGATATGCTGGTCTTAGAGGACATTTTAATCAAGAGAAATTAGTTCCCAACGATTTTCTCAAGTAAGACTCTAAGACGCATCTTAACAGCGTTCGACGTTGAAGCTTCAAACATTCACGTATACAACTGCTCCGCCTGAATAGATCCGATTTTCCTTCAATAACTTCGGCGTGGCGGTGGTGTTAAACCAAAAGACTTGTGCTCCGTATGTTAGTCCAGCGCCTAGAAGCGAGTTGCTCATGCTAACGTACACATACCCCCGATTACTTACACAAAATGGGAGCCTTGCACCTGGAGTGTATCCGCCATACGAGGTCAGCACGTGGTTGCCGGAAATCAGATCTCCGCAGATATCCGATATTCCGTATGCTCTCGCCCACTGTGCCGCAGCTACGTCTTCAGAAAAAATTAGGTCGACGTAGTAAGTAATCTGCACGGCTATATTCGGATACTTAGCCATCCTCTGCTGCTCTAATACGGGGGACGTAGGTACATCTCTCGTGATCGCCCAAACCCAACCCGATGTGAATAGAAAATATAAAAACAATAAGACTATAGCCACAGATTTCACTGCCCGGATCCGTATAGGATGTCTCGATACAACTCTCAAGAACCATTGCAACCCGTTGACGATCTTAACCAGGCCGAAGAAGAAGCAGGGTGAGAGCAGTAACAACGCGATCTGGTAAGTTCGACCGAAATTCAGCGCGCTACCCGCGTAGGGAAAGACGATAGAGACAAGAAGAAGCCCGAGCGAAGCACCGATCAAAGGAGTAATCACATTTTCAATGCGAGACTTACCCCGC
>Ga0074044_10000786_pt1 | contig 29686 bp, 26 predicted proteins | sample BogForMeECP23OM1_FD_94443 | JGI IMG/M metagenome (GOLD analysis project Ga0074044, IMG submission 94443) | Bog forest soil microbial communities from Calvert Island, British Columbia, Canada - Bog Forest MetaG ECP23OM1 | ecosystem: Environmental > Terrestrial > Soil > Wetlands ...
GCTGGTCCCCACCCTCATCGAGAGCGAATTGTTCGGCTATGAAAAAGGCGCCTTCACCGGCGCTCTTCGCTCCAAGCAGGGCTTGCTGCAATCCGCCGATACCGGAACCATTTTTTTCGACGAGGTCGGCGAACTTCCGCTCGAAATGCAAGCCAAGCTCTTGCGCTTCCTCCAGGAGAAAGAAGTCCGCCCCGTGGGCAGCAATCTAAAGGTCAAAGTGGACGTGCGCATCATGGCCGCCACCAACCGCGATCTCGACGCCGAATACAAGAAAGGAACCTTCCGCAAGGATCTTTTTTTCCGCCTCAACGTCGTCACCATTTCTCTCCCTCCCTTGCGCGAGCGCCGTTCCGACATTCCCATCCTGGCGGCCTTCTTCCTGGAACGCCTCGCCCCCGGACGCGCCGTCCAGCTCTCCGGCAACGCCATGAAGGCCCTGCTCGCTTATGACTGGCCCGGCAATGTCCGCGAACTGGAAAATTGTCTGGAGCGTGCCGTCGCTCTCGGCGATCAGAGCATCATCGAAGTCGACGATCTGCCGCCCGCGATCGCGGGCGCGGGAGTCCAAGCCGATGCGCCCGCTTCGCCGGAATTCTCCGGCCGCGCCACCGACCTCGAAGACATTGAGCGCGCCACCATCGAGCGCGTCTTTTCCCAGGTCAAGGGAGACAAGGCTCTAGCCGGCAAGATGCTAGGCATCAGCCGCGCCACCCTCTATCGCAAACTGAAACGCTACAACATAGGAGCCCGCGAGGAGCCTCCCTCCTCAACCACCCTGCAATAAATCCCGCGTGCCACACGTAGGGACAGCCGCCCCGGCTGTCCAGCCGAGCGCAGCTCGGCCCCCAGCGAAGCACAGGGGAATCCAGCCCCGGAGGGGCGAACGAACTTAGCCCAGCCCGGGGCCCCCATCACGCCCGGTTTTGGCGTGATGGGGTGGAGCGCTTCAGCGCTGGGGAAAAGTAGGCGAAATGATTCAAGTCCCGGAGGGACGACCCAGCTCTCACGGGGTCGGCGAATGCGCGAACTGAGACGATCGTGTCATTCTGAGACGCACTTTCCCCGTGCCCCAGGAAACGAACCCATTCCGCCCCAGCTCGACGCCGTTAACTACCTGTCCTTGTTTCACTTGTTCTTAGGTGCATGACCTTCACGTTTTTGGTGGCGCAGGTGCACACCTGAATGCCGATAAAGCAGAGCGGGTCTCCCCGCAGCTCTTCCAAACCGGGAAGAGGGAAGACTCGCCTGCTCCAGCTCCCCCGGGGATTGAGGTATTTCAGTGCCCAACCAGGCAACTGCTCGCGCTCGGGAATCAGACATCGTAAGTCGCTTGGCCAGGTTCTTTCCCGGAGCCACGCCGGTGCGGATCCCCATCAGGCTCAGCCGCAATACGGGAAATGGCAACGGCGATGTCAGCGCCCACGAAAGCGAGGCCGTCTTTTTTCAAGAAACCGTGATCGAGTTCGGCACGCCGAACGAAGTTTTATTTGTGGTCGACCGTCCTTTGGAATTTGCCGATTGCGTCCTGGTCGAAAGCAAAGACGGCTCGCTGCACGCCGAAGCCTCCGTGGTCGCGGTGCAATATAAACCGGAATGGACGGTGGTTGCCGCCCGTTTCCGCAAACCTGTTCCCAATTGGATTATCAAATCATGACTGATTCCAACGAACCTCCGTTCCAGCCTTCATCCGAGCCTTCACTCGAAGATCAGGGAGCGACGCTCCGCGCCCTGTCGCCCATTTACTCTGCCCTGGTGCGCGAATTTGTGATTGAGGTCGCCCCCTGCCCCATCAATGATAGCGATGACCAGGGCTTCTCGATCTCGCTCGAGTCGGTCGAGCACGCCGCCGCCTGGTTCGAGCAAATCGACGCCAAGATTCAGGTGCACCAGTTGCGCCAGTTTCTGCAGACCACGCCCCTGGCCAACGAAGCTGCGCTGCGCCATCTTCTCCTGCATCACCTGCAGAAGACCGTGAAGTCCGCCATCGACCGCGACAAAACCGACTTCCTGCTCGTCCAGTATTTTTCGCTGTGCGCGCCCTCCGGCATGGAAGACGCCGACGTGGACCTCGATTACGTCGCCCAGGTGCTCGAACCCGTGCTCGGTCCGCAACCGCCGGAGCTTCCCGCCTGGTTGAGTTCTTTGGAGACCATCACGCAGTCGGCAGCGCGTTGCCGCCGCCTCAGCGAACTGCTGCACAGCGGCGCCATCGAGCAAGGGCGCAAGCTCAAGACGCAGAACGCATCCCGCTACTTTGAGCCCTCGGCCATGGTGGCCTTTGCCCGTTTCAGCTTCATGATCCGGCGCATATTTTTCCGTCTCATGCACGACGATCTCAACGCCATCCACGACGGCTTGCGCGAACTCGAGCGCCGCGGCGTCTCCACCATCGATTGCCGCCGTGCGCAATTCTCCGCCGAGGAACCGGTCGTGCGTCTGCGCATGATCTGCCAGTCCTGGAAAGTAATGTTCCACGCCGAATACTCCTCCGGCCAGCCGCTGCGCATGCTGGTCGATCTCCGAGCGGCAGTCGACGACGCACTCCACAACAAAGCGCGCAAGAATCCGCTCGCCAGCGCCGCCGCCGCTTCCGCAAATTCCGGCGGCGGAACGCCAGAGTAATTTCCCGCTGTGGAGACGGGGCTTGCCCCGTCTCCACCGGAAGTCAACCGCGCCGCAAGTGCCGCAAAGATCAACGGCGGCCTTAGCCGCTGAGGCGATAATGAGTTCGAACCCAACTTGCCGAGCCAGAAAGCGACGATGAGCATCTATCGCCCGACCGTCCTAATCCTTGCCAGCGACCCCGCCTTCGCCCGCGAGATTACCGTGCATTGGCCCCGCGATCCCGCTCCCCATGCCGATCGCCCGGAATTCACCGTGCTCGACCCTGGCTTCTCTTCCGACCTCGAGCGCAGCAACTACGACCTCGCGATCGCCGACGCCTCTTCCCTTGAAAAACTTAGGGACGACAAGCGCAAACCCCGGAACCAAACCCTCAAGCAATCCCTCGCCGCCGCCGGCACGCCCGCCATTGTGATTCACTCGGATGCCGCGCGCGATTTCTATAACCTCCACGGGGCCGTGATCGAGTTGCGGCGCGAGCCAGGCGTTTGGCCGGCGATGGCGGGTCTCATCGGACGCGAAATCCTTCGCCGCCGCCAAGCCGAGTCGCGCGCCCGCGAAGCCGGCAAACTTTGCGACGCCGCCCAATCCGAGGCCACTCTCGGACGTTACATGCTCGAGATGCGGACCAACGTCAACAACGCTCTCACCACCGTGCTCGGCAACGCCGAACTTCTGGTCCTGGAACCCGGACTGCCCGCCACCGTGCTGGCGCAAGCCGATACCATCCGCAACATGGCGCTGCGGCTGCACGAAGTTTTTCAGCGTTTCTCTTCGCTCCAAAAAGAACTCAACGTCGCCGCTCGCGAGTCGGGCAAAAAATCCCTCCACGCCGCCGCTGGCAGCAGCTAACAGTCCGTGGTAAAAGTCTGATTCGTATCAGGGCACGCCCTTCAGGCGTGCCGCAAGTGTCATGTTATGAATGCGCCTTTAGGCGCTGGTTCCTGGCGCCAGAGTTTCACCACAGGCAGCTAAGCAAAACTGTTTTGTTGCGCAGCCTGTTAGGAAAACGCGCGACTTCACAAGCTGCGACCGTTTCCCGAGGTGGTTCTGCACCGTAGTTTTTTTTGAAAGTGAGCAATATTGCACAAACCAGTCATCCCCCGGAGTGCCAACATGGTCGATGATTAGGTGCTACCGGGCGCGGCGCGGGCGGTTGGCCCGAGAAAAAGGTGCAATATTGTCTGGACTCCAGAGAAACCCCCACACGATCCTTCATTTTAGCCGCGACCGCAGTGTTCTGATCTTTCGCGGATGGGTCCTGAACATTGCGGGATATCGCGTCTTGAACTCGAACATCGCACCGGAAGCAATCGAATTGTCGAAGCGGGTGGATGCCGCGGTGCTGGACATGGACAACAATCGTAATGAGGTCACGGTAATTGCAAAGGAGATCAAACGGCTTCGACCAAAGCTTCCCACGATAGTGCTCACGGAAGGCCCGGTAGCGATGGACGGTCAACTGGCGGACGCGCTCGTGCCGAAGGAAAGCGGCCCTGAAACGCTGGTGAAATCGCTCGAAAAACTACTGGCAACCTGACGCGGTCGTTCAAAGTTAGGTGAACAGCGGACCGCTTGGAACTGCGCTTCGTATCAGGGCATCGCTTTAGCGATGCCGTAAGCCCTCTACATCAAACGCCCCTTCAGGGGCTGAGCGTCGGAAATCGCCCTTTTCGTTGATGCGGTAATGGCAGCCGCGGCTTTCGCTGGATTGTTCAGCGGCTTCAAGTATCAGCAGCGCGGTGAGGATGCCGTTGCGCAGCCCGATGATGGAATCGCCGACCTCGCACTTTTCGTAGAAACGCGCGATCTCCAGGTCGAGTTCGCGCAAGATCCGCATGGCCCGGTTCAGACGTCTCTCGCTTCGAATCAGGCCGACATAATTCCACATCGTGTGCTGGATCGTCAGCCAATCCTGCGTGATGAGGGCGGGGTCCGCCGCTTCGTGTTCGTAGCGCCAGTCCGCCACCTTGGGAAAGTAGAAATCGTCGCCGCGCGTGATGCCTTCGGCGGCCTGCCCCCCGGCCCGCGTTCCCCAAACCAGGCATTCCAGCAGGGATGTGCTGGCCAGGCGGTTGGCGCCGTGCAATCCGGTGCATGCCACTTCGCCCGCCGCCCGCAGCCGTGCCACCGTGGTTCGGCCGTAATCGTCGGTGGCAATGCCGCCGCAGCTATAGTGTGCCGCCGGCACCACCGGTATGGGTTCGCGCGTCATGTCGATGCCGCGCTCCATGCACACGGCGTAGATGCCGGGAAAACGTTCGCGAAGCTGATCGGCGGGCTTGTGGGTAATGTCCAAATAAACACAGGGCTCGCCCGACTCGAGCATCGTCTGGTAGATGGCGCGCGCGGCAATGTCGCGTGGCGCGAGCGACCCATCGGGATGGAACTTTTGCATAAATTCCTTCCCGTGACGATCCACCAGCCGGCCTCCCTCGCCGCGCACCGTCTCGGAAATCAGGAAGCAGCCGTCGGGCGCCAGCAACGCGGTCGGATGGAATTGGATGTACTGCATGTTCATGCAGCGAGCTCCAGCGCGGTAGGCCATGGCGATGCCATCGCCGCGCGCCCCGGGAGGATTCGTCGTATGCAGGAAGACGCTGCCCAGACCGCCCGTGGCCAGAATGGTTTCCTTGGCCTGGAGAGAGAAGATTTTTCCCGTCGTCTGATCGAGCACGTAGGCCCCGAAGCAGGTCAGCGGGCGATAGACGTCGGTAGGCTCGAGCGAGTGGTGCGAGACGGTCAGCAAGTCCACCGCAGTCGCTTCGGAAATCACCTTCACTTTCGGATGCGAGCGCACCCGCTCCAGGAACGCGCGCTCAATCGCGGCGCCGGATTGATCCTTATGGTGAATGATGCGAGGCAGGGAATGGCCCGCCTCGCGGGTCAGGTCAAGCTCTCCGGGATTTTCCGCCGAGAAATCAAAGGGAACGCCCAGTTCGTCAATCAGAATTTCCTTCACCAGACGCGGGCCTTCAAGGCTCAGCAGCCGGGCGGCTGCGGGAGAACTCAGGCCGCCGCCCACCGAGAGGATGTCGGCAACCAGTTGTTCTGGCGATTCCGCGAGCGCGCGATAGATGATTCCGCCCTGCGCCCGATCAGTATTGCTTTCCGCAGGGTTTGAGGCGCGCGTCAGCAGAATGACTTGGCAGCCCCGTTTGGCGGCGGCCCAGGCAGCCGCGAGGCCAGCCAGTCCACTGCCAATGACGAGAATATCGGTCTGTAAAGTGTCCTGCATCACTCAGGTTCAATCGCGAAGCTCAAGTCCACAGCCGCGCCAGAGTGGCTCAGCGCGCCGACCGAAATCCAGTCCACGCCCATCTCCAGCGGCTGCCCGGCATCCATCTTACTCTCGGGGTCCCACCATCCTAACCTCGCGCTCTTCGACGTTAGGGTGGTGTAGTTGATCGCCGCGAATATCACGCCTGTACCAGCCGCACCCGCGCTTTCTTGCACGCGCGCACCAAGTCCGCGTCCAAGGTAGCGAGTGGCAAACCGCTATCCAGAGCCAAATCGAGATAAGCCGCATCGTACGTTGTCAAGCCGTGCTCGCGGCTGAGGCGCTGAATCTTGTCAAAAACAACTGCGGCCGGAAACTGTTCCAGCACAATGGGGAGCGTTGCCAGGTCATCGAGGAAGCTTCGCACCAACTCTTTGGAAATGCGCTTGCGTTTTTCTCCAACCAGCAAGGCGTTCAGAACTTCGTGTGGCCAGAATGAGGGCGCAACTGCCGTGTCGCCTCGCTTGAACAGGCCGGCGACGTACCGCGCCATGACAGCATTCTCATCGGGGAAGCACCAGGTCAGGACGATGGAAGCGTCGAGGACAAACCGGCTCACCGGCGTCCCTCATTAATGAGATCTTTGATTTTAAGCCCACGCAAAGACAGCCTGTGGCGCTTGCCGAAACTCGCCAGCCGCTCCGCCGCCTCCCCCCCAGAAACGCCCTGGGCCGAAATGCGCTCCTTCAGCAGAGCTCCCAGCAGCCGCGAAACGCTGGTATCCCGGCGCGCGGCCTCCACCCGAGCCCAGTGGGCTACGTCTTCTTCCAGGGTGACGGTTACGTTGCGTAAGCGGCGAGTGGAGGACACGAAACCAGTGTAACACGAATGTCGTGTATATCGACGGTTTGACTATTGTGTCTATTTTGTCTAGTATAGACGTTATGCGAACTGTCTCCGCTACAGACGCCAAACAGCGCCTCGCCGCTCTCCTGGACGCTGCCCAGCGCGAGCCCGTCCTTATCCGCCGCCAAAACCGGGATGTTGCCGTGATCATGTCAGCCGAGGAATACGCGAGGATGCGCGACCTCGCTGCAGTCGACTTCCAGCGCTTTTGTGACCGAGTCGGGGCTCAGGCCAAGGCTCGAGGCCTAACGGAATCGGCCCTGCACAAGTTGTTGAAGGATTGATGCGGGTTCGCGAGCGTATCGTCGCCGATACCAATTGCCTCATCAGCCGGCTTTTGCTGCCGGCGTCGGTCCCCGGTCAAGCTGTGCGTCGGGCGGTGGAGCATGGCATCCTGCTGGTTTCCGAAGCCACCATGAACGAGTTGGCCGACGTTCTTTCCCGTCCAAAGTTCGACCGCTACGTTAGCCTCGAGGATCGTCAACAATTTCTGCGTCTGCTGGGGCGCGTCGCCGAATTTGTGGCCAGCGTGTACACGGTGCGAGAATGCCGCGATCCCGAAGACGACAAATTTCTCGAAGTCGCGCTGGGCGGAAAGGCCGATCTGATTCTAACCGGCGACGCCGACCTGCTCACGCTCAACCCGTGGCGGGGCATCGCCATTCTGTCAGCGGCGGAGTATTTGAAGCGCTGATTGCTTACATTGAATTAGCCCTCTATGACATCGAGTCGGAACTGTTCGGGTTCGACGTCACTTCGGGCTCTCCTACCCCGCACCAACGCCAGTATTGGCCGAACACTGGAAAGTATTCGCAGGTGTATCTGCGCTCCTACTGACCAAAATCGTCGATCCGGCAGTCGCTGCGTCCCTACGCGAACAGAAACTCCTTAGTCCTCAGTTCCTTGATCGTATCCCGCAGCTTAGCCGCCTTCTCAAATTCAAACCGCTTGGCCGCTTCCCGCATATCGCTCTCTAACTTCCCGATGTAAGCGTCCAACTCTTCCTGCGATTTCAGATCCGGCATACCTTCGGTGTCGGGGCCCGTCAGGTCGGTGTAATCTGCGCCGACAATCGCGACCAGCGTCATGTCAAGCGGGCGAATGATCGATTCAGGCGTAATCCCGTTTTCCTCGTTGTAGGCCTGCTGGATGGCGCGCCGCCGGTTGGTTTCATCAAGCGCCTTTTTCATGGAGTCGGTCATCCGATCCGCATAGAGAATCGCCCTCCCGTTCAGGTTGCGAGCACACCGTCCAATGGTCTGCATCAGCGAGCCCGCGGAGCGCAGGAAGCCTTCTTTGTCGGCGTCAAGAATCGCGACCAAAGATACTTCCGGCAGGTCGAGCCCTTCGCGCAGAAGATTGATGCCGATCAATACATCGAACTCGCCCTTGCGCAAGTCGCGCAAAATCTTCACCCGCTCCAGCGTCTCGATTTCGGAGTGCATGTAGCGGCACTTCACGCCAACTTCGCTGTAATACTCAGCCAGGTCTTCGGACATGCGCTTGGTCAGCGTGGTAACCAGCACGCGCTCGTTGCGGGCGACGCGGTCGCGGATCATGTGCAGCAAGTCGTCGATCTGCCCTTTAACCGGACGTATCTCAACCGGCGGATCGATCAGCCCAGTCGGCCGAATAATCTGTTCAACCACCACGCCAGCCGACTTAGTAAGTTCATAAGGGCCGGGCGTGGCCGAAACATAGACAATCTGGTTGGTGCGATGCTCGAACTCCTCGAACGTAAGCGGGCGGTTGTCGAGCGCCGAGGGCATGCGGAATCCGTACTCAACCAGCGTCTGCTTGCGCGAGCGGTCGCCGTGATACATGCCGTGCAGTTGCGGCACGGTCTGGTGAGACTCGTCGATGAACAGCAGAAAGTCGCGAGGAAAATAATCCAGCAGCGTAGGCGGCGGCTCGCCGGGAAGTCGTCCCGTAAAATGCCGCGAGTAATTTTCGATGCCATGGCAGTAGCCCATGGCCTTGATCATTTCCAGGTCGTACATCACGCGCTGATGGATGCGCTGCGACTCCACCAGCCGCCCCTGCTTTTCCAGTTCCGCTTCCCACCACGCCAGTTCGACTTTGATCGAAGCGACCGCCGAGGCCCGAGTTTCTTCCTTCATCACATAGTGCGTCTTGGGATAAATCGGCAGCCGCATGTAACGCTGCTTGACCGTCCCGAACAGAGGATCGATCTGCGCGAGCGATTCGATCTCATCCCCAAACATTTCGATGCGATAAGCATTGTCATCGTAGGTAGGATAAATCTCGATAACATCGCCCCGCACGCGAAACGTCCCGCGGCGAAAATCCCCTTCCGTGCGCTCGTAGAGAATCTCGACCAGCTTGCGCGTAATGTCCGCGCGCTTGATCTTCTGTCCCTTTTCCAGAAACAGCAGCATGCCATAGTAAGCTTCCGGAGACCCCAACCCGTAAATGCAGCTCACCGAAGCCACAATCAAACAATCGCGCCGCTCAAACAACGACCGCGTAGCCGACAACCGCAACTTGTCCAGCTCGTCATTGATGGTGGCTTCTTTTTCAATGTACAGGTCCGCCGCCGGCACATAAGCCTCCGGTTGGTAAAAATCGTAATAGGAGACGAAGTATTCCACGGCGTTGTGCGGGAAGAAGCTTTTGAATTCGTGGTAGAGCTGGGCGGCCAGGGTTTTGTTGTGGGCCATGACCAGGGTAGGGCGGTTGGCCGCCTCGATGACTTTGGCGGCGGTGAAGGTCTTGCCCGATCCGGTGACGCCGAGCAGCACCTGATGCTGCTCGCGATCAAAGACGCCGCGCGTGAGGCTGTCGATGGCTCGCGCCTGGTCTCCCTGAGGCTTGTAATTGCTTACCAGCTTGAAGTCCACGGCTCATTATAGGGGACGGGCGGGCCCAGGCTGCGGAAAGCACTTCCGTGTAAAATCCCGCTCTTGGTGGGGAATATGGGAACTTTGTACTAAGTGATACACCTTAGAGACTGAGCAAAACTGCACACTTTCCCCGCCCGAAATCTGCCTGCCATGGCCGCCGCGACCGCTGTTTATACAGGGAAAAGCGCGCAACCAGTATTTTCTCACGAAAGTAACATCCGGGGACGCGATTTGGCCGCGTGAATGCAAATTGAGACGCAGAGACCCGAATCCAGAAGTCAGGAGGGGGCCTAGATTCCGCGCCCGTTGCCCGGTTTCGGGCGTCGGACAGGTGCAATCATTATGGGAGAAAAGTTCAGCCAGCTGGGAGCACGGGAACGGCAAATCGTCGATCTGCTGCTCCAGGGATGTGACAACGCGGAAATCGCTCGTGACCTCAACATGGCCGAGCGCACGGTCAAGGCATATTTCAATCGCATGTTTCTGCATTTCGGAATTAAGGGTGGCATCAAGCGTGTTAAGCTAGCGACTTTACTTTATAGGAGGCAATTATGGTTGGAGAAACAGCAACCCCCAGCGGGCCCAGCGAACGCGAACAACTCATCATTCAGCGCGTAGCTGAGGGCTGCAAGAACCGGGAAATCGCCGATTCGATCGGGACCACCGAGCACGTCGTAAAAAATTACCTGCGTTTGATCTACGACAAACTGGGATTGTGGAACCGGGTCGAGCTGGCGCTGTGGTACGAAGCGCGTCAGCACGAGCAGGTCTACACCAACTAAGTTCGTCGGAACTATTTTCATCAGCCCCGCTAAACGGCGGGCCGCCCCATCCTTGTGCCCCCCCAGCGCAAGGGTGGGATTCGTTTTTTGTGCCCCGCTGTCCGGCGCCGCGACTCGCCTTGAGAGTCCCGCCCTTCGCTTCGCGAATAGGACTGATTGGATAAGAGCGACGCTCGATCGATCCGGTAGTCTTGGTTTGGGGACTACGGCTCCTAGGGAAGAAGGAGCCTTCGCATGCGCTACGGAACACTTCCTCAAAAACGCGGCAGGCTACGGTTGCGGAGTCACCGTCTTCAAATAGGCAACCACAGCTTCGGCGTCGCCGCGGTCCATGCGAAACTGGGGCATGGGGAGGCGAAGACGATTGCCGTCGGTCCAGATGCCGGTCGTCAGGAGTTTGATCATGTCGGCGCCATCCGCGGGCGGAGTGCCGCCAATCCGCGGCGCGTTGATCGGCCAATCCATGTTGGGCTTCGCCGGCAGGTAGGGGACGGACGCGCCCTGCAGCCATCGCGTCCGGTCGAGATTTCCATAGCTGTCACGCGGCGTGTGGCATTGTCCGCAGACGGCCACGTCTTCGACGAGATACCTTCCGCGAGCGACGTCACCCGCCGCGCTGGCTGGTTTGCTCTGACGCTGCGGCTTATTGTTCTGCGGCTCACTGTTCTGGGCAAAAGCTGGCTTGACCCCGTCCGAGATCAGGGCGAGAGCGATTGCTGTGGAGACCGAAAAGAGAGCCAACCGAGATCCTGGGAACATTGATTGTCACCTGATCAATGATACATTTCCGCGACGCTGGCGTGGTATAGGGTGGAGATTGTACGTTCTAGCGGCGAGCAAGTTTCGTTCCGCGGGCATTGGGCGGACAAGAGTGTCCGCCCTACACTTTGCTCTTAACTCTTACTCGCAGGCGCTGCGACCGGCGGGTTCGAAGCGATCCATTTGCGCTTCGCGTTGGCTGGTGATGCGGCCGTCGGCGGTCTTTCCGTACTGCTCTTCTCCGGGGCAGTAGTAGAGAGCGCTGTGCGGATCGACCCATACCTCGACGCCCGGGTCTCCCTGAAGATGGACTACGGGTGGGGGAGCCTCGGCAATTCCGAGCGCCACCAGCGACCGTTCCCAGGGGCCGAGCGCCGCCGGTTGCGGCGAACCGGCCGTCGGCCACAAAAGGGCCACCGCAGCTACGAAGACAGCCACTCCCAGATAGAGGTCGGCGCGATGAAAGCTCAGCGTTTCACGCAGGTCCGCAAATCTCTGGATCAGGTAACTCGGGCCGGTGTCGCGTGCGTCGGCCATTGCGTCGGTCGCCGCTTCGGTCATCGGGTCGGTCATTGCGTCGATGATCGGGTCGAGCGATTCTTCGGTCGAGGAAGAATCGTCGCTTGCGGATAACTGGAATGTCTGGACGGCCAGATCCGAGTCTTCCGGCGTCAAGTCTTCGGTCGCTGCAGCGGTCCATTCGTTTTCCGCTGCTGCTTTGTCGCGTGCCGGTGTGTCGAGAGCTGGATCGTCGAGAGCTGATTCGCCGCGTACTCGAGCGTGGATGGTCTCGGTCTTTTCCTGGGAGATTGTTTCCTTTGCAGCCGCCCTTGCAACCGGCAAAGCGAGAAGGCCGGAGCTGGCGGAATCGACCGCCGAATGACTGAGCGGCGTGCGCCCGTCCGCGAGCGGCGGGACGTCCTTCTTCTGTGCAGCTTCGCGAGTCTCGGGAGTACGCTCTGGCCACAAGACCTGCTCCTGGCTCATCAGCCACATCGAGGCCCACTTGCGCTGCATGCGTTCCCCGGGACGGAACTCGTCGAGGCCGCAGCTCTGGCAGCGCGATGCGTCGGTTGGCTTCGGAGCGCCACAATGTCGGCAAACGCTCGTGGCTTCGGGTTCGAGGTAGGCTTCGGGTTCTGCCTGGGTTGGATGAGCTTGTTGTAGGTGGTCGTTATGTTCCTGAATGGTGAAGGCGGCGGACAGCAAGTCCTGAAAGGACTGCTCGTCCAGTGTCAGGTTGGGCCGGCTCGAGGGCATGGCATCGAGGGGGAGAGGGTGATCCAGACTGTAACCATTGTAGTGCAAGTCCGGGCATCTGAAAACGAGAAAAGAAAGGGCTATTTGGGAGGGATTCCCGTATGGGGATGCCAATGTGGAAGCGGTTCATGAGAACGGCCTGAGAAAGGGCGAAGGAAAGTAGAAGCGAGAAGCGTAACTGTATGGTTCTAAATGGCGTTGTTTGGCAGCGAAGATTTGGCGAACAGGTTGCTTCTGTTTACGGCGGGTCGCGACCCCAAGACTGAACTGAAGGAGCCGACAAAAAGCCAATGATCAACCTCAATGATATCAAGATAACTCCCCGGGACCAGCAGGTACTGCGTCTGTTGGTGCAGGGGTGCAGCAACAAAGAAATCGCGAGCCACTTGAGCATCAGTCCGCGAACCGTCAAACAGCACCTGCGCACGCTGTTTCTGCGCGCAGGCATCAAAGAAGGCCGGAAGCGGGTGAAACTCGCCACCGCCATGTTCATCAAGGAGCAGGTGCAACCATACAACCCCGTGATCGGCTAACCCCGAAAGAAATTCAGGTCGCGACCCTGGTCTGGCAGGGTCTTACTAACAAAGACATTGCCGGTGTGCTCAGGACCAGCGAGCAGGTGGTGAAGAACTACCTGCGCACCACCTTCGACAAACTGGGAGTCTGGACCCGGCTCGAACTCGCGCTCTACGTAGCCGGCCACGGCGGAGCGAACTGGCATGCGCAACTGGGGAATGGGCTGTTGCCAGCGGGGGCAGGGTGGAGCATAGCTGCCCGCGAGGAAGGCATTGCCTGGGGATGCGGAAACGAAGGCGGCTGCCTCGAGAGGAACCAACTAGAAGTTGCGCATGCCGCGAATCGCGCGCAGCGTTGTAAAGCTGATCGTCGTGAAGTTGCCCGCTGTGAAGTTGCGCTTTGCGTGGTGGCCTGGCGCGGCTTCGAAACGGGTTACGCCCGGTGCGAGATCGGCCTCGGGATTGCGGCAGGCAGGGTCATCACGCTGGCGCTGGCCTTGCGTGGAGGCCCGGTGCGAAGCATTCGCGCAGAGACGAGCCGGGTGGACTTGTGAATTCACGGAAGGCCTCCGAAGCGGCTGGAGTGGAATTGCCTCCCTCCGATGTTTGGGGGCGGAAACAGATTTCACACTGGCCGCTGCACCCGGCGGTTCCCGCAGCTCATGGGTTCGCGGGACTGCCAGCCTAACTAGCATGTTTTCAATGGAATATCCCACCAGCTTCTCCTAGAAGCAGCTGCCCGGAAAGGCACGCCGACGTCTGCAATCCCGGTAATCAAATTGCTCGGTCACGGGTGTACCTGTTCGTCCGCTTCATGAGTTCGGAGTTTTATAGTTCAGCGCTTCATCGGTTCTGCGATTCATTCGTCCAGACCTGGACTGAGGTAGGTATGCTTTACAAGGACATTTTTTGGATGGCCTGCGACTCGACCGAGCAACTGCGGGCCGAATACGGTCCGTTCCACACCCGCGAGGAAGCGGAAGGCGAAGCCCGCAAACTCGGCTTTGGATACCTGCTGCGCTACGAGCACATTCTGGGCCCCGACGAAGAGATCGAAGAAGTGCTCTGCATCTTCCTCGAACTGCAGGACGTGCAGACCGCTCCGAAGCCGGGCGTCACCTTTCATACGCGCTGTGCCAGTTGCGGCGAGGCCGCAGCCCACGAGAGATCGTGGCAGGCCGAGGTGTGGGCTGACATCCACGAATTCGAACATACCCGCCACAAAGTCAGACTTTTCGAGCACGCCCGCGGAGAAGGTATGAAAGAGATCGGCGACTGGCGCGGCCACGCCGCGTAGGATCAGTTGTCAGTTCTCAGTTCTCAGTCAAACCAAAACCCGTAGGGACAGACGCCCTCGTCCGCCCTGCTCTATAAATTGTCATCTTGAGCGAAGTGGCTGCTCCGCGAATTTCACCGAGTCAGTTTTGCGGCGGCGGCTTCGTCGAGCATCCACAACAGGTTTCCGTCGGATGGTTGCACTCTCTGCGAGGGCAGCGGAGGAATGCTCTTGCCCTCGAGTACCTGATGCAGCATTTCGGCTTTGTCCGCGCCACTGGCCATAAACATCACCTCAGCGGCGCGATTGAGCACCGGGAAGGTCAAGGTGATGCGGTGAGTGCTGAACTTCGCAACCCAATTGGCGACCACCAGGCGCGACTGTTCATCGAGCGCCGCGGAATCGGGGAACAGGGAAGCGGTGTGGCCATCGGGACCCAGGCCGAGCAGAATCAGATCAAAGCGCGGGAATTCGCCGGGCTGGAGTTCGAAGAATCGGCGGAGCTGGGCCTCATAGTCGGACGCAGCAGCGGCGGCATCGGGATTTTCCGCCGCCACGCGAAAGACGTTCTCGGCTGGAATCGCGATCTTCGTCAGCAACGATTCATGCACCATTCGATAATTGCTGTCGAGGTCGGTGGGCGGGACGTGACGTTCATCGCCAAAGAATAGAAAGACGCGGCTCCAGGCAAAGTCGGCGTAATTGGCGGCGAGCAGGGAATAGAGACCTTTTGGAGTCGAGCCACCGGAGAGCGCCACCGTGAATCGTCCCTGGGCGCCGATGGCGGAGCGGGCCGCGCGGACGAATTCTTCGGCGGCGGTGTGAAAAAGATCGGCCGCGGTAGCCAGTACTTCAATGGTTCGAGTTGAGGGCATGGGGAATTTGTAATTTGTAATTGGTAATTTGCAATTTGTAAGTCAGCAATCCGGTAACTCCGTAACTTGCGTTCGGGTTAAAATTGCCAATTACAAATTACATATTACAAATCATTTCTCGAAATTTCTCCAGCGGCGGCCATCGCGCTCCATCAACTCGTCGGACTCTTTCGGGCCCCAGGTTCCGGCGGGATAGTTGGGGAAGTTACGGGGCGGCAGCGCCTTCCACACATCGAGTACGGGATTGACAATGCTCCAGCCGGCCTCGACCATGTCGGCGCGCTGGAACAGGGTGGCGTCTCCGGTCATGCAGTCATGCAGCAGGCGTTCATAGCCAGTCGAAGGCGTGAGTCCGAAATAGTCAGCGTAATCGAAATCCATATTCACTTCGCCCAGTTGCATGGTGGTCCCGGGAACTTTGGCGGCAAAGCGCAGCGAGATGCCTTCTTCCGGCTGGATGTGCAGCACCAGTTGGTTGGGCATCATGTTTTCGACCTGGGTTTCGCGGAACAGCATGAACGGGGCGCGCCGGAACTGGATCACGACGTGCGTATTGCGGCCGGGCAGCCGCTTGCCGGTGCGCAGATAGAAGGGAACTCCCGCCCAGCGCCAGTTGTCGATCAAGAGGCGCATGGCGACAAAGGTTTCCGTGCGCGAGTCCGGGGGCACGCCATCTTCGGAGCGGTAGGCGGGCACGCGCTCGTTGTCCATGATGCCTGCGCCGTATTGCCCGCGGACGGTTTTGCTGAGCACGTCCTCGTTACTGTAGCGCTGAATACCATGCAGGATTTTGGCCTGCTCGTCGCGCACCGCGTTCGCCTCGAACGAAATCGGCGGTTCCATCGCGGTCAGCGTGATGAGCTGCATGATGTGGTTGGGCACCATGTCGCGCAAGGCGCCCGCGCCATCGTAGTAGCCGCCGCGTTTCTCGACGCCGACGGTCTCGACGACTGAAATCTGCACGTGGTCAATGTAGCGGCGATTCCAGATCGGTTCGAAAATGCCGTTGGCGAAACGGAGCGCCAAAATGTTCTGCACCGTCTCTTTTCCCAGGTAGTGATCGATGCGGTAGATCTGGCATTCCGTGGCAACCTTCAACAGTTGCTGGTTCAAAACCTTGGCGGAATCGAGGTCGTGACCAAAAGGTTTTTCGATAATCACCCGGCGCCAATGGCTGTTCTCTTCAGTCATCAGGCCGACTTTCGCGAGCCGCTCGACGACGTCGCCGAAGAAGTTGGGCGCAGTGGCGAGGTAAAAGAAATAGTTGCCGTGGCAGTTGTGTTCCTGGTCGACCTTGGCAAGCGTTTCTTTCAGCTTGTCGTAGGTAGCGGGGTCGTCGAAATTGCCGCTGACGTAATTTATGCGGCGGACAAACCATTCCCACAAATCGGCATCGACGGCGGCAGTGGCGAATTGTTTGAAGTCTTCGCTGACCTTCTTCCGCGCGTCGTCATTGCTCATGGCACTCCGGCCCACGCCGATCACCGCAAACTCGCGCGACAGCGATTGCTCGCTGGCAAGATTGTAGAGAGCGGGAATCAGCTTGCGGCGCGTCAGGTCGCCGGTAAAGCCGAAGATCACCATGACGCACGGATCTCCAGTACGCCCCCCCTTGGGTTTGGTTGTTGCTGGCAGAACCTCTGTTTGAGACATTGTTTCCTCTTACCGGATTGATAAGCAGCTTCGTACGGCAGTTTCTTACGATGTCTTCACCGGTGCTTTGAGTTCAACGTGCCCACCAAACTTCTGTCGCATGGCGGAGAGCATCTTCTCCGCGAAGCTATGATCCTGCCGCGAGCGGAAGCGCGTGTACAGGGCCGCCGTCAGTACTTCGGCCGGAACCGCCTCTTCGAGCGCCGCCTGGATCGTCCAGCGGCCTTCGCCGGAATCCTGCACGAACCCGCTGTACTCGGCGAGCGTGGGATTTTCCAGCAGCGCCATCGCCGTCAGGTCCAGCAACCATGAACTCACCACGCTGCCGCGCCGCCAGACCTCGGCAATATCGGGCAGGTTGAGATCGTAGCGGATATCCTCGGGAAGGTCCTTGCTGGTCGCGTTTTTAAAAATGTCGAAGCCCTCCGCGTAGGCCTGCATCATCCCGTATTCGATGCCGTTGTGGACCATCTTCACGAAATGTCCGGAGCCGGAGGGACCGCAGTGGATGTAACCGTCTTCGGCAGTAGAGGCGGAAGTACCAGCGGCAGTTCCAGTCAGTTTTTCGCGTCCCGGAGTACGCGGAATGTCGCCGCGTCCGGGCGCCAGCGTTTTGAAGATCGGGTCGAGGCGCTGGACGGCCTCTTTCGGGCCGCCGATCATCATGCAGTATCCGCGCTCGAGGCCCCAGACGCCGCCGCTCGTGCCCACGTCGACGTAGTGGACGCCTTTGGTGCCGCAGATTTTGGCGCGGCGTACATCATCTTTGAAATACGAATTGCCGCCGTCGATGATGGTGTCGCCCGCCTGCATGCGGCTGAGCAGAGCCTGCACCGTTTTTTCCGTCGCATCGCCCGACGGCACCATGATCCACGCGGCCCGCGGAGCGGTCAGCTTGCCAACCAGATCGTCGAGCGAAGAGGAGGCCACCGCACCTTCGCCGGCGATACCCTTGACGGCATCGGCGCTGAGATCGGAAACCACCATCGTGTGACCACCGCGCATCAGGCGCCGCGTCATGTTGGCGCCCATGCGCCCCAAACCTACCATTCCCAGTTGCATGGCTGCTCCTTAATTTCGCTTGGTCGGGACGGGCCAAAGGCCCGTCGCCACACGACCCGCGATTCATCGAGAAGCTATCACAGAATCTGCTTTACCAGTTCCGTGAGTTTGGTGAGTCCTGCTTTGACGTCGCTGCCGAGGTGTATGCGCAGCGCCCGGCGTTTGCGGTCGGCGAGAACCTGGAAGTCGCCGCGAGCCTGGGCCGCCTTCACCACTCCGAAAGTGTACTTCTGTCCGGGTACCGGCAAGTCCTGGGCATCGTCGCAGGTGATCTGCAGGAATACGCCGCTGTTGGGGCCGCCTTTATAAGCTTGTCCGGTGGAGTGCAAAAAGCGCGGCCCGAAGCCGAGGCACGTCGCCACGCGTTTTCGATCGCGTACGGTCATGCGCAGGTCTTGCAGCAAAGCCTCATGCGCGGCGTTCATCTCGACATAACCCAGCAGGGCAAAGTAGTCGCCGGCGCGAATCCGCGCCAGATGCGCGCGCAGACAGTTTTTCAGCGAGCGGTCGGAGCCGACGGCTTGGCTGAGATCGGCGGCGTTCTTGTCGTCGGTGAAGAGCTTGAAGCCCGCTTCTTCAAGTATCGGCTTTTCGGGAGGAAGCGAGCCCTTGGTTTCGTACTCAGAGGTGAGTTGTTTCGTGACGATCTTGCTCGCTTCGACGTCGGGCTGATTGAAGGCGTTGATCCCGAGGATCGAGCCCGCGACGGCCGTTGCAATTTCCCAGCGGAAGAATTCCTGTCCGAGGCTGTAGATGTCGGACACGGCGATGCGCACCACTGGTTGCCCCGCGTTCTCGATCGCGGCGACCTTGGCGTCCTGCGCCGTGTCGGGCGCGGTCTCCAGCCGAAGGTAGGCGAAGATGCGGTCGTTATTCCTGGAATCGCCATAAGCTTCCGGAGCGCCGAGCGCTTCGCGATCGACCGGGATGATGCCCTTGCCAAGCTTGCCGGTGGATTCCGCGATCAACTGCTCGAGCCACGCTCCGAGGTCGGCAATTCCAGGCGAAGTGATAAGCGTAATTTTGTCGCGGCCGAGTTTTGCGGCTGTGCCAATGATCAGGCCGAGCATCACACCCGGATTCTGCTCGACGGGAGTGGACGGTTTGCAGGCTTCGACCATTTCTTTTGTGCGCTCGAGGAACTTGCCAGTGTCGAGGCCCATGGCCGCGGCGGGAACCATGCCGAAGTTCGAGAGCGCCGAGTAGCGTCCGCCGATGGATGGCAGGCCATAGAAAATGTGGCGGAAGCGGTCGCGCTCGGCGACCTGCTGCATCTTCGAGCCCGGGTCGGTGATCGCGATAAAGTGGCTGCCCGCCTTGTCTTTATCGTTGCCCAGGGTCTGCTGCACGCGCTCGAAGAAATACTGCTTGTAGATGTTGGGTTCGAGTGTGCTGCCGGACTTGCTGGAGACTATGAAGAAGGTTTTGGCGAGGTTGACCTTTTTTTCCACGCTCCGGATTTGCGCCGGATCGGTGGAGTCGAGTATGTGCAGGCGCGGGAAGCCCGGCGTTTGCGGGTAGGTCAGCGCCAGCACTTCGGGACAAAGGCTGGAGCCGCCCATGCCGAGCAGCAGTATGTCGGAGAAACCGGCGGTCCTGACCTCCTTGGCCAGGTCGTTAAGCTTGGCGGCGGCGGCGAGTTGTTCGTCGGTGATGCCGAGCCAGCCCAGCCAGTTGGCCTCGTCGTCGCTGGTCCAGAGGGAGGCGTCGTGCTGCCAGAGGCGTCTTACTTTTCCAGACGCCCGCCAGTCGTTAAGGTTTTTTTTTACCGCAGTGTCAAGATCGCCCGGAAGCGATGCGCTCTGTCGATTGACCTGCGGCGTGGGCGTGCTTGTCCGCTTAGCACTTTTTTCGACCGCGGCCAGCAGCGTGTCGAAGGCGTCGGCAAATAGTTTTACGCCGTCGGTCGTCAACTTGTCGGTCACGTCTTTCATGACAATGCCAACCCCGGCGAGATCGGCCATCGTTTTCCGCGCGCCGTCGAGGTTTTCGGTCAGACTCGGGCGCGGATTGCCGTGATCGCGGAAGGCATCGAGCGTTGCCGGTGGAACGGTATTGACGGTGTCCGGCCCGATCAATTCCTCGATGTAAATCACGTCACGGTAATTCGGATTCTTGGTGCTGGTGCTCGCCCACAGCACGCGTTGCGTCTGCGCGCCCTTGGCGGCCAGCGCCTTCCAGCGCGGAGAAGAAAAGATTCGCTGGTAGGCTTCATAGGTCAGTTTGCCGTTGGCGATCGCGACTTTCCCCAGAATCCCCTGCAACTTCGCTTTGCGCGAGGCGTCCGTTTCTTTTTTTAGTTGGTCGCCAACCAGCGAGTCGACCAGCGAATCGATGCGGCTGATGAAGAAGCTCGCCACGCTGGCAATCTTGCTCACATCGCCGCCGGCCGCGGCGAATTTCTCCACGCCGTCAATGAAAGCGGCGGCGACTTGTTCATACACTCCTTGCGCGAACAGCAGCGTCACGTTGACGTTGATGCCCTCGCTGATGAGTTGGCGAAACGCGGGTATGCCCTCAGTTGTGCCCGGCACTTTGATCATCACATTTCCGCGGGCCACGCTCGTCCAAAGCCGCCGCGCCTCGTCGATGGTGCCGCTGGTGTCGTGCGCCAGATAGGGAGAGACTTCGAGGCTCACGTAGCCGTCACGCTTCTTCGTGGTCTGGTAGACGGGACCGAGCAGGTCGGCCGCGTCCTGAATATCGCGAATCGCCAGCAGTTCATAGCGGCCTTTGGCGTCGAGGTCGGTGCGGCCGGCAAGCGAATCGAGAAAGTCCTGGTACTGCGTGGAGCCCGCAATGGCCTTCTCGAAAATCGCGGGATTGGAAGTCATCCCGCGCAGGCCGTCTTCCGTGATCAGGCGCTGCAGTTCGCCGCCCTGCAGCAGGTCGCGGCGGATGTAGTCGAGCCAGATCGACTGGCCGAAAGTCTGAAGCTGGGTGAGAGGATTCGCAGCTTTTGCAGTCTCAAGCGTGCCCACTGGATTCATAACCATCTCCTAAATTCTTCGTAGAGACGCGGCTTGCCGCGTCTCCCTCGTGGCGTCCAAAGAGACGGAGCAAGCCCCGTCTCTACACAACCAGTTCGCGTGCGGCCTGCAGGACGGCATCGGAAGTGAAGCCGAACTTCTTCTGCAAATCCTTGAGCGGCCCGGACGCTCCAAAACTGTGCATGCCTATGATGCGTCCTTTCGCTCCCGCGTATTGCACCCATCCTAATGTCGAAGCCATCTCGACCGCGACCCGCGCGGTGACGTCGGGCGGAAGCACCGCGTCGCGGTAACCCTGATCCTGACGCTCGAACAAATCCCACGAAGGCATGCTCACGACGCGCGCCCGGATGCCTTCCGCTCGCAGTTTTTCGTAGGCGTCGATGCACAGATAAACCTCGCTGCCGGTGGCCATCAGGATGACCTGCGGTTTGCCACCTTCGGCGTCGGCCAGGATGTAAGCTCCACGAGCCACGCCTGCGGCTGACGCGTATTTCGTGCGATCGAATGTCGGCACAGCTTGCCGCGTCAGGATCAGCGCCACCGGTTCCTTCTGCAGCTTCATGATTATTTTCCACGCCTCGACGACCTCGTTGGCGTCGGCGGGACGCAGCGTCATCAGCCCGGGAACCGCGCGCAGCGTTATCAGTTGCTCGATGGGCTGGTGAGTCGGTCCGTCTTCGCCGACGCCGATGGAATCGTGGCTGAAGATCCAGATCGAGGGCACTTCCATGACGGCCGAGAGGCGGATCGGCATCTTCATGTAGTCGCTGAAGATCAGGAAAGTCGAGCCGTAGGCGCGGATTTTCGACAGCACCATGCCGTTGACGATTGCGCCCATCGCGTGTTCGCGAATGCCAAAGTGGAAGTTGCGCGCGTTGTAATGACCCGCTTCGAAATCGCCCGCGCCGTCGAAGGTGAGCCGCGTCTTCGTCGAGGGATACAAATCGGCCGAGCCGCCCATGAGCCAGGGATCGCTTTTGGCGATGGCATTGAGAACTTTTCCGGACGAATCGCGGGTCGCCATTCCTTTGGCATCGGGCGCGAATGTAGGAAGCTCCTTGTCCCATCCGTCAGCAGGTTGCCGGCGCTGCATGCGTTCGAATTGAGCCGCTAAATCCGGATACTGCGCCCTGTACTTGCTGAACAGCGCGTTCCACCGCCCGCTCAATTGCCGCCCGCGCTTGCCCATGACGTCGCGAAAGTTCTCGCGCACTCCATCCGGCACCAGAAACTTGGCGTCTTCCGGCCAGCCGTAGACGCGCTTTGTCAGTTTGACTTCTTCTTCGCCGAGCGGCTCGCCGTGCGCTTCTTTTGTGTCCTGCCGGTGAGGCGAACCGAAGGCGATGTGGCTGTCGACGATGATCAGTTTGGGACAGTCGTTCACGTTTGGATCCGTCACGCTGAAGGCGTGGTTGTAGGCGTCGGCCAGCGCGACCAGATCGTTGGCATCGCGGAGGTGCTGGACGTCCCAGCCATAGGCTGCGAAGCGGGCGGCCACATTTTCGTCGTAGGCGAGATTGGTGTTGCCCTCGATGGTGATGTGGTTGTTGTCGTAAATCCAGCACAGGTTCGAAAGCTTCAGATGTCCGGCGACCGACGCGGCTTCCGAGGAAATTCCTTCCATCATGTCGCCGTCGCCGCAAATCGCCCAAACGTTGTAGTTGAACAGCTCAAATCCCGGACGATTGAAATGCTCCGCCAGCCAGCGCTCGGCAATCGCCATGCCCACGCTGTTCGCGACGCCTTGACCCAGCGGGCCGGTGGTCGTCTCGACACCCGTGGTCAAACCGTATTCGGGATGCCCCGGCGTTTTGCTGCCCAGTTGCCGGAAATTCTTGATCTCGTCGAGCGACACGGCAGGAGTCGAAAGAATTTTGCCATCCGCGCTTGCTTCGCGCACGCCCGCCAGATGCAGCAGGGAATACAGCAGCATGGAAGCGTGTCCATTGGAGAGAACGAAGCGGTCGCGGTTCGGCCAGATCGGATCTTCCGGGTCATAGCGCAGAAACTGCTGCCACAGACAGTAGGCAACCGGAGCCAGCGCCATCGGCGCTCCCGGATGGCCCGAGTTCGCCTTCTGCACCGCGTCCATCGAAAGCGTGCGAATGGTGTTGATACACAACTGGTCGAGCTGGGTACCGGTGGCGATAGACTGGTCACTGACAGCCATCAATTCTCTCCTCGCAAATCAGCAGGCATTGCCTGCTTCAAAATTAGATGAAATCAGCGCCCAATGGATACAAGCGCGCCAACCGCCCCAAGTCTACATTGTGACCGAGAAACAATACGAGGCACGAGAGGACGAAGCTGCGATTTTACTCCGAGAAGAATTTGGCTCGCTCGATTGGGCTGGGTGGCGCTGACTCGTGCAAAGCGAAGTGCGGATTTCAGGTAAGAAAAATCTTATCCTGGCTGATCTTGTGTTGCAGGGTGGCCGCCAGTTGATCCACGTCTTTGGCCGAAAGGTGCATCAGGTCAGGGTCGAGGATCGGAATGCGGTTCGTTCCGACCGCGTCGCGCCGCACCTGGATCAGCAAAGCCTGCAGCGCCTGGGCATCGTATTTTTGCGGTGTCATGCGGATCAATTCCTGCAGCGTGGCTCCGAGCGACAAGCGTTCGCGGTAGGGACGTTCGCTGGTCATAGCGTCAAAGGTCTCGGCCAGGGCCACGATGCGCACCGCCTGCGGTATGTCGTCCCCATGCAAGCCGTCCGGGTATCCCGTTCCATCGGCGCGCTCATGGTGCCAGCGCACGATTTCCGGAATCTGCGGCCAGGGAAACTGCACTTGGCTGACGATCTGATGCCCAATGATCGTGTGCTCCCTCATCTCGCGGGACTCTTCCGCGTCCAGCTTCGAAGCTTTTCCCAACAACCGCTTATCGACAACCACCATGCCGATGTCGTGCAGATAGGCTGCCGACCGCAGTGCCGCCACAGCGCTCGGATCCATCCCCTGAGCTTCGCCGATGGCTTGGGCGTAGCGGCCGACGCGCAGTGAGTGTCCATGAATGTTGACGTGTTTGACGTCGATGGCGGTGGCGAAAGCTTCGAGCGCGTTGTCGTAGAACCCGTGCAGCGAGGCCAGCAGTCGCAGGTTTTCAGAAACCCGTTGGGCCAGCGTTTGGCCGAGAGTGTGATTCTGAATGGCCAGTGCCACGTAGTGGCTCAGCATTTCAAAAGCGTCGAGCGCGTCTTCTTCGTACACCGCTTCGCCGGGGCGGCGTCCCAGGGCGATCACTCCTGCCAGCTTTCCCCGCACTTTCAGTGGGCAAATGCACTTGAACAGTTCGGGCGCGACATTGCCGTTCGAACTCAGAAAGACATCGTAGGTGGAACTGTTGAGCAGTACCGGGCCGGCGGCCGCTGTCAGGGTGTGCACGTGGCGGGGAAGCAGGGGAATCAGCGACGGTTCCGGCAGCAGCGCGAATCCTTGCGCATCGACCGAGGTCAGCAGGGAAGGCCGTTCGCTAAACGAAAACAGGACAGCTTCGCGCGCGCCGGACGCCTCCATCACGGCGGCCAGCATGGCGCGAGCGGTCTCGCGGAAGTCGCGGTCCGCGGTTAGTTCGGGCCCCAAATCCGCCAGCGCTTCGACGGTTCGTAAAAGCTTCTTGAGATTGGTTCCCTGCAATGCCTCGTGCGGAGGTACATGCGAGAAACCAGAGCGGTACCAGCGTAGCATCGCGCCGCGGCTCGATTGTTGGTTAGTTTGGTGCGAGGGAATATCATCGGGTCATCGGGTGATCGGGCCATCTGGTCATCGAAAGTCAAAGGCGCTTGTTTTTGAACTTCAGATCACCCGATGACCCGATCACCCGATCACCCGATGTCTACACGCCGACCGGGAATGGCTTGGTGTGGCTTTCCGAACCCACCGAGAGTCCGGCGAAACGCCCCTGCAGCAGTGACATCAGCCCGGTGACCCAGTAACCGATCACGAACAAGAACAGGAAGGGAACCGTGAAGTAGTTTTCGTTGTCGATGGCGTAAAAGACCGCCAGCGCGAAATAAGTTCCGATCAGGAGTTCAATCCACGGAACCCATCCCAGACGCTTGCGGTATTTTTTCGCGCCGACCTTGTCCTTCTTCGATTCGACGCGGTACTTGGGAGTGCGCGCGAAGGCGGTCTGCTTGCCCACCAGCGCTTCCAGCACGGCAATCGTATTGGTGACGGTCAGCCCGATTCCCAAGGACATCAACAGCGGCAGGTAGAGCAGCGAGCGCAGCCAGCTTTTCGGAAACAGTTCCTTCTGCGAAACCAGATAGAAGCTGGAAATAGAGAACGTCGAAGCCAGGAACAGGGGCAGGTCGATGTAGAGCATCTGGAACCATCCCTGGTAGAAGCGAATTACCATGGCGGGCAGCAGCAAAACCGAGAGCACAATCATCAGCGGATAGCTGAGGTTGGCCGTCAGGTGATACCAGGCTTCGATTTTGACATGTCGCGAGGCGTCGCTCGCGAATACCTTGGGGAGTATTTTCTTGGAGACCTGGATCAACCCCTTCGCCCAGCGCGCCTGCTGCGTCTTGAATGCGGTCATCTCCACCGGCAATTCGGCCGGACATTCGACGTCCTGCAAATAAAGAAACTTCCATCCTTTGAGCTGCGCTCGATAGGAAAGATCGGTGTCTTCGGTGAGCGTGTCATGCTCCCAGCCGCCGGCTTCGTCAATGGCCGAGCGCCGCCACATGCCGGCTGTGCCGTTGAAGTTAAAGAAAACGCCGCTGCGTGACCGCCCCGAGTGTTCCAGCACGAAATGGCCGTCGAGCAGAATCGCTTCGACCTGGGTCAGCAACGAGTAGTTGCGGTTGATGTGCGTCCAGCGCGTCTGTACCATCCCGACCTTGGGGTCGGTGAAGTGGTGGATACACTTGAGCAGAAAATCGGGTGGCGGTACAAAATCGGCGTCAAAGATAGCGATGAATTCACCCTTTGCCGTTTTCAATCCCGCCTCCAAAGCACCCGCCTTGTAGCCCTCGCGATTGTCGCGGTGCAGGTAGACGACTGGATTTCCCAAGGCGGCGTAGCGCTCCACCAGAATGCTGGCGACCTCTACGGTCTCGTCGGTTGAGTCGTCGAGCAACTGGATGTCGAGTTTTTCCTTCGGGTAGTCGAGCCGGCAGACGGCGTCGAGCAGCCTCTCCACCACGTATTGCTCGTTGAAGATCGGCAACTGCACGGTCACGCGCGGCATGTCGTCAAAATGGAAACGAGCCGCGGGTTCCGTCGTTTTCTTCTTTTTGTGCTTGTAATAAAGATAGACCAGCCAGTAGCGATGCGCGCCGTACGCCGCCAGGATTATCAGCACGATGAAATAGGGAATCAGCAGCGCGAGATCAAAAGCATTGGCTTGGTAAAGGCCCTGAAAAGTCTTGTCGAGAAAGTGCTGGCGAAGGTAATGCCCCAAGCCCTTGGAGGCAAGGATTAGGATCAGGGCCGGCGGGGAAGAAGTGTGCGTCAAATCCATGAACTCAACAGCACCATGAAGCAAAAGGAAAAACGGCAGCGCAAGCATTGTACCTGATCGGTCTGAGTCCAACAGTCGTGTGGGAACGGGGCTTTGCCCCGTCCCGGCGGGGCGTAGCCCCGCCGCCACACAAGCCTTACCGCCATTCCTCAACCACCGGACTAAGCTTCAGCTCAACCGTCTGATGGGAACCTTCCTCCACTTTCAGCGACGTGCCGTTGGCTTCCTGGGATTTGAGGAAGTCGGGGTCGCGCCAGACGCCATCTTCCAAATCCTGCCACGCATATAACGTGTAACTGCCGGGAGCCAGGCCGCGAACGGTGAAGCGTCCGTGCTGATCGGTCTGTCCAGTCGCGAAGCGATTGGGAACCTTGCGGTATTTTTCTTCCGGCACGGCCACCACCGTGGCATTCGCGACCGGATGAGCATTATCCACGTCTTTTTCTTTTTCAACCACCGCTCCCTCGATCGCGCCTCCCTTGGTGCTGACCAGCAGATCAAGCGTCGCCGGCCCGCTGGCCGCAAATCCGGCTGCGATATCTCGTCCGCCGAGCGTCACTGATTTCAGGAAGAAGCCCTGTCCGCCGCCTCCGTACACCTGCACGATGTAGTTGCCGGGGTTCACGGTTTTCCACGCGAAGTTACCGAACCGGTCGACCGGCGCGTTCGTCCCAAAGAAGTCCCAGGACATGAAGAAGCCTGAATCTTCCGGCAACTCGGCCTGGCGCAGGTTTGTCGAGAACTGCGTGAGGTCTCCTGACGCGCTACCCTCGACGCGGAGATGACCGGAGAGCGTGAACGAAGGCTGGGGAAGCAGCTGCACGCCTTCGACGTCGGCGGCGACGACGCTGACTTCCTGGCGAGCGGTTAGTGGCTGCGAATCGGCGCCGAGCGACGATGCCCCCGACACATACGACCCGGGAGCGACCCCACGGACCTCGAACTGGCCGTCCGGCCCAACTTCATTTGCCCGGATAGAATCGCCCGCTTTAGAGACTAAATCCACGACGGCCTTCTGGCCGGCCTTGACGCCAGCAACCGTTCCGCGAACCCGATACGTTCTTGCCGGCACCAGCGTGAAGTTGACCGGCATTTCATCGCCCGCCTTAAGCGTCACGGCCGAGGCCTGCATGGCATCGTAGGCGCCCGGATAGTAGGTGGTGACATAACGGTTATCGGGCTGGCTGGCGCCATGGTTATCGCCCGGCGGCGATTTCTCTTGCTGCTGTTCGTAATCGCGGAAGTCTGGAGGCGGCACGGCCACAACCCAGTACTGGCCGGGGAACAAACCGGAGAGACGGTATTCGCCAAGATCGTTGGTCGCTTCGGTCCCAACGCTTTCCCGCGACGCCTTCCCTGGTTTTTTCTTTTGCGCGATCATTCTGACCCCGGACATCGGATCGCCATCTTCGTCCGTGACCCGTCCGCTGATGATCGCCGTGGGCAACATGCGAAACATCAGGTCTTCCGCCGGCCCCGCCTGAACCGTGAAAGCGTTGGTGTCAGATTTGAGCCCGCGCCCATTCACCCCGACAAACCCGGTTCTCTCGAGGAAGATCCGGTAACGCCCCGGCACAACGTTCTCAATATGAAAATGGCCGTCGGCGTCGGTCGAGGCCGTGTAATTTCCGCCCGTCTTCTGGTCTTCCGCGACGACCTGCACCAGCACTTTCTTGAGCGGTTGGCTGCCCGGTTCCTTCACGACCGTGCCAGCAATGGAAGGCGCGTTCGCCGCGGGTGCGGACTCTTGCGCGTTCGCAAGCGACAGGACGCTGAACAGGAAACCGGCGAGGGCAAGTGAGCGCGTCATGGATAGGAACGTTAGGTAGAGACGGGGCTTGCCCCGTCTCAGACGCGGCAAGCCGCGTCTCTACGCAGAGCTTCAGCCCAGCGAATCAGTTCAGAAAATATTGCCGGTACAACGTATCCCGCTGCGCCGGACGGAAGCCCGCATCGCGTATGATGCGCCGCAATTCCTCTTCCGTTGTGCAGTTGGTCACGCCCGCGGCGCGGACCACGTTCTCCTCCAGCATCACCGAGCCCACGTCGTTGCCGCCGAAGCGCAAGCCCATCTGGCAGACTTTCAATCCCTGCGTCACCCAACTGGACTGCACGTTCAGAAAATTCGAAAGATAGAGCCGCGAAATCGCCAGCACCTTCAGGTACTCAACCGCCGTGGCCTCATCCCAGCGGCGTCCCCCGAGCGCGGTGTTCGCCGGCTGAAAGCTCCACGGGATGAACGCCGTGAACCCGCCCGTTTCCTCCTGCAAATCGTAAAGACACTGGAAGTGGTTGATGCGGTGTTCGATGGACTCGCCGACGCCAAACATCATGGTCGCCGTCGTCCTCATGCCGAGCTGGTGCGCGGTGCGATGCACCAGCAGCCAATCCGCGGTCAGGCATTTCAAGCGCGCGATTTTGTAGCGGACTTCATCGTCAAGAATCTCAGCGCCGCCACCCGGGATCGAATCAAGTCCGGCGTCGCGCAGGCGCGCAATCGTATCGCGCACGCTCAGATTGCTGTACTCGGCGATCGCCAGAATTTCCGAAGCGGAGTAGCAGTGCAGGTGGACTTTAGGGAAGCGCTGCTTGATGCCGCTCAGCATCCGCTCATGCCAGTCGATCTTGAGATCGGGATGCAGGCCGCCCTGCATCAGCACGCCCGTGCCGCCCAGTTCCACGGTCTCGCGGATTTTTTCGTAGATGGTGTCGAAATCGAGGATGTAACCTTCTTTCGCCGCCGGTCCCGTCAACGGACGATAGAACGCGCAGAACGTGCAATATTCCGTGCAGAAATTGGTGTAATTAATGTTGCGGTCGATGATGTAAGTCACGACGCCTTCCGGGTGCATCTTGCGACGGACCGCATCCGCCTCCATGCCAATCCCGATCAGATCGTCGGACCGCAACATCTCCAGAGCCTGCTGTTTGGTCAGGGACATCCTCTTCACCCCACGGTAATGGCTATTTTAGCTGGTGAGAGACGGTGGAAGCGAGTTTGCCGAAAACGCCAGAAGGCTGTCGGCGCTTGTACTCGTACAGGCCGTACAGTGCGCCCAGCGCTGAGAAAGCGATCAGGGCGATAAGCACGGGCCAGTAGTACAGCGCGAAAAACTTCACAATGTGCCGCCCGTAGTGGTATCCGAGATAAGCCAGGATGGCGAACCGAACGCCGCGCCCCACGGCCAGAGCGGTCAAAAACTTCCGGGTGGAATATTGCATGGCGCCGGCCGCCAAAAGCATGGGCACGATAGGAAACGGCGGCGGAAGTACACAGGGGATCGCGACCGCCGCGAAGCCCCAGCGTTCAAAAATCGCGTAGACCTTCTTGGTCGTCCTCTTCGAGAACCTCTTTTCCAGAGTTTCCTTGCCACCTTTGCGAGCCATGCGGTAAGTAAGATAGCCGCCCAGGACAGCTCCCGCGGTCGCC
>Ga0074044_10000787_pt1 | contig 29676 bp, 23 predicted proteins | sample BogForMeECP23OM1_FD_94443 | JGI IMG/M metagenome (GOLD analysis project Ga0074044, IMG submission 94443) | Bog forest soil microbial communities from Calvert Island, British Columbia, Canada - Bog Forest MetaG ECP23OM1 | ecosystem: Environmental > Terrestrial > Soil > Wetlands ...
CCTGATGCTCGAGGCGGGCGCCAAGGGTGCCGCAGGCGAGGTCCACGAATACTCGATCTGCCGGGAGGTCGTGGAGCGCTCGCGGGTGCCGATAATCCTCGCGGGCGGGCTCTCCCCCGAAAATGTCGCGCAGGCGATCGCCACGGTGCGGCCGTGGGGCGTCGATTCCTTCACCCATACCGACGCGGCCGGACAGCGAGGCAGAAAGGACCTCGCGCGGGTCCGCGCCTTTGTCGCCGCTGCGATGCGCGCCTTCGCCGACGTCGTCGCGCCGCCTCAGCGACGATAGAGCCTGAGTGGTTTCATCTATTGGGCTGGTGTGATTGCGAGGAAGCCAGGATGGATCCCAAGGGGAATCGTCGCGGTGACCGCTTTGGTCGCGGTGGTGATGACCGAGACGCTGCCAGATTGGTTGACCGCATATAGGAAACCATCGTCCGGTGTGACCTTAATGCCTCCGGGAACGCCGCCGATATAGATTGGCGATCCGATGACCGCGCTCTTCTCCATGTCAATCACGGAAACGGTGCCGGAGCCAGTATTGGCTACGTACACATGACCGTTAGAAGCGATCGCAATAAACTGAGGGTGAAGTTGATGAATTGCGATGGTTTGGGTAACCGCACGTGTGGCCGTATTTATAACCGAGACCGTTCCTCCTCCTGAGGCGCACGATGGAACGTCGCCGCATTGGTTGGTCACATAAGCCGAGTCGCTCGCGAGCGCGATGCTGCTGGGCCCGTAGCCAACAAGTACGGTATCGACCACCTTCCTGCTGCGCGGATCGATAATCGATACAGTACCACGCGCCGCGAAGGTGGCCGGGCCGGCGAGGCAAGTCGCGGCATCGCCACAGGTATTGACGACGTATACGGACTGACCATCGCGAGTAACTGCGATGTCTGCGGGTGAATTGCCGACCGAAATGGGTGTTCCGATCACCGTTCTCTTTGCGGTATCGATAACTGAAACGATGTTCATGGCCTGGTCGGTTACGAAGGCGAAGACGCCATCCGGGGTGAACGCGATCGCCCTTGGTGTGCGGCCGACCCTGATAGTGGCCGTTACCACGTTGGTGCGAGTGTCGATCACTGATACTGCGCCTGAAAATCCGCCTACAAACGCAAATCTGCCGTTGGGAGAGATGGTGATGTCGAGAGGATCCGGGCTAATCGGGATCGTAGCGGTAACCTTGTTGGTGGTGCTGTCGATGACCGACACAACTCGATCGCTCGGCACGTAGACGAGAAATCTTGAACTGCCGGAGACGATCATAATCAGCCGAGTCGCCAACACGACTGAGAGCGCCGCCAAAAGGAGTGCCGCGATTCCTCGGTATTTACCGACAATTGCCACGGCACGTCCTCGGACCTCCGATGAAGTCATCGAGTCACATTAGGGTCAAAATAAAAAGAGCAAAAGGTGGAGAAACACGAATGATGAGGACTGCGCTAAAAAGCCGCCTGATTTCTTTGGCGCCCTTCTTCTATTTCAGAGGAATGCTCGGAGTCTCAGCCCGAAGACAGCTTCGAAGTCTGAGCTCGGGTGCCCAGCAGGCTTAAAGATGAGCTCGAGGTCGGGTGTAATTTGAAGGCCATCCACGATCTCGATGCGATAGAAGCCTTCCGCGGCGGTTTGATTCCGTACTGCCGTGGCGGTCGGCCGAGCCCACGTGACTCCGGCGCCTAAGCGATCGCTTTCGCGCTCAAACGGCGCGATCGAAACGATTCCCGAATCAACTTCAAGCCAGGTTCGATTGATTTGCGCGGGCGAATACCCGATGCGTGCGAATGGAACCAGGCTGTGAGGAATTTCCTGGTCGATGCTGAGCGCTACTCCGCCGCCGCCGTCGTGCGACTCGGTGTGTGCGGTGTACCAGGCCATCAGGCGGTAGTGCGAGTCACCCAGGCCGGACCAAAGCCATCCAGGTTCCGGCGATACTCCTAGTTCAGCCGCGTCGAAATACTCGCCCTTGAAAAACGAGTTGAGTGAATCGTTCGGTTTGTCCTGAGGATTACCGTTGGCGTCGGCCAAGCCAATATCGAGGTACCAGCGCTTGGTGGGGCTATAGCGAATGTTGAACCCCAGACCTTCGGCTGGGAACGCGATGGTCTGACTGTAGACCATCGATTGCATCATGAAGTCGCGCCCGTCGCTCGAGGCCACCTGGTTGGTATTAAAATGCGTCTTCTCATCTACCTTGCCCAGTTGGATCACCAAGCTCTGGTTGAACAAGGTCTGCTGCCACCACAGTTGGTTGAATCGCGCGAAGCCGTCGGAACCCGAGTTGTTCACCCCCCACGGCAGTCCGATGGCATTCGACAAGGTGTTCCCGTTCAGCGGTCCAACATTAGTCCGATTGCGATAGAGAAAGCCTAGCATGCCCTCCCCGTAGGTCTGAGATTCGAGGAGGTGCCACGCGCCGAGGAGGTCGAGAGTATTAACCGTGGTATGGTGCGGGGTGTCGATGAATGGGTCTATCTGGTAAATCGTTGTGTCGGAAATGCCGAGGCTCAAGCCGGTCTTGTCTTTCACGAAGGCCAGGCCATCTTTGGCTTTTCCCCGCGCGAAGCGCCACGGGTGAAAGGGTAGTATAGGCTTCTGCTGCTGCTTGTCTTCGATGAGAGATTCCTGGACGTCGACGGTCTGGGCTCGCACCACGCTGCTGCTCAGCAATGCTCCGACCAGCAGCATCGCGACTAAACCCAAACGGATGATGATCATCAACGAATTCAAGTTACGAGCCCGGTAGGATTCGGTCTGCGCTATTGACGAAAGATCATCGCGGTAAATGCAACCACGCCTAGGAGCGAGACCAACGCCGCTACGATGACGGCCAACGATCGCTGCCTGCCCGCGTATTGGGTTCCCAGCGCCCGGATGTTCTGGCGGTTTTCCAGGGTAGCCAACAACAGTGAGAAGAGTCCGATGCTGACTAGCGCGATCGCGAATTCGCGTGGTCCGATCAAGTAGTCTCGTCGGTTTTCGCGAATCGCATCGAGCTGAAAAAATTTGTAGATGGTGAAGCCGAAGGTGATGAGCGAGGTTCCGGTTCTGATCCACGACATCATGGTTCGTTCGTACGCAGCACGCGTGCGATCGAGGGCGAGCCTGGTCGATAAGTCCAGCTCCGGTGCCTTGTCGATGTTTCGTTCAGCTGTCATTGCGGTTCTCGGTAGGTTGCCAGTGCCGCGCTATGCGGTTTGCCGGACCCCGCAGCAGGAGGTACGGCAGCAAAGCCAGGAGTGTCGCGACGATGAGCGCCTCCTCCGGATAAAACCAGCGGAGTTCGATGATCTGGTAAACGAAGTCAATGATGATGGCAACGACAAAGACCTTGGCGACGTCTTTCCAGCCTTCCCGCAGCAGATCGCGTCGATTGTTCGGATCGCTGACAACGACCCAGCCATAGGGGACGCGGTTTTCGCGGGCATCATTCCATCCGGCGCGTAACGCAAAAAAGGCGGCCGTCGCCGGCTGCAGAACCAGCCGCAACGTCAATGGTCCGCCAATCCGCCCAACCAGATTCGCCCACAAGCGACTGAGGATTTGCATTCGAGGCTAACTCAGTCCACTGGAAGTTGCGCAGTTGTCGAACTGGCGGACGTTTTAGGCGAATCGAAGAACAATCTCCAGAGCTTTCCCTTGCCCATGCGTCGGTCGATCTCGAACAACGCAAAGTAAATCGAAAAGACCAGGCTTATTCCAAGTCCCCAAGAGAGCAAGCGATACAAAGCGGGTTGGTCGCTCATGTATCGGATCGCAGCGGCGAAACCATGTTCGCGCCGCAGCGCGTCCAGCACGCGTTCGAGAAACCCCAGGGCAAGGGCGATCGAGCCATAGAGGAAGGTCTTAACCGCGACTGCGATGATCCGGCGACTTTGCTCAAGACGGCGCGAGAGAGACGTCTCGTCCAGGATGAGCACCGCCTTGGCCGCTAGCAGTGCGCCGACTACGGCTTTGGAAAATGCGGTCATTTCGACGGAGAAAGTCGCAAGCGCTAGCTTGATAATCACCAGCAGAAGGAGAAATCCAATCAAAAAGAAAAGAAAAACCGGCCACGCAGCGACGAACTCGCGGCGAAGGAACCTACCGATTGCGGCAACTATGCGAAACGCCTCGTGCATCCAAACCCTCGATCGTCGTGGCGCGCCGTTCGCAGGTGACTATGGGTGATGTGCCCGGCACATTCCACTGGGCACATCACCTCAGGTTATCGCCGACGAATCAATGGCTGCCGCTGCCGCTTGCGTCGACCAATTTCCGCATCACCGCATCCAGGTTGAAGGAGGCCGGCTTCTGTCGCGGCGGAAACTTCTGGAAGTTTTCAATCTGTTGGGCCACCACCGCCTGCATCGCGTAAATGATATACACGTGGGCAATCATCCAATCAAAATAAGTGTTGGAGTTCTCGTCGGCCCGTTCGAAGGGATCGCGGCGGAGGTGGAAAATCTTTGGCGCCCGCAAGTGAACAAACGGCTCCAGCCAGCATTGCAGTTGCTTGGCGCGTTGCTCCATCAACACCACTTTCCAGTCGCGCATGCGGATGGCCAGGATGTCGCCATCGTCACTGATGTAGAAGAAGAACTCTCGCGGACTCTCCTTCACCTCACCGGTTAGATAGGGCAGCATGTTGAAGCCGTCGATGTGGACCTTGTAGGTCTTGTCGCCCACCTTGTAGCCATTGAGAAGCTTTTCTTTGATGTCCGGTTCTCCGACCGCGGCCAGGAACGTCGGCAGCCAATCCTGGTGCGTGACAATCCCATTCACCACTGAGCCCGCTTTGATTTTTCCCGGCCAACGCACGAAGGCGGGCACGCGCCAACCGCCTTCCCAATTGGTGTTCTTCTCGGAGCGGAATGGCGTGATGCCGGCGTCCGGCCAACTGTTGTAATGGGGGCCGTTGTCCGTGGTGTACATCACGATCGTGTCGTCGGCGATGCCGAGCTCGTCGAGCTTCGCGAGCATCCGGCCGATATCCTCGTCATGGGCCACCATGATGTCGTTGTAATCGCCTTGACCGCTCTTGCCCTTGTGCCGCTCGGCGGGGTGGGTCCGGAAATGCATGGCGGTGGTGTTGTACCACAGGAAGAATGGCTTGCCGGTCTTGTGAGTGTCGTCGATGAAGCGCAAAGCGTGGTCGGTTATTTCGTCATCGATGGTTTCCATCCGCTTCTTGGTTAGCGGCCCGGTGTCCTCGATTTTCTGTCCGCCCTTTCCGTCGGCCCAGCAGTGAAGTACGCCGCGAGGCCCAAACCGCTTCTTGAACTCGGGCATCTTGGGGTAGTCGGGATCCTCCGGCTCCTCTTCCGCATTGAGGTGATAGAGGTTGCCGAAGAATTCGTCGAAGCCATGCACCGTCGGCAGGAATTCGTCCTTGTCGCCGAGATGGTTCTTGCCGAACTGGCCGATCGCATATCCATGCGGTTTGAGCAACTCGGCCATGGTCGGATCCGCCGCGCTCAAACCGACGTCGGCCCCGGGCATCCCGACCTTGGTGAGGCCGGTACGGATCGGATTCTGGCCCGTGATGAACGCGGCTCGTCCCGCGGTGCAGCTCTGCTGCGCGTAGTAGTCGGTGAACGCGACGCCCTCGTTGGCTACGCGATCGATGTTGGGCGTGCGATAACCCATCTGTCCGCGACTGTTGTAACTGATGTTCCACCAGCCGATGTCGTCACCCTGGAGGATGAGGATGTTGGGCTTGCCTTGATTAGCCATGTTCACACTCCTTTGGTTGGGCGCTCCACGATATCAGGTTGGCTTGCTGGCCGAAGTGGTACTTTGGTCGTATTTGGATCCTGAAGCCGCCAAAAATTTCGTTCATTTTCCGTTCACCTGAGTGAAGCCCAACCCGCTACCTCCTCGAACCCATCGAAGGTAAGATCTTTCTCGTTCGCAGTTGCGATCCGATTCCATTCCCTCCGGCGAGGATTTCATCATGCCCGGCGCACTTTCCACTCAAGAGCTTCAACTCCTCGACGCTTACTGGCGCGCGTCCAACTACCTGACCATCGGTCAGATCTACCTCCAGGCGAATCCGCTGCTGCGCGAGCCGTTGCGCCCCGATCACATCAAGCCGCGATTGCTCGGCCATTGGGGCACCTCGCCCGGTCAGAACCTGGTCTATGTCCATTTGAATCGGATCATTCGCGAGCATGATGCGTCGATGATCTACGTTTCGGGGCCCGGTCACGGCGGCCCCGCGGTGGTCGCGCAGACCTATCTCGAGGGCACCTATTCCGAAATTTACCCCAAGGTTTCGCAGGACCTCGAAGGGTTGCGAATTCTCTTCCGCCAGTTCTCCACGCCGGGTGGAATTCCGAGTCATGCCGGTCCTCACGTGCCCGGCTCGATCAACGAGGGCGGGGAGCTCGGCTACTCGCTGATGCATTCGTTCGGCGCCGCGTTCGACCACCCCGATCTCATTGTCGCGTGCGTCATCGGCGATGGGGAAGCGGAAACTGGTCCCCTCGAAGGCTCATGGAAGGGCATCAACTTCCTCAATCCCGCGCGCGACGGCGCGGTGCTCCCGATTCTCCATCTCAATGGCTACAAAATTTCCGGTCCGACCGTGCTCGCGCGCGAGACCGACGATGAAGTGCGTCAGCTTCTGACTGGCCATGGTTACGAGGTTTACTTCGTCGAGGGTGACGAGCCGATGGCGGTTCATCAACAGTTAGCGGCGACCCTGGACTCGTGCTACGCCGCGATTCGGAAAATCCAGAACGATGCCCGCACCGGCGGATTGCGCGAACGTCCGCGCTGGCCTGCCATAGTTATGCGCACGCCGAAAGGATGGACCGGCCCGAAGGTAGTAGACGGGGTGCAAATCGAGGGAACCTTCCGCGCTCATCAAGTGCCGCTCGCGAATGTTAAAGAGAATCCTGAGCATCTGAAAATGCTCGAAGAATGGATGCGCAGCTATCGGCCGCAGGCGCTATTTGATCGCGAAGGTCGTTTCAACGCCGAGATCGTGGAGCTGGCACCTCGGGGCCATCGCAGGATGAGTGCGAATCCGATCGCAAACGGCGGCGAATTTCCCGAGCCCCTGGTTATTCCCGAGTACACACAATACGCGGTCGCGATGAAAGATCACGGAGCGGTGCTGGTCGAGAACACCAAGTGCTTCGGGGCGATGATGCGCGACATCTTCACCTGCAACGCGAAGCAGCGTAACTTCCGCCTGTTCTGTCCCGACGAAACCAATTCCAACCGCCTCGGCGATGTGTTCGAGGTCGAGAATCGATGCCTCGTCAGCAACGTCTACCCGTACGATGATCATGTGTCGCCGGACGGCCGTGTGATGGAGGTTCTATCGGAACACAATCACGAAGGATGGCTCGAAGGCTATACGCTCACCGGGCGTCATGGCGTGTTCGCGACCTACGAGGCTTTCGCGATGATTGTCGATTCGATGACCGCGCAGCACGCCAAGTGGCTCAAGACCTGCCACACCGAACTTCCGTGGCGCCGACCGATCCCATCGCTCAACTACCTGCTGACATCGACCTGCTGGCGCAATGACCACAATGGCTTCAGTCATCAGGGGCCGGGTTTTATCGATAGCATCCTGACCAAGCAAGGCATCATTACGCGCATCTATCTGCCGCCCGACGCGAACTGTCTGCTCTCGGTGGCCGATCATTGTTTGCGCAGCCAGAACTACATCAACCTGATCGTCATCGATAAGCAGCCGCACTTGCAGTACCTGAATATTGATGATGCGCGAGACCATTGTGCGCGTGGGGCTTCGCGCTGGGACTGGGCGAGCAGTGATCGGGGCGTCAAGCCGGACATCGTCCTCGCCTGTGCCGGCGACGTATCTACCATGGAGACCCTCGCGGCGGCGTGGCTCTTGCGCAAGCACTTACCCGCGATGAAGGTGCGCGTCGTCAACGTGGTTGATCTGATGAGGCTGTGGCCACCCGACGTTCATCCCCATGGCATGGATGAAGAATCCTTTATAGGTCTCTTCACTGGCACTACTGATGTGGTCTTCGCATTTCATGGCTATCCGCGCGCAATTCACGAAATTCTTCATGGCAGAACTAATGCCCAGCGTTTTCACGTTCGCGGCTACATGGAGGAGGGCACCACTACTACGCCATTCGACATGGTAGTGCTCAACAAGACCAGTCGCTTTCACCTATGCCTGGAAGCTTTGCGCCGCGCCTCGACCATTCCCGGGTCGGGACGGTTGATAGAGCTATGCCAGGAAACTCTGGAGCGTCATCGCAAGTATGTGGTGGAGCATCTGGAAGATATTCCCGAGATTGCGAACTGGAGGTGGACCGACACTTAGACTCATCAGTCCTCGAGAGTTGCGAAGCGTATCAGCCCGGCGACCAGGAATAGCATTCCTAGACCGACGGTGGCCGCCAAGGGCCAGAGTGCCGCGGACGGCGGACGGTTGCGGATCATCAGGTCATTGAAGGACTGCATGGTCCAGGTCGTCGGCGCGAAGCGCGCCAGCATCCGCATCCAATCGGGTTCGAAATCCAACGGCCACCAGCATCCGCCGATCGCCGCAATCGACATGCTCAAGGTCACTCCGAACGGCATAACCGAATCGTGCGCGCGTGCGATCGATGCGATCACGAGACCGAGGGCCGCCGATGCAAATGAAATCCCGATGGTCGGTATCAACAACGCAAGCGGATAGCGCCCCAACGAGATTCCGAACAGCAACCACCCGACCGCGAACAACAGCACCATTTGCACGATGCCCACGATGAAGCGCGCGATTAGTTTTCCGAACAACAGACCAGTAAGCGGAGCGCCGCTGACTCGCAAACGTCGCAGGGTGCCCCAATCGCGCTCGTCGAACAGCGTCAACGCGATGCCGAGCATCATGCCGATCAGCAAGAACGTGATGCCGAAGCCGGGGACATACTGATCGAAGGCGTTGACGACGGTTGATTCGCCCTCGATCGCGGGACGCTCGACGAAGGTGAGATAGCCGGGCAAGATTGGCGCGCGCATCTCCTCGAACTGGCCTAGCTCGGCCGCGAGCCCGGCGTCACCAATGGCAGGCGGCTTGGGAATTTTAACCGCGAATGCTTCCGGCGAAGGCGTCGGCAGCGTCGAATCGATCTTCGGCGGTATGATGGGCTTGCTGAGCGCGGCGAGATCATCGGCGGCGGGCGGCGTGGGAAACTCCGGAGGTGGTGGGATATCCGACGCGTGGCTGCCCGCGAGGGTTTTCAACTTCGCGAGCCAATCCTCAAACGCGCGCTGACTGACCTGCAATTGCAAGAGATAGTTCTGAAGCTTGCGCAAGATCGCTTCGCGCTCGGCGAGTTGGCCTTGCACGTCGGACCACGCCTCGGCCTGGCGAGTCTTTAGCGTGGCGGACGTTTCCACTGCGAGTTGTTGCAACGCAGCTGCTATCCGTGCACGAATCGAGGCCTGGATGGCAGCCTGCCCGGCAGCGGCTTTGGACTGGAACTGCGATTGCTCCTTTGCGGTCTCGGTCGCCAGGCGGCGGAGATTCGCGCGCAATTCCGCATCCGCCTCTTCGAGGCGCTTTTGCGCCGTCGCGCGCGCCTGCAGGCTGACCTTCCGGCACAGTTCGTTGATGTGGAGTTCGAGCGCGCCGACCTCGAGGCGTCGGACCGGATCGACGAACAGTATCAAATGAGGATCCTGGCCCGAGCTGACCGCCTCGGTGGTGCCGGCGGGAATCTCAATTGCGATCGGAGTGCGATCGCGATGACTTACCAGGCGCCGGGCAGCGTCGGAATCGTCGAGCAGCTCCACCTCAATCGATTGTTGCTGTCGCAGCGCGTCGACGATGCCGTCCGCGACTTCTCCCCGGTCATGATTCACTACCGGAAGTCGGAAAGAACTACCGGCGCCACCGTACACGGCGCCGAGCGAGTATCCCGCTACGGTGATAATCACCACCGGTGCGAACAGCAGCATGAAGAGGACGATTGGATCCTTGATGAGCAACCGCGCCTCGTTTTGAATGGTCAACCATATCGCGCGCAGCATCGCAGGCCCCGGCTAGACGTTGTCGCGCAGGCTGCGGCCGGTCAGCGCGATAAATGCGTCGGCGAGGTTCGGGCTGTGGATGGTGAAATCGAGCACGTTGATGTTCGCGGCACGTAGCTGGTGAAGGACCTGCGGAACCTGGGCGAGGCTGTTCATCTCCAGCGCCAGCTGTCCTTCGCCGGTCGCCTGCGCGATCTCATGAACATCGGTGAGGTAGTCGATCCAGCGTTCGGGCAAACTTCCCCGGTAGGTCAACTCCAGCCGCGGGCGCCCACCACCGAGCGCGACCAGTTGCTCGACGGTGCCATCGGCGACCAGTTTGCCGCGATCGATCAGCAATACCCGATCACAAATGCGCTCGGCTTCTTCCATGTAGTGCGTGCTGTATATCACAGCCGCGCCAGCTTCTGCGTTTCGGCGCACCAGAGTCAATATCTGTTCGCGTGATTGCGGATCGACGCCCACCGTCGGCTCGTCAAGCATCAGCACGGCCGGCCGGTGAACGATTCCGCACGCCAGGTTGAGCCGGCGCTTCATCCCGCCTGAGAACGAGTGGGCCGGGTCGTCGGCGCGTTCGGTCAGGCCAACCTCGTCGAGCACGCGCGCGCATGCCTCGCGAGCCGCGACCCGCGCGAGTCCCTGCATCCGCGCGAAATGCCATACGTTTTGCCGCGCGCTCAAAGTCGGATAGAGCGCGAGCGATTGCGGCACCAGGCCGAGCATGCGGCCGAGCACGCGCGGGTCGGACTTCGGCGGCTTGCCGTCGATGAGCACGCGGCCGCTATCGGGCCGCATCAGCGTGGACAGAATCGAAAGCGTGGTAGTTTTGCCCGCGCCGTTTGGTCCGAGCAAGCCCGCCACCGCGCCGGGTTTCACTGCGAGGCTGAGGTTGTCGACGGCGAGGCGCGCGCCATAGCTCTTGGAGATCTCGATCGCCTCGAGAATCGGGGGATGCGAAGGGCTACTCATCGCGTCTCATTGTGGTGATGCATTCAGGTCTGCCACGCGAGGGACGCTCGATCAACCGGCACACTGCCGCTCTCGACGGGGAGGGCCTCCGGTTGCAATGATGGGCGCGCCAACCCGAGGAGGATTCACCCATGACGGAAGCAAGGTTCGGTGACGTGACAGTCGCGACCAAAGACTATGTGGCGCAGGTCGAGATTCATCGCCCGCCGCATAATTTTTTCGATGTTCAATTGATCAGGGATCTGGTCAGCGCGTTCGACACCCTCGATAAAGATGTTGATTGCCGTGCGTCGGTGCTTGCGGCGGAAGGCAAATCATTTTGTGCGGGCGCCAACTTCGCCAATCGGCAGCCGACCGGTGCCGAGCCGGGGCAGGCGGGCGGAAACCCTCTCTACTCCGAGGCGGTGCGGCTTTTCAGTTGCAAGAAGCCCATCGTTGCGGCGATCCAGGGACCCGCGATTGGCGGCGGATTCGGACTCGCGCTGGTGGCGGATTTTCGCGTCGCGTCGCCCGAGGCGCGTTTCGCTGCGAATTTCGTCAAGATCGGATTTCACCCGGGATTCGGATTGACGCACACCCTGCCGCGGCTCATCGGTCAGCAGAAAGCCAACCTGATGTTCCTCACCGGGCGGCGCATCACCGGCGAGGAGGCGCTGGGGTGGGGCCTCGCCGATGTCCTCGTCGAGCAGAACAAACTGCGCGAAGCGGCGACTGCGCTCGCGGCTGAGATAGCGGAAAACGCTCCACTGGCGGTGGTCTCGACCCGCACGACTATCCGGCGCGGACTCGCCGAAGCGGTCAAGGCGCAGACCGATATCGAGTTTGTCGAGCAGTCGATGCTGATGAAGACCGAGGACCATCGCGAAGGCATCAAGGCGGTCGCTGAGCGCAGGCCCGGGCGCTGGGTCAACCGATGACGAGCTATTGATAATCCTCGTTGAGCGCGTTGAGGAAGGCTGCCAGCGGTGCGATGTCGTTCGCATCGAGGGAAACCTTCGACAGCTCGGGTGACGCGTTACGAAGTTGCCCGGCGCGCGCCATCGAGGAAACCTGCCCGTAGAAGTTGAGCACATCGGAGATGGCGTTGAGCGATCCGTTGTGCATGTAGGGGCTGGACTGCCCGGGATCGCGTATCGACGGCGTTTTAAAAAATGCGATCGCCATCGGCAGGACCGCATCCGGCGTGCAACCTCCGCCGCTCACGTTGAATTCCGTGCAGAGGATTTGAGTCAGCGCGGTTTGCGGATTCGGAATGTCCGGATTCGCGAAGACGTTCCACACCCCGAGGTCGGTGAAGCCCGGATTGCCCGCGGAAGCCGGCGCGCGGAACATCCCGGTCGCATTCGGATGATTCGGCGACGGCGGCAAATAGGCGTCGAAGTTGCCGTCGCGGGTGCTCAGATCGGGAATCGTCAGCGCCGCGAATTGGCCCGCGCCAAAAATCGCATCGTACTCGAGCTGCGCGACGCCGGTGTTATGGAAAATGTCGTCGGTGAAGGCCGGCGGCGTATGACAGGTGATGCAGTTGCCGGCCCCTCCTGAAGCCGGCGCGATCGGCTGCGTGAAAAAAACCTTGAGGCCTTGCAGCTCGGTCGCGCCGAACTGGAATTTCTGTTTGAACAGCTTGAGGGCTCCGTCCCTGGGCGTGACAAACTTCGGATGGTTGAGCTGATTGATGAGGCCGAACAATCGCTGCGCGTATGCGATATTCGATTCGCCCGGATCCGGTGTGCTCGGCAATTCATTTTTGCTCAGGAACACGTCGTAGGGCGACGGCGGCTCATTCAGGTTGAACGCAATCGAGTTCATGTAGGCGAGAATCAGCGACCCGACATCCTGCATGATGGCGTCGTCGCTCGCCGTCGTCAGGTCGATGCGGTACTGCGGTGGGAGGACCAGTCCCTTCGGCAACTTTGGGTCGGTTCCGAGCAGGACTACGCTGTAGGGAAATCCGCCACATCCATAGCGCCGTGCCAGCGCGTTCTTGCCGTTGTCATTTTTGATGACATTGATGATGTGCGCTTCGGCTTGCGCAAATTCACTCGGCAGCCATCCGAAGTTGCGCCCGGTCAGGGTGCCGAGGGTAAGATCCTCGATGCTCGCGAACTCGCCATCGAAATGGAACAGAAATGGAACCTGGCGCGAAATACTCACGCTTACCATCGGCTGCGCATTGCGCGGTGTGGTGCTGAGCCCGTCGGACCGGGCGGGAATCGGGCTGCGCCGTGCAAAATCGCAATAGGTGCGCCCGTCAAGGCGCGAGGTGCCGAGCAGGTCGTTGCCGAGGTGGCAGTTGCGGCAGTTCATACTCTGATTGCGAAACGGATCGCGCAGCGGCTTGCCGGCCGCATTCTGTTCGACGCTCACCGTGGGATCGCCCGGCTTGAGGGTCGTGTTCACGTTGCGATTCGGCGCTGCGGTAATGAAGTTGAAGAAAAACTGCGCGAAGCGGGTCTCGCGAAACAGGCGATCGCCGACTTGCACCGCGGCTGGAGCGTCGATGGGATCCGAGCAGGCGCCGCGCGCTTCGCCGCGTGCGATGATGACCGCGAAGCACGCCAGCATCGCGAGAATTGAGAGATGGGGTTTTACGAATCTTCGCGACGACATCAATCGATTACAAAAAACAGATGGGCAATTCCGCCGTACAAAAATATTTTACCCCATGCGGAGAAAAGTGATACGCGATCGTCGAGGCGTGTCGCCATCGAAGAAGGTTGCGCGAGAGGCGATGGCCGATGCCAGGGTGTTTCATGGAAGATTCGATTCTCAAGCCGCTAATTCCGCAGCTCGAAGGAATCATCGATCGCACGCTCGAACGCGAGCGCGTGCCTGGCGCCGCTATCGGCATCGTGCACGATCAGGAACACGTCTGGAGTCGCGGCTTTGGCTATGCCGACCTGGCGAGTGATCGTTTTCCCACGGCTGATACGCTCTTCCGATGCGGTTCGATAACCAAGACCTTCACCGCGACTGCGATCCTACAGCTTCGCGACGAAGGCAAGCTTGCCATCGACGATCCGCTGGTCCGCTACATTCCCGAATTTGGAGCGGTAAAAGCGCGATTCGGTAAGCCGCAGGACGTGACGATTCGGCGACTGCTTACGCATACTTCGGGACTGGCAGGCGAAGGTCCCAACAACGGATGGGAAAAATTAGAGTTTCCGCCGATTGAAGATATGGTCGCGGCGCTGGGGCGGACGGAAATCCTGATCGAGCCCGAAACGCAGTACAAATATTCCAATCTGGGGTATGCGCTGCTCGGCGAAGTGATCGCGCGCGTCAGTGGACGGCGTTATCCCGACTACATTCAACGCAACCTGCTCGAGCCGCTGGAGATGAACGACAGTGGGTTTCATCTCACCGACTCGATGCGCGCTCAAATGGCGACCGGCTACACGATTTGCACGACGGAAGGCGAACCGCAGGTGGCACCTCATCCGAAACTCAATGGATGGGACGCCGCAGGGTCGCTGTATTCGTCAGTAAACGACCTCGCGCGATGGATTTCGCTTCAGTTCCGCACCGGGGCGCCGGCGCGTGCAAGCTCGCAAGTCCTAAAGGGCGACGCGCTTTCCGCGATGCATCGAATGCAGTTCATGGAGCCGGACTGGATGGCGGGCTACGCGCTCGGATGGCGCGCGGATCGGCGCGGCGAGAACATCTACCATCATCATAGCGGCGGAATTCACGGATTCCTGACCAAGATTACCTTCAACAAGCAGTATCGCGTCGGCGCGATTGTCCTTACCAACGCGAGTCCGCACATGGCCTTCGAAACCATCGGATACGAATTGCTGGAAGCCATAATTCCCGCGCTTCATGCCGCGTCCGAGGCGGTGCATTCGCTACCCAAGCCGGTTCCAACGCCGGAGAAGTATCGTCGTTTCATCGGGCGATACGAGGACCCGCAGATGGGCGGCGTGATTTGGATGGTCAGCCGTCGCGGTGAGTTGATGATTCTCAATCCCGGGAGCGCGACGATTCCGCCCGCGCCCGAACAGCGGCTGGCGCCAACCGACGATCCTCTGGTGTTCACGGTCGAAGCAGGTAGGCCGGCGGGCGAGCCGTTGGTCTTCCGCGTCGACAAGGATGGCAGGGTCGTAGGCCTGCTGATGTCGCAGGCGTGGGCATTTCGCAAGGTCGCTCCGATCGGCGAATAGGCGTCGGCCAGACTATCCGAGAGCGAATCGTGGCAACTCGAAAGCATGTCAATGATGCGAGCCGCGATCCACTTCTCATCTGGCTGGTGCATCAAGGCGCCGGCGACTCGAAGCGCGAATCGGCACTGAGTGCGCTTGGCTATCGTGTCGTCAGTGGACCGTGGAACAGTAAGGAGATCACTCGCAAGAAGGCCGAGCTACCAGCCGTCGTCATTATCGACCTATCGGCCAGTCCGTCGACCGGGCGCGATATCGCAGTGGCGATGCGATCGCATAGCGCCCTCGTCAACGTTCCATTCATCCTGGTCGAGGGTAAGCAGGACAGCGTCTTGACGATCAGGAAATTCTTGCCGGACGCGCTCTCAACCACATGGCCTCGAATCCATACCGCGCTGGTCGCTACGCGCACCGGTCCTCCTACCGGCGGGCGCAAGCTTTCAGTATTCGCCGCGTATGAGGGCAAATCTCTGGCGGACAAGCTTGGCATCAAAGCCGGCGCTACGGTCGCAGCGGTGAATGCGTCGTCCGGATTCCGGGCGACGTTGGGCACGCTTCCGAACGGCGCGAAAATCCAGCCGCGCCCACGCCTCCGCGATCTGACGCTATGGTTTGTGGCCTCGATCGAGGAACTCCGCGATGGGATTGCAGAAATGAAACCTCATGCGGCATTCGGACGGCTCTGATCATCTGGCGCAAAGGCGCGGGTGGTGAATCTGCTCTCAGCCAAACCGTCGTCCGCAAGACCGGGCTTGATTGCGGCCTGGTCGACTTCAGGATCAGCCGCATCGACGAGGCATGGGCTGGCCTGCGCTTTACCATTCGGAAGTAAAATTGCAGGAACCGACGGATGGCGCGAAGGCGCCGCTGAGAGGAAAATAGAGGCGATACACGGAGCGGAAACAACCGAACGCAAGACACGACCGCCACGCCGGGTAGCCATCGAAAGCGCAAAAACAAACCCACTTCATGCCCACGCGATTTGACCAAACGAAGCCAAATAATCCTTACGAGTCAGGCATTTTCGCTTTATCTTCGCTTCACGAATGGACCAATTTCGTGCCGCGAGGAGGCAAGCCCGCAGCACGGTAGACATCGTCGATGATGCGCATTCCGATGACGCCGTCATGCGCGTCGGTAGGGAAGGCGCTGCGGTCGCCTCGCAGCGCCGCGACGAAGGCACGCAGTTGGTGCGTATAGCTGGTGTCGCCCGGCACCGTTTCGTTGGTCGTTCCCGCGGGGTGGGTGATCGTTAGCTGATGTCCCCAATGCGGCCCGACCGGATTGGTCACGTTGAGCTCGCCGCGATCGCCGCGCGCGAGGAAGCTCGCGCCGAGCTGCGCATCGGCGGCCATCGAGCACGTCATCCGCGCGGTGACGTCGGGCGCTAACTCCAGGTCGGCCTCCATCGCAATGTCGATGTTGGGTGGGCCGACCTGCGCCTTCGCCGCGAGGACGCGCGGCGTCATGCCCGAGAAGTAGCGAATCATGTGCAGGGGATAGCATCCGAGGTCCATCGTCGCGCCGCCGGCCAGGTTCCAATCGAAGCGAATGTTGGTCGGCGGAATCGGCACCGAGAAGTTTCCCTCGACGCGCTGGAGTTTGCCGATGACGCCGGTGCGAATCAGCTCGTGGATGCGATCGGCGAGCGGATGATAGCGGTAGTGAAACGCTTCAACCAGTAGGAGGCCGGTCTCATCGGCGACGTGCGCCATCCGCTCAGCCTCCATCGCGTTGGATGCGATCGGCTTTTCGCAAAACACGTGTTTGCCCGCGCGCAGCGCGCGAATGCTCCACTCGCAGTGAAGTGAGTTCGGGAGTGGATTGTAAATGACATCGATTTCCGGGTCGTTGATAAGATCCTCGTAGGTCCCAAGCACGCGCAGGATGCCATTGGCCTTGGCGAACTCGCGCGCGCGATCCGGATCGCGCGCGGCGATGGCAGTGCCCTCGACCTCAAGGACCTTCTTCGCCGGGAGCGTGAGAGCGTTAGGCGCGATCTTCGCGGCGCCGAGGATTCCGAATCGAATTGGACGCTGTTTCGTCATGACTCGCCTCATGCATCGATTTGTGAATGAGTAGGCTACATCGAGGTTCATCGTCACAACAGGAGAACGATGCGATGCCAAATGCCAAATCATGGACCGCCGACGATATGCCGGATCTCGCGGGAAAGACCGTCATCGTTACTGGCGGCAACAGCGGAATCGGGTACGAGGCGGCGCTTCAGTTCGCGCGAAAAAATGCGCAGACGATTCTCGCCTGCCGCAGCCTGGACAAAGCCAATGCGGCGGCAGCGCAGATCATCGCGGCGAATCCGGGTGCGAGAGTCGAAGTGATGGAACTCGATCTGTCGAGTCTCGCATCGATTCGCAACTTTGCCGATGCGTTCCACAAATCGAATCCGCGCCTCGACGCGCTGGTGAACAATGCCGGGGTGATGGCGCTGCCGTATCGCAAGACCGTCGATGGCTTCGAGATGCAGTTCGGGACCAATCACCTCGGGCATTTCGCGCTGACCGGATTGCTGCTCGAGGTGCTGCGCGGCACCGACGGTGCGCGGGTGGTCAATGTCGCAAGCGGCGCGCATCGGATGGGGCGCATCCGTTTTGATGACCTCCAGTGGGAGCGGCGGTATTACAAATGGTTCGCGTACGGGCAGAGCAAGTTGGCGAACCTGCTGTTCACCTTCGAGTTGCAGCGACGCCTCGATGCGGCTCACGCGAAGCTGCTCGCGGTCGCATGTCATCCCGGATACGCGGCGACCAATCTCCAAGCCGCCGGCCCGCGCATGAATCGGTCATCCGCAATGGAATCGTTATGGGCCACGCTGAACGGGACCTTCGCGCAGAGCGCCGCGATGGGCGCGCTGCCGACGCTCTATGCCGCGACCGCATCCGACGTTCGCGGCGGCGACTACATCGGTCCTGATGGCTTCGCGGAGCTGTGGGGCTATCCAACCAAGGCCAACCCGAGCGCTGCGGCCAAGGATGCTACCGTCGCGGCGAAGCTATGGGACGTATCGGAACAACTGACGAAGGTTCACTACGCGTTCAACTGAGCGCGTGATGGCGCCGGGAAGCGGCCCGGCAATGGCGATTATTTGGCGAGCCCGGATGGGTGGGATGTGGGTGCGCAAGCCGCGAAGGTCACGGCATCAGCGCTCGAAGCTGACTCGCAGCACAAGGGCCGCGTCGCGCACCATTTAATGAGGTTGTAACAATTCATTTGCCTGGCGCCTCTAATTTCTGCGCAGGATCAGCCGGTCTCCCGCGATAATCAGGGCCACAACAATGCCGGCGATTAAAGCCATAGTCGGCATGGGTCCTTTCTCCTTTCATGATTGACTTAGAGTCGAACCAGCGAACTCACGACGTAGATCAGGGTGAGAATCGCAAAAGCTGCTCCAGGAAGTTCTGTTAGAACAGCGTTTTGAAGGGCCCGCACGCTCGAGGTCGGTGGTTGACTATAGTTGACATACCGCTCGTTTGTAGAATTGATTGTCGATGTAACCTGCATTTTCTAATCCTCCTGATGCTTCGGTCTCGTGGTTACTGAGCAAGGCCGATGCCATTCGAGGATCTATGTAAATGCTAGGGTTTTCCGAAGCGAGAGGACTTGATTCCCTCGCGTTCTGCGATTCGCGAGGATATCCACTAAACAGATTGCGAATTTAGGAGGGTTTTCGCTCGCTACCGATGCAGTGGGTTTGTTTCATGCAGGCCGGAGGAGCTGTCCGCCTGCGACGCTATGCGTTCTGTGCCTGCTGAGGCTCCCCGTAGCTCCGCTCTGGCTCTCTTCGCTGCTGAACCAGTACGAACAGCCGGATGCGGTTTTCCAACTCCCGGAAGGCTCGGCGAAACGCGAATCGCTGCGCGGCTATGTCTCCGGGTATGACCGGCTCGCTGATTCCCCACTGCACCAGCATCGGATGGCCCGGAAGACCGCGCACCGCCGTCGTCAAGTCCTTGGCCCCCATTAGGATGACAAAATCCATCTTGGGAGCAGTAGGCGTCATGAATTCGCGCACACTGCGGGCCTTCAGGTGCGCAGTGGGAAGGCCGCCAGTCTGCAGCATCTCGAGGGTCAGGGGATGCACCGTCGCCGCTGGTTCGAGGTCGGCGCTGAAGGCCCGGAAGCGGCCGTCGCCGAAGCGATTGAGCAAGGCCTCCGCCATGATGCTGCGGATGGAGTTCCTTTCGCATACGAACAGCACATTAAGCGCTCTTTGAGCCATCGTCTTTCGAGACCTTTAACAACCCGCCAAACGGAAGTGCGGGGACTGGTACTGATAAATTCTTGAAAACTACTACACGGATGGGACTTTGATCAGCGCTTCTTATAACGCAGCGGCAGTTGGACGCCAACAGAGTAAATCAGATCTGTAAACAAGATTAAAGGACGTGAAAGCCGCTCTTCGAGGCGTTTTTTTCCAATGGGATCCAGTTTCCCGGTTCCTCGAAGCGCATCTTAGCGAATTGCCGTCAGGCGGTTTCCAAATCAGCCTTCGCAAAATAGGTCCGCTGCGCCCAGCGCGCGACATCGACCAGACCGATCATCACGGGAACCTCAATCAGCGGACCGATTACCGCCGCAAAGGCCGCACCGCTGTCGATCCCGAAGGTGGCGATTGCGACCGCGATCGCAAGCTCGAAGTTGTTGGAGGCTGCCGTGAAAGACAACGTTGCGCATTGCGGATAGTTCGCGCCAGCGCGTCTGCTCAGGACGAACGACACCGCAAACATGATCGCGAAGTAGAGCAGCAGCGGCACCGCGATTCGCACCACGTCGAGCGGCATGCGCACGATGGCAGCGCCCTTGATTGAAAACATTACGACAATCGTAAACAGCAGGAAGGTCAGAGTGAGCGGGCTTATCCTGCGGATGAATTGTTGCCGGTACCAGGCCTTGCCCTTGGCGCGGGTCAGAACCATCCAGCTCGCGAAGCCCGCGAGGAACGGAATCCCGAGGTAGATGCCGACGCTTTCGGCGATCTGGCCGATCGTGATGCGCACCGTCGCACCGCCGAGCCCGAGCCATCGCGGTAGGATGGTAACGAACACCAGCGCATAGACCGAAAAGAAGAGCACCTGGAAGATCGAATTGAAGGCCACCAGGCCCGCGCAGTAGTCCGCGTCGCCGTTGGCCAGATCATTCCACACGATCACCATGGCGATGCAGCGTGCGAGACCAATCAGGATGAGTCCGACCATGTATTCGGGCCGGTCGCGCAGAAAAATGATCGCCAATGCGAACATCAGAACGGGGCCAATGACCCAGTTCTGGACCAGCGACAGCGCGAGGATTCTCAGGTCGCGAAAGACGTCGCCGAGTTCGTCGTAGTTAACCTTCGCGAGCGGCGGGTACATCATCAGGATCAGGCCGATAGCGATCGGTACCGAGGTAGTCCCGACGCTCATCCGATCGAAGGCCGCCTTCATTCCGGGGAAGACCGCACCGAGCGCGACTCCGGTCGCCATCGCGAGAAAAATCCACAGTGTGAGATAGCGATCCAGAAACGACAGTCGGCGTAGCGGCGGCGCTTCCGACCCTGCCATCGTCGCGCTCATCGCGACGGTCTCGTGGTCCCGGCCGGAGTGCCGGGAACGCCATCTCGTCCCGGCTCGGAACCCTGTGCCCGGCCGATTTCCTGGAGGCGCCGGCGGAGTACAAAACCGTCCAGCGCGTCGATTTTCAGATTGATGAAAAGCTTGATGCGATTCTCCAGTTCCCGGTAAACGCGCGAAAAGAACCGCCGCTGCTCTTCCCCGGTTCCTTTAAACGCCGCCGGATCAGCTACGCCCCAATGGGCGGTCGTCGGATGGCCCGGCCATACCGGGCACTGCTCGGTTGCAGCCTGGTCGCAGACGGTAAAAATGAAATCAAACTGTGGACTGCCAGGCGTAGCGAACTCGTCCCAGCTCTTCGAGCGTAGATGCATGGTCTCATAGTTGAGTTCTTTGAGCAGTTCGAGGGTCAGCGGGTGGATCGAACCTTTGGGATGACTCCCGGCACTGTAGCCCGTGAACTTCCCCTCGCCCCAGCGATTGATAGCGCACTCGGCCATGACACTCCGGGCCGAATTGCCGGTGCACAGAAACAAGACATTGTACTCGCGGTCAGCCACGAGGCGGTCTCCGTCAAGACGTTGGCGTTACTGCGCTTTCGACGCGGAACAGCAAGAGCTGGTCGATGATGCAGTGGGCGCGCAGCACGACTCCTCAGCCGGCGCTTTTGCTGACGTCAGCCGGGGCGCAATGTCGTTGCCGTACACGGTGTTCTCGCCGAAGGTAAAAAATGTCTCCCACGAGATCCCGTTTGGATCTGAGACCCAGCCTTTATTGCCGCGCGCATAGCAGCAGGAAGCGTTCTGCTGTTTAGCGACCGACTGGCCGGCCGCCTCGAGGTGCTGCGCAATCATCGCGAGGTCCTCGTCTGATTCTACCTGTACGCCGAGGTGGTCGAGCCCGGTCGAGGTCGCTCCGGCGGTGATGGCGAAGTTGATGCGAGGATCCTCGAGCATCCACTTTGCGTAGTCGGATTTGAGCACCGCTGGTTGCGCGCCAAAAAGGGTCGAGTAAAAGCGCACCGACGACTCCAAATCACTAACTCTCACGTGAGCGTGAAACCGCTTCATACCGATATCCTCCGAGGCCTGGTTTTGACGGTGGGCGTTTGCCGCGGTTCGCATTCCGTCCCGCAGGCAGCCGGTGCCATCGGACGGCACAGTTCGGGGCGCCCGCCACAACAATTCTCCGTGAGGTAGGAGATCAGATCGGCGATCGCCTTGAAGTTGGCGCGGTAAATGATGGAACGGCTCTCGCGCCGAGAGGTCACCAGCCCGGCGAAGCGCAACTGGTTGAGATGAAACGACAGCGTCGGCGAAGGCTGAGCCAGGCGCGCGCCGATCTCACCCGCCGGCACGCCCTCCGGACCTCGCTGGACCAGGAGGCGAAAGATGTCGAGACGGGTCTCCTGCGCCAGGGCTCCGAGCGCTTCGATCACGGCTGACTTCTTCATAGTTAGATACTTATAGAACTATCGTTTAATCGAATCAAGCGGATGGCGATCGGCTTTCGATAAATCTCGCGGCCAGATTCGCGGCCAGTTTCGGGGAGACTGCGGTGCGCAGGCGCCGACGTTCGCGCCGCGACCCGATCGGGCCAGATGCGCAACTCTTCGAGCAGCGCCGTAGCGTCCTTCGGGTCGGCGGTGGCGAAACCCTCGGTGAACCAGTTGTAGATGGCGGCGAACAGCGCGCGTTTCGTTGTTCGCTTGCGTTTCTCAACCTCGAGAATCACTCATCGACTGGATTCGACCGGCGGGCGATTCGCCGCTCCACGTCAATTGTTCGCCGTCATTCGCGCGATGCTGGTCAGCCTACCACCGGCTCAACGTTGTGGTTTACCGAGAACAGGTTGGTCGGATCGTAACGGTTCTTGAGTACCACGAGTCGCTCATAGTTAGGACCATAGGCTTCCCTTGCGCGCGCCGCGCCCTCGTCCTCAAGATTGTTGAGGTAGGCTCCGCGACTGAATGGCGTCATCAGATGCCGGAACCGCCGCACCCACTCGCCAGTCGCCTTTTCCTGAGCAGGCTCACGATAACTAGCCCAGGCGAAGCAATCGAATCCGGGCTCGCGCAAAGGATAAGCGGTTGCGCCGACCGGCACGCGACTTACGGCGCCATGGAGATGGAGTGCGGCCGCTTGATAGAAAGGCGGTGGATCAGCCATCGCCGCGATGAACGCATCGATGGCGTCGTCCGTTAAGTTCGGTACGAACGCTCCCGTACCATGACATCCTATGCCCGCGTCGAACGGACCGTTGTCGTCGAGGTACGGCATGCTGCTGATTTTGCGAGCCGAAGGTGCGCGAAGTGAGTCCAAGGGCGCCAGAGTCTTTTCAGCACCGCCGGGCGGACCGCTGTAGCATACGGCGATCCCGCATACCGGTTCCCCGCCGATCGTCGCCGAGAAAGGATTAGCCATGAGGTCGTCGCTCGAGTTGCCAAAGGCGTCGCGACAAAATCGGAAAACCTCTCTGGCCCGAGCCATCGGAAAAGCAATTAGTCCTGCCACGACGCGATCGAGTGGAAAGAGGCGGTAGCGGAACGAGGTCACCACTCCCAGATTGCCGCCTCCGCCGCGGATGCCCCAGAAGAGGTCCGGATTCTCTTCCGCGCTTGCATTCACGATTTGGCCCTCCGCGGTAACTGCCTCCGCGGCGATAAGCGTGTCCAGGGTCAAGCCGTACTTCGCTGTCAGATCTCCTTCGCCACCCCCGAGCGTAAGCCCGGAGATTCCCGTATCGGGGCAGCCGCCAAGCGGAACCACGAGTCCGTGTTCGCCGGCGGCTGTGAGGAGCCGATGGCGCGTCACTCCGGGGCGCGCTTCGGCGGTTCGCGAGTGAGGATCGATGCGTATTTGCTGCTGTTGCGAAAGGTCGATCAACAGGCCGCCGTTGCAGGTCGACAAACCAGCCATACTATGGCCCCCGGCACGCACGGCGACCGCCAGATTGTTCCTGCGCGCGAAGTCGACCGTCCGTGCGACGTCTTCAGTGGTTGCGCATCGCGCAATAATCGCGGGGGACTTATCAAATCTTCCGTTCCAGACCTTTCGAGCCGAGTCATAATTTGCATTGCCTGGAAGAATCAGCTGGCCCTTCAGGCGAGCCGCGAATTTCTTAACCGAGAGAGGATCGATCTCCGCGCTGAGTGCGTGCGATGCAGTCGAAAGGAAACCCAGCGACGAAGCCGAGATCATTGCGCCGGTGAGCGCGCCTCGCTTCAGCAACTGGCGTCTTGAGATTGACCTGCCCACATTTCCCCTCCCAACGATCAATATCGCGGCTTCGGGTTTCCGTGACTGGTATATGGGACCTGGGGCTAATCCCTCAAGCTCAACTGGCCCAAAAGTTTCCTGTCGAACAGGTCCATGGACTACGCGTTCAATTCGTCGAGCAGGGCCTTGGCGTCGATGAGGTCGGCGGTGTCGAAGCCCTCGGTGAACCAGTTGTAGATGTCGGCGAGCATCGTGCGCGCATCGTCGCGCTTGCCCGAATCGCGCATCAATCGCGCGAGGCTGCCGGCCGCGCGCAGCTCCAGGGATTTTGCACCCTGCTGGCGCGCAACCTCGATCGCTCGTTCCAATGAGGCTCTCGCCGAGATGGGATCGGGAGGGCTATGACCCAGCAGCAACTCGCCGTGAAGACGATTAATCTCCGCTTCCCAGAAACATTCGCCGCTGCGAAGGACCAGGTCCAGGGCTTCGACGGTCGCCTTCAAACCGTCCTGAATGCGTCCGGCTCTCAGGCACGCGTCGGCGAGAGTCGCGAGACCGAGCGTGAGCCACAATTCCTCTCGGTTGGCGGCAAGCGCATCGGTTTCTTCGCGTATCTGCCGCACTCCCTCCTCCGTTCTTCCAAGCTCGGTCAAGGCCCATCCTTTGATGAATCGCGCATGACGCAGAACGTAAAGGAACCCCACGTCCTCGGCGGTGTTTATCGCGGCCTCGGTGATTTCAAGCGCAAGCTTCGGTTCCCGCATCATGCGATGAACCTGGGCCTTCTCACCCAACGCGAAAGCCATTGAGACGGTGTCTCCAAGTTCCTTCGCAAATGAAATGGTACGGTCCGCGTATCGTCGCGCCGCGTCGGGACGGCCCCGCAGCCATGACAATCGCGCGTACCATGCATAACCGCACACGGCCGGATGATGAGCGCTGTAGAGCGGGACGGCAGTCGAGCGAAGCTTGGACTCGAACAGCTCGAGCCCGCGGTCGACATGGCGTTGCGAGATCTCCAGTTCACCCGCGGAAAGCGCCACCGACCATTCATGATGGACAGCCTCAAGCACGAACACCGGATGAGGGTGGCGATCGACGAACTTCCAGATCTGCTTTAATCGCTCGCGGGCGACGCTCAAGTTGCCACCGACGTAGAACAGTCCGAATAATCCAACCAATAGCGCGAACTGTTGCTCCGGCGTGGCGCCAGTCTCGGCGAGCTGCTCAGCGCGAAGATAGGCCCGCTCGGTTTCCGGCGCCGCCCACCCTTTCGTGGCCATCAGCACCGGGCCGAGGCTGGTCTGGAGCGCGAATTCGCGCCGGTCCCGGTCACCGCCAGGCGGCATGCGTTCAAGAAATTCCAGGGCGGCTGTGAAGCTCTGCAACGCTTCGACGTATGCCGAGCGTCGAACCCCCTGGAGGCCAGCGCGCTCGTGATACTCGAGCGCCTTGGCCGAATTTCCGCTGCGGCCGAAATGATGCGCGAGTTCCGCCAGACGATTGTCGAGATGGCCTCGATAAAGGCTTTCAATCGCTTGTCCGGTTCGACCGTGGAGTACCCGCCGCCGCTCCATCAGCACCGAATTGTAGGAGACCTCCTGGGTCAGCGCGTGCCTGAAGACATATTCGGTGTCGCCCACCGCCGGTTGCTCATAGATGAACTCGCCGAGCTGGAGGTTATTGAGCATCTGCTCCAGTTCTTCATCGGGTTGGGAGACGACTGCGCGAATCAGCGACATCGGCAACTCGCGCCCGATGACCGATAGCGTTTGCAATAGATCCTTGGCATCGGCCGGCAGCCGATCGATACGCGAGGCGAGGATCGCCTGCACCGTCGGAGGAATCTTCAGCTCGCTCAAGGGCCGCGTCAGTTTGATTGCGCCGTTACGCACCAGCGATCCGTTATCCAGAAGGACCTGCACCGTTTCTTCCATGAAGAGGGGATTGCCCGCGGTGCGCTCGATGATAAGGCGCTTGAGCGCCGCGACTGCGACCCCGTCGCCGAGTAGCGCGGCCAGCATTTCCTCGGCGGTGTCCGTCCCCAGTGGATCGAGCCGCAGCTGCGTGTAGTAGGTCTTGCTGCCCCAACTGTGGGTGTACTCGGGGCGATAGTTCACCAGCAGCAGAATTTTCGCGGTGCCAATCGAGTCGGCCAGCAGGTTGAGGAACGCCTGGGTCTCCTCGTCGATCCAGTGGAGGTCTTCGAAGATCACCATCAGCGGCTGATTGAGGCTCTCGCGCAGCAGGATGCGCTTGATCGCCTCCAAGGTGCGCCGCTTCCTGACTTGCCCATCCATCTGCGCCAGCGGATCTTTCCGTTGCAGGGTATGCAGGTACTCGTCCAGCCGGTCGAGGTTGTGCTCCCACTGCTGATGCGGGTCGGCGTCGTCGGCGATTCCCAGCAGCGCGAAGATGTAGGGCCGCGTGTCTTCCAGCGACGGATCGAGTATCGCGAGCCGTCCCGCAACCTTCTCCCGCCGGCTCCGCTCATCATCCTCGGAGCTGATCTTGAAATAGTTCCAGAGCAGCTCGATCAGAGGCAGGTACGACGAAGCCTTGCCATGTGAAACCGAGAAGGTTTCCAGCACCATCCAGCCCGCTTGCGACACCGCCTTGAATTCGAAGAACAGGCGCGACTTGCCGGTGCCCGCCTCGGCCATCGCGGCGACGATCTGGCCATGGCCGGCGCGCGCCTGCTCGGCCGCCTGCTTCATGGCATCGATTTCGCGCTGACGCCCGACGAACTTCGTCAGCCCGCGTCCCACCGCCCGCTGCAGGCGCGTGCGCAGCGGCCCGAGGCCGGTAACCTCGAAGACGTTGACCGGCTCGCTGACGCCTTTGACCCGCGTCGGTCCGAGCGCCTTGAAGTTGAAGTACCCGGCGCAGAGTTTCTGCGTCGTCTCGGTCACCGCGATAGAGCCGGTGGGCGCCAGCGACTGCATACGCGAGGCGAGGCTGGTCGAATGCCCAATCGGGGTGTATTCGGTGTGCGCGTCGCCGGTTTTTATCGAGCGCACTACCGTCTCGCCGGTGTTGATGCCGACGCGCACCTCGAGCGGAAGATTCCCCGCCTCACGCAGTTTCGCCGAATACCGGCGCATCTCCTCTTGCATGCGGAGCCCGGCATAGAGCGCGCGCTGCGGATGATCCTCGTGCGCCACCGGTGCGCCGAACAGCGCGAAGATGCCGTCGCCGGTGGACTGCACGATGTACCCATCGTAGCGATGGGCCGCGTCCATCATCAGCTTGAGGGCAGGATCGACGAACGCGCGCGCTTCCTCGGGATCGAGGTCCTCCATCAGGTCCATCGAGCCCTTGATGTCGGCAAACAGCGCGGTGACGGTCTTGCGCTCGCCGTCCGAGGGCGTCGAGGTCTCCGGCGGTTCGGCGGCAACTCGAATGGCGGCCGCGCTCGGTTTCGCGATGGGAGGCTTGGGAGCATCGGCGCGAGGCGGCTCCATCAGCGCGGTTCCGCATTCGCCGCAGAATTTGAAGGGCGCGGCGTTTTGCGCGCCGCAGTTGGGACATTTCAGGGTCAAGGGGCTGCCGCATTCGCCGCAGAACCTTCTGCCCGCCGGATTGTCCGAAGCGCAGTTTGTGCAGCGCATTTCCGCAGCCCCCGGGTGCCGCACCCCTTTTGGATGATGCCGCAGTGTTACGCGATCGAGAATCTTCGGCAACCCGGACCTTCAAGCCGCCGCCAACTTGCCATCGCGGGGCGCTTTACTTATCGTTTTACCAGTAGCCTGAATTGCTGGGGCGATTGAATAAGGTATTCGCTTCATCCTCGCGGACCTCGACCTCGGACCATGACCAGCCGGACCCAGCGTCCAGAAACACCAGCATCGTCGGCGCTCGACCAATGCCTCGCAGGCGGCGGCGAGATGGGCGCTCTGATGCGTTCCATCGATTGGGCCGCAACTCCGCTCGGCGCGGTCGCGAATTGGCCGGCCAGTCTTCGCACCATGGTGACCGTGGTGCTCGGCAACCGCTTCCCGATGTGCATCTGGTGGGGCCCCGATCTGCTCCATCTTTACAACGACGGCTATCGTCCGATGCTGGGCGCGAAACATCCGGCCTCGATCGCCCAACCCGCGTCGGAGGTCTGGGCAGAAATCTGGGACGTGGTGGGACCGATGGCCGCGCAAATTCTGAGCGGCGGACCCGCCACCTTCAGCGCCGATTTGCTGCTCGAGATGAATCGCTACGGCTATACCGAGGAGACCTATTTCACCTTCGCGTATAGCCCGGTTCCCGGCGACCACGGCATCGGCGGCCTCCTCATCACGGTGCAGGAAACGACCGCGCAGGTGCTCACCGAGCGACGCTTGAAGACCTTGCGCGATGTGGCCGCGCGTTCAGCGGAAACGAAAACCGCCGAAGACGCCTGCTACGCGGCCGCGGAAATTCTTGCCGCCGATCCTTCCGATGTGCCATTCGCGCTGCTCTATCTGGTCGAGCCGGAAACCAATCGCGCGCGACTGGCCGGTTCGGCTGGATTTGATGACTATCAAGGGGATGCGGCGCCGGAATTCATTGCCTTGGATGACGATGACGGCGCCGCGAATTCGTGGCCGCTGGCCGAGGCCGAGCGCCTCGGCCACAACCTGGAAGTCAAGCAGCTGGGGAACCGGTTCAGCGCGCTGCCACCCGGGCGCTGGCCGGAGCCGACGCATACTGCGGTCGTCGCGCCGTTGCGCCGCGCCGGACAACGCGTTCCCTATGGATTTCTGGTTGCCGGATTGAGTCCGCGCCTCGACTACGACCATCGCTATCGCGGCTTCGTCGAGCTGATGGTCGATCAGATCGTGACCGCCATCGCCAACGCGCGCGCATACCAGGAAGAGCGTCAACGGGCGGAGGCGCTGGCCGAAATCGATCGCGCCAAGACTACCTTCTTCAGCAACGTGAGCCATGAGTTCCGCACCCCGCTTACGCTGTTGCTCGGACCCCTCGAGGATGCGCTGCTTAGCTCCGCGCATGCGCTGGCGGGCGAGAATCTCGAGATCGCGCATCGCAACGCGCTGCGGATGCTGAAGCTCATCAACGCGCTGCTCGATTTTTCCCGTATCGAGGCTGGCCGCGTCCAGCCATCTTTCGAACTCACCGGGCTGGCGGCGCTCACCGACGAGCTGGTCGGCGCGTTTCGACCGCTCGCGCGCAGTGCCGGCCTGACGCTCACATTCGAGGCGGGACCTATCGGGCAGCCGACCTATGTCGATCGCGAGATGTGGGAGAAGATCGTCCTCAACCTGGTTTCCAATGCCTTCAAGTTCACCTTTGAGGGCGCGATTACGGTGGGCCTGCATGAAGTCGGCGATCACATCGAGTTAATCGTTCGCGATACCGGCACCGGAATCCCCGCGCATGAAGTGCCCCGGCTGTTCGAGCGTTTTCATCGCGTCGAAGGCGCCCGCGCCCGCAGTGTCGAGGGATCCGGCATCGGGCTCGCGCTGGTCAGCGAATTGGTGAGTATCCATGGCGGCACGGTCGCGGTCGTCAGCCGCGAAGGGGAGGGGAGCACCTTTACCGTTTCGATTCCGACCGGCGCGGCGCATCTCGATCAGGAACGGCTCGTCGCGCAGCGCCCGCTGGCGTCGTCTTCCAGCGGCGCGCTCTCATTCGTTGAAGAGGCTTTGCGCTGGGTTCAGGTCGGACCGCGCGGGACCGAAGCGAATCTCCTGCCGGCCATCGAGCGCCTTGAGTTCGACCAAAGCGATCGCGGCGCGCGCATCCTGCTGGTCGACGACAGCGCCGACA
>Ga0074044_10000788_pt1 | contig 29657 bp, 24 predicted proteins | sample BogForMeECP23OM1_FD_94443 | JGI IMG/M metagenome (GOLD analysis project Ga0074044, IMG submission 94443) | Bog forest soil microbial communities from Calvert Island, British Columbia, Canada - Bog Forest MetaG ECP23OM1 | ecosystem: Environmental > Terrestrial > Soil > Wetlands ...
CCGCGGGGCAGCAGTTCGTCGATGCCGTAGCGCATGATGGTGTGGGTTTGGCCGCCGCAGATCTCCATCAACACCCAGGGCTGAGTGGTTCGTTGAACGATCTCAGCGGCAAGGGCTCGAGCGATGCGCTCATCGCGATACTCATCGAGGTATTTCATGGTGCCGCTCTGTCCGGCTTTCCGCAGGCGGGCCGCTACGAATCGTTTGCCGCCAACTCTGCTTCCAGCATTCCCATCTCTTGCAGAAGCTTGTAGGTGCGCTCGGCTTCTGCCGAGTCCACGCGGCTTATGGCAAAGCCAACATGGACCATGACATAGTCGCCCAACCCAGCCTCGGGGACGAAGTCCAGGGAGACTTGGCGCACAATTCCGCCAAACTGGACGCGGGCGACTCGCATCGTACCCTGCTCTTGAATTTCAAGGATTTTCCCTGGTATCGCGAGGCACACGGCAGATCTCCTGGCTAGCCAGTAGACCATCGCTTTGTCACCTATATCTGTGACTAGCGTCACGCCTCAAGGTGATGCGCCAACACCGGGTTGTGGCGCACTTTAAGCGATTGCGCGACGAAATGTGGGCCAACAAGAGAGATCGACCCTTGCAACCCAGGCCTGCCTCCTGGCGTCAAAGTAGATGTACCGCAGTGACTTCCGTGATCTGTCGCTCCCCGGCGGTCGTGTATACTGTGCTGGCATTTGGATCTGAAATGGTTATGGCAGAACACTCTCGCGCCCGCGTTAGCTTGTGGTCTCGATGCCAGATTGCAATCATTGTTCTAGCCATCTTTTCGCTCGCGGCAAGCCTTGCGACTCGTTACTCTGCGCTCGGTAGCGAAGTCCAGAAGATAGCAGCCGTAAAGTCTCAGTCTCCGGACGTCCAGAGGCAGCGCCTGCTTAGCAACGCACTCCAGTGGACGGCTCCGGCTGCGAGTTTCACCCTTTTTCAGCCGCCGCGATCTTCGGTGCTTACGGTCTCGGTGGTGGTCCCATCTACGAATCTCAATTCCGAGAGCTGGCTTTATAACCGGCCTCCTCCCTCCTGCTGACTTTCGTCTTTTGCAGTCAATTACTGCTTTTGAACTCGTCCCCAGTCTTTGCCATTGACTGAAGCGGCTCCGTTTGAACGCGAGGTTCAACCACAGAGAGAAGCTGGGCTTTCTCCGAAAGGAAACGTGCATGGCCATTGAGTCTTTGCTGACCGAACAAGATCTCGATGCTCTTCGCCAGTTCGACACCTGCATGGTCGCAAACGCGATCGACTCGTCGAATGTCAGGCTCTGGAACACAGGCTTTACGGATGGCAGCATTCAATGCATGTTCCAGGATGCTCCACCCACGGTGGGATATGCGGCCACGGCTCGTCTTCGAAGCGGGGAACCGCCCATCGGGGGCGGCAGCATTCATGATCGTGCCGACTTCTGGAACAGCATCCTCCAGATTCCCGCGCCTCGCATCCTGGTTTTGGAGGACATGGACGAGCCGCCGGGCCGGGGGGCGTTTGTGGGCGATATGCACGCCGCTATCCTTAAAGCTCTGGGATGTATTGGCTACTTGACCAACGGCGCCGTGCGCGAGTTGCCCGCCGTGCGCACCATGGGTATCCAGCTGTTTGCCGGAAGTGTTGCGGTTTCTCATGCCTATGCCCACATCTTCGATTTGGTGGCCACCGTCAAGGTTGGCGGCATGGAAGTGCATCCCGGAGATTTGTTGCATGGTGACCGCCACGGAGTGCTGACGGTTCCAATGGAATTCGCAAGCAGGATTCCGGAGGTTGCGACCCGGCTGCAACGAGTGGAGCAAACGGTGATCGAATTTTGCCAATCCAACTCCTTCTCGGTTGCCAGGCTCCGCGAAATTATGAAGACGACAGGTTAGGAACGACCACAAGATTTTGCGCTCTGGGAATACTGCTGGCTGCGAATGCCAGAGAAAGCATATAAAGAGAACTCGATGAACCAGATTAGCAATCGATCCTGCGAGACCCGCACACGAGGCGCCAGCTTTGCAAAACTGATGGTGCTTGCCAGCCTGGTGGCTCTGGTGGCGATCGCATTCGTCGCTTGTTCAGGCAGCGGCCATGGCGGCGTGCAGGCCAATGGCCCGGCGATTACGGTGGGCGTGACCAGAATCGTGCGCAAATCGCTGGGCCGGCAGATCACCTTGTCCTCCGAGTTAGTTCCCTTCCAGGAAATCGACGTGTACGCGAAGGAATCCGGTTTCGTCAAGAAGCTGCTGGTCGACTACGGAACCCGCGTAAAGGCGGGCCAGGTCATGGCGATCCTGGAGATTCCGGAACTGGAGGCGCAGCTTCAGGAAGATCAGGCGGGAATCAGGAATGCGGTGAATCAAGTCAGCCGCGCACAACACGAGTTATACCGGTATCAGGCACAGTACAAGGCGCTTCACCTGCAATACACGCGTCTAAATGAGGTCTCTGAGAGTCAACCCGGAATTGTCGCGCAGCAGGAAGTGGATGACGCGCAGGGGAAGGATCTGGCGGCGGCGTCTCAGGTAGATGCTGGCCAGGCGGCTCTAGAAGCGGCCCAGAGTCAGCTGTCCGTGACTAGGGCAAAACTGGTTCACGATCAGAGCCTGTTCGACTATTCGAGGATCACGGCCCCTTTCCCCGGCGTAGTGACGGAGCGCTATGCTAACCTTGGCACGCTGGTGCAAGCCGGAACCAGTTCGAGCACACAGGCGATCCCGATCGCCAAGCTGTCTCAGGACGATCTGTTCCGGCTGGTGATTCCGGTTCCGGAATCCTACGTTCGATTCATCCACATCGGCGATCACGTGGACGTTCGCGTTCCGTCGCTCAACCGGACATTCCCCGGCAAGGTAGCGCGTTTCTCGGTGGATGTGAAGGAAGCGACGCGAACCATGCACACCGAGGTTGATGTTCTCAATCCGGATCGGGTGCTGATGCCCGGCCTGTATGCCGATGCCGACCTGACGCTCGAGCACAAGGAAGATATTCCCACCGTGCCCTTGCAAGCCGTGAATCACCAGGGCGATAAGACCACCGTCTTGGTGGTGAACGCAAACGGCCAGATTGAGGAGCGTCCGGTAAGTCTAGGTATTCAGACCGCCAGCGATGCCGAGGTGGTCGCGGGTTTAAGCGAAGGAGAACAAGTCGTTGTAAGCGATCGCGGCGGGTTGAAACCGGGTGAGAAGGTTCATCCTCAGGTCGTGCAAATTATGCAGTACCACGAAGAGTAACCAAAAGCAAGTGAGCGCAAATGTCACGTTTTTCAATTCGTAATCCGTACTTCATCGTTGTGATTTGTCTGGCGCTGGCGGTGATCGGTGTCACCAGCCTGGCACGCATGCCGGTCGATTTGTTTCCCACCATCAACCTTCCGGAAGTGGTGGTGGCAACGTTTTATTCCGGAATGCCGCCGGAGGACATTGAGACCGACATCACCGACCCTCTGGAGCGATTCTTCACGCTGGCCAGCGGGATCGACCACATGGAATCGCGCTCGCTGCTGGGCGTGAGCATCATCAAAGTCTATTTTCAGCCCGGAACCAACGCCGATGCGGATGTAACTCAGCTTTCGAACCTCGCCTTGGCCGATTTGAAGCGCCTGCCTCCGGGCACGCTGCCGCCGGTCGTGCTGAAGTTCGACGCCTCCAGCCTGCCGGTTTGCCTGGTAACCCTCAAGGGTGAAGGACTGTCGCAAACTCAGATTCACGACATCGGACAATTTATGATCCGCAATCAGATCGCGGTGGTGCCGGGAGCCGAGATTCCTCCGCCCTTTGGCGGCAAGTACCGCCAGATCATGGTCTACGTCGATCCCTACAAACTGGCGTCGCGCCAGTTAAGTCCGATGGATGTCGTGCACGCCGTGAACGACTCCAACCTGATTCTGCCCGCGGGCGATGTCAAGATCGGCCCCAACGACTATTACGTCTACTCCAACAGCCTGGTCGACACCATGGAGGAGCTAGGCAAGCTTCCCATTAAGACCGTGGGAAACTCCTGGGTCACGGTGAACGACATTGGCAAAGCCCAGGACGCCAACCAGATTCAGTACAACCTGGTGCGAGTGGATGGCCAGCGGTCTGTCTATCTCCCCATAATGAAGCAGGGTGGCGATACCAATACCATCGCGGTCGTAGACGGTATCCGCGAGGCCATCAAACATCTGTATGACATTCCCAAGCAACTCGTGTCCACCGTCGTCTTCGATCAATCGGCGTTTGTAAAAGAAGCGATCAAGACACTGCTTCATGAAGGACTGATCGGGCTCATCCTGACCAGCCTGATGATTCTCATCTTCCTCGGAAGCTTGCGCGCCACTACAGCTGTCTTCTTGTCTATCCCGCTTTCCGCGTTGGCCACCTTTGTCGTTCTCGACCTGACGGGCAGCACCGTAAATACCATGATTTTGGGCGGCCTGGCATTAGCCTTTTCCCGCATCATCGATAACTCGGTGATCTCGTTGGAAAATATTTATCGCCACCTGGAAATGGGCGCCGCGCCGGAGGCCGCGGCTGAGGCCGGAGGTGCGGAAGTTAGCCTGGCCGTCCTCGCGGCAACGCTTACCACCGTGGTCGTGTTTTTCCCGGTCACGTTTCTGTATGGAGTTAGTAAGTTCCTGTTCACGGCTTTAGCGCTCGCGGTGGTGATCTCTCTTTTTGCCTCTTACCTGGTAGCAATGACCGTAATTCCGCTGTTCTGCGCGCGCTATCTAAAGTCGATGCCGGCTGGCGGAGGCCACAACCAGGCAGGCGAGTATGAGATTGAACCAACCTCGCCGGTGACTAAGTCCCGCTGGGACCGATTCAATGCCGGCTTCAACCGCTCGTTCAACCAACTACTGGATTATTACGAGTACTGGGTCAAGCGCGCAGTAAAACGTCCCGGCCTGACAGTGGCGGCTTTGAGCGGCGCGTTTGTGGTTAGCCTCGCACTCTATCCGCTGCTCGGGCTGGCGTTCTTTCCGCAAACCGACGCCGGGCAATTCACCATCAATCTCAAGGTGCCGACCGGGACGCGACTGGAAGTGACGGAGCAGTACGTGGCCAAGGTGGAGGATCTGATCCGGCAGACGGTAGGGGAGAAGGACGTGAAGATGATCGTGTCGAACCTGGGAGTCGTACCCGACTTCTCGTCTTTGTACACCACCAATGCCGGGCCGTACACGGCGACGATCCAGGTGGCGTTGCAGGAGTCGCACAAGAAAAGCAGTTTTGAGTACATGGACCTGGTGCAGAAGAAGATGGAGAGCGAATTTCCGGATGTGCGAACGTTTTTCTCCAGCGGATCAATGGTGGATGCGGTGCTGAATATGGGGATGCCGGCGCCGATTGACGTACAGGTGAGCAGTCCCAACCTGCACCAGAGTTATAAGATTGCCCAAGAGTTGGCGGGCCGGATACGAAGTCTGCCCGGGGTCGGAGAGGTCTACATTCCGCAGGATTTGAACTACCCGGCGTTGCGCATGGACATCGACCGCGTGCATGCGGCCGAGTTGGGGTTGACGCAGAAGGATGTGGTGGACAACGTGATCACGGCGCTGAATTCGAACTCCATGATCGCGCCGAACTATTGGGTAGACAGGCGCAGCGGCAACGACTATTTCCTCACCGTCCAGTACTTCGAAAAGGGACGGCCTTCGATTCACAACATCACGGATCTCACCAACATCCCTATCCATGCGCCCAGCCTGAAGCAGCCCACCACGTTGGACGCGGTCGTCAAGCTGGAAAACATCGAGACGCCGACCGAAGTCGACCACTATCAGATTCAGCGAGTCACCGACGTCTACGTCACTCCCGCGACGGAAGATCTGGGCAAGGTGTCCTCCGAGGTTGCCAAGGTTATCCCGCAACTTAAGGTTCCGGAAAACGTCCGCATCAATCTGCGGGGCATGGTGCAAGGGATGAATGCGTCATTCCGCAGTTTTGCTATCGGCCTGTCGCTCTCGGTCGTCCTGCTCTACCTGATTCTGGTGGCTCAGTTCAAGTCCTTCAAAGATCCCTTCCTCATCATGCTGGCGATCCCCATGGGCTTCATAGGCGTGCTGGTAATCCTGCCCTTGACGGGGACAACTCTCAACGTGATGTCGCTCATGGGCATACTCATGCTGGTGGGCATCTCGGCCTCGAACAGCATTCTGATTGTCGAATTCGCTCATCGCCTGGAGGAGCAAGGCAAGGGAGTCGAAGAGGCGGTGATCACCTCCTGCCGGGTGCGCCTGCGGCCCATTTTGATGACGTCCTTGGCAACCATTATCGGCATGGTCCCGATGGCGCTCAAACTGGGTACGGGAAGCGAGCAGTACGCTCCGTTGGCCCGTGCCATCATTGGCGGATTAACTGCTTCCGTCGTGCTAACCGTGTTTATTGTGCCGGCCGCCTATCTGCTCGTATATCGCGGTCGGCAGACTGAGGTTCAAGGGTGAGAGAAACGACAGCAGGGATAGGCAGGATGGATTTGCAGCGAATGAAGAACGTATTGCCAATCTTACTCGCACTGGCGATGCCGGTGTGCAGCGCCGCGCAGGGAGCGTCGCGTTCGGCTACGTCATCGAGCTTGCCTTCAGCTCCCATGCCGCAACAATCGGCTCCGACTATCAGTTCGAGCCCACCCATGGGTGGGTCGCAGAACTCTACTCCGCAGAACAATCAAGGGTCGCCCACACTGCTGTCCCTGAAAGATGCTCAGGCACTGGCCCTAAAGAATAATCCCCAAATCTCGGTTGCGCGACTGACCGCGCTGGCGTCGCAGCAGGTGACCCGGGAGGTCGGGTCGAATCTATGGCCGACCGCGACCATCAATCTCACCGCGGTCGATGCAAACCCCGGTTCGCGGATTACTGCAGGTGCGCTCAACAACCCCATCATTTATCAGCGCGCTGCCGCCGGCGCCATGGTGAGTCAACTCATCACCGACTTTGGAAGGACGACCAACTTAATCTCCAGTGCCAATCTGGCTGCTAGAGCGGAAAACCAAAATGCCGTGGCCACCAAAGAGCAAATTCTGCTGGCCGTGGATCAGGCTTTCTACAACGCCTTGCAGACGCAAGCCGTGCTAACCGTGGCTCAACACACGGTGGCCGATCGGCAGACGGTTGCCGACCAGGTGGGCGCCCTCTTTAAGAATAAGTTGAAGTCGGAACTCGACTTCAGCTTTGCGAACGTCAACCTGGCGCAAGCCAAGCTGCTTCTTCTCGACGCACAGAATAACCAGAATGCTGCCCTGGCGTCGCTTTCGGCGGTGCTGGGATTTTCAGCCCTGCAGAATTTCCAGTTGGCGGAGGATACAACCGCCATCATCCCTCCACAAAGCAATGTGGATGATCTGATTGCAACCGCTTTTTCGATGCGGCCGGAAATCCTGTCGCTTCAATTCCAGACTGAGTCGGCAAAGAAGCTCCAAACCGCGGAACGGGACTTGTTCTTTCCGGATATTCGCGCGCTGGGCGCCGTGGGAGACACGCCCGTGCGCAACCCTGTCGTTTCGAGCTGGTATGGGGCGGTGGGTGTGAACGTCGAAATCCCGGTGTTCAACGGCTTTCTATACTCGGCAAGATCACGTGAGGCGGCGTTCAGAACGCAAGCCGAACAGGAGCGGCTGCGTGATCTTCGCGACCGGATTTCGCGCGACGTTCGTACCAGCTGGCTCAACGCAACCAATGCTTACGATCGCTTGGCGGTCACCCAGCAACTATTGCAGCAAGCCAATCTCGCGCTCGATCTGGCGCAGGCACGATACAAGCTGGGGCTGGGTTCGATTGTCGAGTTAAGCCAGGCGCAACTGCAGCAGACGCAGGCTCAAATCAGCGACGCCCAAGCTGGCTATGATTACCGGCTTGCCCTGGCAGTTCTGCAATATCAGACGACTGGGTTCTAAGAGATGCAACTCGTGAAGACACGGAAGAAGCAACCATCCTCCTTTACCACGCGCAATGGAGTGTTACTTCTCCTTGTACTCGGTACGTTTTTTGCTGTTGTGTTTCTCTTGGTCTATTACGTCCAGGCAAAGTTAGGGTGGTCGCTGCAGTAGCGACGTCCACCTGCGTTCTTCTCGAACCTGGCTTGCGCTGAACCCGGTTGTCGCGCGGCAACGAGCTGAACAAACTACTCCATCTCAAACGCCAGCCACTGAAACCCTCCTCCGCGCTCCACCTGGAGTACGACAGGATCATGCGGCTTGATCTGCTTCAAAGCCGCGCGGAGGGAACTCAAAGAGTCGATCTCTGTCTGGTTCACGCTGTGGATAACATCTCCCGTCTCCAGACCCGTCGTAGAACTCATGAAATCCGCTACTCGTCCCACTACGACCACGCCGGAAGGGTTGCGCAATGTACCCAACATGGAACGCAACTCATCGTTCAAATCGAGCGCTAGTATCCCCAGCCGGGCAACCAGGTTCTCACGCGTATTGGCCAGGTCCGGCAGAGAATCCAGCGCGTGTTTCATTTCAAGCGCGGCGATGTAAAGTGTTTTTCGCTCGGTTCCACGGAGAACTTCCAGCTTGAGCGATTGATCCAGAGGGTGCAGATAGAGAGCCGCGGTGAACGCGGGCAGCGTGCCGATGAGGCGATCATCTGCTCTTATTACAATGTCGCCGATCTTCAGCCCACCGGCCTCAGCCGGACCTCCCGGCATCACGTCGTCGATCACGACGCCCCAATTTTGCGCCAGCCCCAAGCCTTTAGCCAAGCTGTCGGTGATGGTTTGAGCGCCCGCCTTGACCTCGATGCGATGCACGTGCCCATACTTGCGCAGGCTCTCATAGACGAACTGCACGATGCGTGCCGGGATGGCAAACCCCAACCCCTCGCTCCCGCCCGCTTCGGAGAGAATGAAGGTGTTGATTCCTATTACGTAACCCTCGGAATCGACCAATGGGCCACCGCTGTTGCCGGGATTGATGGGAGCGTCGGTTTGAATGTAGACCATCGGACGGCTCGGATCTGCCTGTCTCGCAACCGAACTCACGACGCCCATGGTCACCGAGTTCTCCAGCCCTTCGGGACTGCCCAGGGCGAATACTAACTGTCCTTGATGCACCGGCCTGTGGCTGCCCAGCGAAAGTGTAGGTAGTCCAGTCTGATCAATCTTGAGCAGGGCAAGATCAGTCTCCTTGTGGAGGCCAACGAGCCGTGCCTCAACCACCCGCTGCTTGCCCACGGGCGCCAGCCTGTCGGGAAAGTCCACCGAAGGCATGGGGAGTGCGACGTGGATGCGCTGCGCGCCCTCCACTACATGGGCGTTGGTCATGATGTAGCCGTCCGCGTCTACAATCACTCCCGAACCGATCGCGTTCTCGCGGGTTATGAGCGCCGTTTGACCGCGATTGTTCTCTTCCAGAGCCCCATAGCCGGTGACCAGAATCTGAACCACGGCAGGGGAAATCCTGGCCGTAAGCTGCTCGATCGCCGAATTGAGTTGTTGCAGAACCGCTGGCGGTTCTGCCGGCCGGGTTCCGGTCGCCTTGGCTTTGTCAATGTCAGGCTTCGCCGTTTCACCACCGGCGACAGCCACGGTTGGCGGCGCGATTGGTTGGCCGAAGGCCGGCGCTGCAAACCACAGAAAGCAAGAACACGCAGCCAGGCTCAAAAGCGAAATGCGCAATCGACCTTTCGCACGGCAAGTCGGGAAGATCATAACGACACACTCCTTGAACACCTCTATCGGGGTACGACCCAGATCATGATTATGCCGCAACCGACAAAAGTGAGCTTCCATTTAGATTCGAAATGTTGGAACCGGTTGGAGTGTTTGGTCGTTCGCAGGAAAGCTTCTTACGTCGGACGGGGGAACACGTGGAGCGCGTAGCCTCGGCCAGAACACGGCAGATTTGACGGTAAGGAATCAACGCTGGCTAGGATGTCGGCACGAGTGTACGCCAATCAATCGGAGGGATTGCGTCGTGCCGATCAGCCCGGAAGTCTACTGTCCAGTCACTGCGCTCCGCACTTTCGCATCCTGGCTTGCCGAGCTCGCGTCGGACACGTAATTCTGCGTCACCCGCACCAGCAGATACGGCAGAAAGATTCCCGACACCGTGGCGAGGTGGGTATAGATGAGCAGTTCCTCGGAACTGATTCCATCCCGAACCCGGCTGGCGGCTCGGAGAAAGAGGTGAGAAAGCGGCGCTTGCGCGTCGGCAGCAGACACGAGCAGCCGGAAATCCAAGACCACCACAATGGTCAGAAAAGCGATGTACACGGGCGTGATCAGGCCCAGTCTTTGACCCCGTCGCCTGGAGATCAGCCCAAGAAGAATTTCATTGGTGACCACCAGCAGCACGGCGAACGCTGGGAAGAAATACCCCCACACGAAAATACGCTCCAGCAGCGCTGGGAAAGCGCGCGGACAAACAATGAGGGCGAGCGCATACAGCAGTGAGACTGCTCCGGCGAGCACCGCTGAATCGCTCAATCTGACCTTTACGGCGTTCAAGCGGGGTGATTTCATCGCGCTATTCATCGCTGCCACACCTCCGCGGTATGTTCCAGCAGAACTTCGGTCGTGAAGGCAACGCTAAGCACGAGGAACAGGAGCTTGCCCGAGTCCACCCAAGTCCGATGGTCTGGGTTGGCCAGTCCCTGCGAAGCCCTGGAATAGTCCTCGAGCCACGCTGAGGCCGCCATCAGGCCGCAGAAAATAAGGATCACGGCGTTAGTCAGGATAAGCTGATTCGGCAAGCCGGACTTGCGCAGGTCGAGCACGGCCGAGATGGCCAGCAAAAGTCCGAACAGTCCGAGTTCGCCTCGCCGGTACAGCTTGCGAGGGCTGGTGTCGAGTCCACTCCGGCCCTTTCGTGTCCAGCGCAGCAACCAGGGCACGAGCACGCCAAAGGCTGCATACAATCCCAACCACCAAAGAGCTTCGATCGGAATCCATACTCGCATAGTTAGTCCCGTTTAGGCACCGGGTACAATTATGGGCGAGCGCGGTTGCTCGCCTCAATATTATTGCTGCATATTCAATGACTTAGGTAACCGTTGTCGTGACCCGCGTCACTCTAACCTAGTAGTCAAGCAGACTGGCGAGCAACACCTCCGCGCCATTTCGGTGCCACGGAGATGTCTAGGAACCGATTTTCTTCCGATAGGTCGAGTTACCGGAGTCACGATTCCAAGGACCCCACATCCCTAACAGAGTGTTTGGGATCGGTGACTTCAGTAACCTCTCGGGCACCGCTTCAGGATGGGCAAAGGGTCACGTCCTGAGCTGTACCGTAGTGCTTTGACGGTGCCCCGACCTGTCCCTAGGATGAGCAGGGGTAGTTGTTCGCCAACAGGGGTGCGGGATGGTCCTCACAGCTTCAGAAACGGACTCCATTACGGTGACGTGTTCGACATGGTCGCTCTCCTCCCCTGAAAGCGATTTTATGACGCCGAGAAAGTATCGCGGATTCTCGCTGCTGGAGATGCTGATCACGATCGCGATCGGCATGATCATGGCGGCCGTCACTTTCATCGCTCTCATGCCTTTGCTCAAACAGAGCCATGTGGACGCCGCCTACGACACCACGCTGTCGGTCATCCGCAACTACAGAAACCAGTCCATCACCCAGAGCAAGCGCTACATTATCACTTTCACCGCTCCCGGAACGATCACAGTGCAGTACTGGGGAACGGGCGTGCCGGTGTCGCCAGCTCCAGTAACCGTGGCCACTTTTGCCCTGCCCAACGACATCCAGTTTGCGGTGCAGCCGGGATTTCCCGCGGCCGCTCCCGATAGCTTCGGGACCGGCGCTGTCGCGATTGACTTCGACCAGGGCATCCTGGGCAACCAGAACTACATCATGTTCATGCCCGATGGTTCCTCGCAGGACACGCTGGGAAACTTCAACAGCGGGGTCCTGTACCTCACCCGCCCCGGCGACTTGTATAGTTCGCGAGCCATTACGGTATTCGGCACGACCGGAAGAGTCCGAGGATGGCGGCTCTACAACCAGGCTGTAAACACATGGGTGCAACAGTGACGCAATCCAGATCTCGCTCCTCGGCACAGCGCGGTTTCACGCTGATCGAAACCATGATCGCGATCGTGGTCCTGATGATCGGCGTCCTCACCATCGTCGCTGTCTTCGCCACCGCCATCGCCTCCACCCAGAATGCGCAAGAGAATCTCATCGCCCGGCAGAAAGCGGAAGAGACCCTGGAAAGCATCTTCACCGCCCGCAACACGCAGCAAATCAGCTTCTCGCAAATCGCCAATATCTCCAGCGGCGGAATCTTTACCGACGGACCGGCTCAACTCCTTGCTGCCGGACCCGACGGACTGGTGAACACGGCGGATGACATTCCCTTTCCTGCGAATGGAGTCTGCCCCGCAGGACCGGAGTGTATCCCTCTTCCCGGTCCGGACGGAATCTTGGGAACCCCCGACGACGTGCCCATGAGCCTGGCCTATTTCACTCGCCAGATTCAAATCAACCCGGTCCTGGAAGCCGACGGGGTCACCGTCAACCCCAATCTGAAGCAGATCACGGTGACCGTCGCTTACACAGCAGGCGGGTCTGCGACTCCCCGCAGTTATAGCGTCAACGCATTGATTTCGGCCTTCCGCTAAGGCTTGGGACAGGAAATATGAAGATGCAAAAACGAAACCCGGGACACGGCTTCTCGCTCGTCGAACTGCTCGTTTCCATAGCTGTGGGCCTGATCGTCTTCGCGGCCTTGTCCAGCCTCTTCCAGAGCGCCCTGGAGTCCACCATGCTGGTCACGCAACGCGCCGAAACCCAGCAGAACATGCGGGCTGCCATCGATCTGATGGTGAAAGATATCAGCATGGCTGGCGCCGGCCTTCCTTCGGGAGGAATCCAGTTGCCGATCGGCGGCGGGGCGACCTTATCCGAGTTCGGTTGCGACCAGGGTGGAACCTGCCACGTCCCAGCCTTCACCTATCCCAACAACAACTACATGTATGGCGTCATCCCCGGTTTCAGCAACGGCGTTGAAGCCAGTGCGGTCATCGCTGCCGCACCCCCGCCCATCGTCAACGACAGCATCACGGTCATTTATGCCGATTACAACTTTCCCTTGTGGGAGTACGACGTAACCTTTCCCGTACCGGGCGATGGCACAAACATCGCTCTGGCCCCCGATGCGGCCTATGTGCCAGCTCCGCCACTCATTAACGCGGCCGGCGGAATTCAGGTTGGCGACCTCATTATGCTCAGCAACGGCGTGGGTACGGCCGTGGGTGAGGTCACGGGCCTGGGGCCGGGAGGCATCGCCTTTGCGGATTCGGATCCGCTCAACATAAATCAGAGTGGCGCGGCCCTCAACAATATCGCGGCCATCTCCACCGGAGCCAACACCGTCGCTTACCGCCTGTTCGCGGTGACCTATTACTTGACGGTTCCCCCTGGCGCGCAGACTCCGCGCCTGATGCGCCAGGTCAATGGACTTGCCCCGGTGCCAGTAGCCGACGACATCATCAACTTGCAATTCGCGTTTGACATTTATAATTCCACCGACTCCGTCCTCGATCCGAATCAGCCCAACCCTCTCAACGCCGGGGAATCCCCCAACCTGATTCAAAAGATCAACATCGTGGTCATGGGGCAAAGCATCATCAACCACGGAAACAAGTCCCAGAATATGTACCTGGCCACTTCCGTGAGCGCCCGCAATATGGCTTTTCGCAATCGCTATCAGTAACGTTTTTTGAGCAGGAGACCAACCATGAGACAGGGCAAAAATAGTTCGCAGGGTTTCACGCTGATCGCAGCGCTCCTCATTCTTGTGCTGCTCTCGGGCGTGGCGGCTGGCCTTCTCTTCCTGGTCACCAACGAATCCCACATGGGCGGCAATGACCTGGAGGCCAATATGGCCTACTACGGCGCGGAGTCGGGCATGGAGAAACTCACTGCCGACCTCTCGGCGCTGTACACCCAGTCCATGAACCCCACCAACGCCCAGATTCAGACCCTCACCACCTTTCCTCCCACCGCGGCCATGGTCGGCGGGATGACCTACGCCGAGACGATCTCCTACCCCCTGGACGCCAACGGGAATCCGGCCAACAGTTGGAACACGGTTAGTTCGGGCGCAAACCAGGGCCTTGACGCCGAGATTATCCCGATGACTATGCAGGTCATCGCCTCGCGTCCCTCCGGTGCGTCCGTGAACATGACCCGCAAGGTAGAGGTCGCCCTGATTCCGGTCTTTCAGTTTGGCGTGTTCTGCGGCTTCGACTGCAGCTACTTCCCCGGGCCCGACTTCGGCTTTGGCGGCCGTGTCCACACCAACGGCAATCTGTTTCTGGCCGCGGGCTCCAATCTGGTTTTTAACGACAAGATCGCCGCCTTCCAACAGATCATCACCGATCAGCTGGAAAACGGCTTTACCACCGCCGGCAACTACGGTGGGACCATTTGGGTTCCCAAAGCCAGCGGTGGCTGCGCCTTGGTATTTCCCCCATCGGGACCGAACTGCATAGCTCTTCCCAGTGCCGCGACCGTCCCCGGCGACGCCAGTTGGAGCGGCGGCTATCCCACCATCGGAGGTTGGGCCAATCCCAACTTCCCCAGCCTTTCTTCCGGAACATTTAATGGGTTCCTGGTGAATTCCCTGACTGGCGCGACCAACATGCAGTTGCCGTTTGTGCAGAACAGCTGCACCAGCAACCCTCCGCCTTGCACCGATCCGATTTCCATTATTCGCAAGCCTCAACCCGGAGAGTCGGCCACCAGCGCGCTCGGGATTGCGCGCTTGTATAACAAAGCACAGATCCGTGTTTTGCTGGCCGACTCGCAGCCTGATCTCCACCCCGAGCGGCCAGGTCTCGCCGACCTCGACGATGTGCAATTCAATCCGAATACGAGTTACCCGACCGTGAACGGCGCCGAGTTCTATGGCATGGCAATAGTGACGCCGGTGCCTACGAACAATTGGATTGCGCCCGTCGGTCATCCGGCCTGGACTTCCTATCCTCTATTGGGAGAGCTCACCACACCCGCCATTCCAAACAATGGCCAAGGCGCATGGATGCGCATTGAATATGTCGACAATGCGGGAAACTGGCATGGCATTACACGCGATTGGCTGAGTTGGGGCTTCAGCCGCCAGTACAATGTAGCGCCGACCGCTCCCGGTGCGGATCCTTACGACCCGAATGCGATCATCATCCTGCAGCAACTGAACCCCGGCCCCACCTCTACAATCGGTAATCCAAACGCTTTCTTCCCCATCAACTTTTACGACACGCGCGAAGGCGAAGTTCGGGATCGCGCCGACGGTTGCGCGGTCAACGGCATCATGAACGGCGTCGAAATCAACGTTGGCAACCTGGCCTTGTGGCTGGCGTCTAAAGCTCCCTACACCACCGCGGCCGACGCCGGCAATCTGGTGAACTTCACCAGCCAGAACGGCTACATCCTGTATTTCTCCGATCATCGCGGAATGCTTCCCGACCCCAATCCTTCTAACGGCGGAACGACTCCGGCGAACGTGATCAGCGGCGAATCAGGGCTGGAGGACGTGGTCAACTCGGGTCAGCCTTGGACTTCGACCACCCCCGACGGTGTTTTGGAGCCCGCCACTTATTACAACTACTCGCCCGAAGACGTGGATCAGAACGGAAAGCTGGACAACTGGGGCGGCACGAACATTGGCTACGGCTTTGGCGTCAACACGAACACCGCGCCGCCCAATCCCTACCTCGTCACCGCTTGCTCCACCATCGGCGTATCCAACGCCGTCACCGGCGCACGCCATGTTCTGAAACTGGTGGCGGGCGGCATGAACGCGGGCACAAGCTACCTGCCGGTCCGCCCTGACAACAATCAGGGTGGATTCACCGTGGCCTCGGAAAATCCGGTCTACGTAGCGGGCGATTACAACAGCGGTGTGTCGGATCCCTTCTGGGGCGGCGGCAGCAACAACACTCCGCACGCCGCGGCTGCCATTCTCGCCGACACGGTTACCGTGCTCTCCAACAATTGGAATGATGGCAACAGCATGGTTCATCCGGACAACTACACCCTTCGCCCCGCCATTACGACCTACTACCGCACGGCCGTAGCTGCAGGCAAGAACATTCCTTTCCCGAAACCCGCTGGGACGCCGGCAGCGAATAATGACTTTGGCACCGACGGAGGAATGCACAACTTCCTGCGCTATCTCGAGAACTGGGGTGGCCAGCAGCTCTATTACAACGGATCGCTGGTGAGCATGTACTACGCTGAGTACAACACCGGCATATTCAAGTGCTGCACCGCCGTGTACAGCCCGCCCACCCGCCATTACTCGTTTGATACGCTCTTCCTGAATCCGGCCGATCTGCCTCCGGGCACGCCCATGTTCCAGGACCTCGTCAACCTGAGCTACCACCAGAATTTCACGCCGCAGTAAGACCAACGAGCCTGATCCACCGCCCCGGTTCCGCTTACGCGCGGAGCCGGGTCCCCAACGGCAGCATCTTTCGTAATATGGACCTCCGCCTGCCCGCCCTCTATCCTCTAACTTGCAATGCCGCCCCCGCCGAGCACTTCTCTGGAGGACCATTGTCTCCATTAGCCCGACGACGCCCGCGAGCCGCCGCTCCCAGGCGCCCCGACCCTACACACCAGCACTGGAGCATGCTCCTTTTCGAAAGCCTCTCCGCCGGAGTCATGGCCATCTTCGCTGGCTTCGTTTTGGTCACGATCGTCGTCGGCTTTTATGTCCTCATCATCTGGCCCCTCACCTTCTGGGATCTCGCCAATCTCGGCTTGGAGAGGTACTACTCCTGGATCAATCCCATTTTGTGGTCGCTCTTCGCCAGCGGTTCCCTCGCCGGATACTGGTGCTTCGGAGGCGCCGCTTTCAAACCCAGCCAAAAAGCGAGCACCCCAAGTACCACCAAATCAAGGAGATAACCACAGCCGTAGAGTTAAATGGGCCAGTTCGTGGGCCGGGGTGCTGCGTCTGGAGTAACTTGACCCACGGTAGCGGGGGACGATAGATTTCACCTTTGGGCGTGTTTCTCCGCGCCCGGCCGGGACAAATCATGCCAGACTGGACTTCGCTCAAATGGCTGGGGTGGATCAGCTTATACGTGATCCCAGTAGTGTTTTTGCCCTGGGCGATTTCGCGCGCGTGGGCTCATCAGCACGGCAGCGATCTTCGGCTGCGTCCCAAGTTGCTGTTCCAGCGCGGAGAATTAGGGCTCCTGGGTTTGGTCCTGTCGAGTTCAGTGATCTGGAATCTTCTGCAGTCTCAATTCGTGCCCCACACCATAGCGCTCGGCTCCGTCTTAATGGCCCTAGGTGGAATCATGGCGGCAACCGTGTGGGTCGAGACCTATTGCCGGGAGTCCGGCATGAAATCCTGGCATCCCGAACGGGCATGGCGAGATTCCCGGAGCTTGGCCCTTCTGGTATTCAGCATGGCGGCGGTGATGGAAATCCTGTTGGACCGTTTTGCAAAGGTGGCCGGCCAGTGAGCGCTCCTGCTGTAGCTCGGGCAAAGGCGCATCAGCGCATTGTAGTTGTGCGCCTGGCTGACGCCGCCGAAGCCATGGCAGCTCTCTCTCTGGTGTTTGGCCTGCTGCTCGTGCTTTCTCCGGCATCGTTCCCCAAGATGATCGTGAACAGTTGGCAGCATGGCCAGTTGATGCCCGCCATGATGCTATTGACGCTGCTGCTCGACACCTGCCTGTATCTGCGGATCGCGTATATGCGCTCGGCCAAGCCCGGGCTGGTGGCGGCTGCGTGCCTGGGTTCGCTGCCCCTTCTGGTCGTGGGCGGACTCAGTCTTCTTCTACAAAGTGCGGTGAGTCATACGCTGGCGTTAGACAGGCCGAATCTACAGCTTCGTGTCGGCGAAGAGATATTGGCCCACACTTACTTAGGATTGATTTCTGCTATTTTTCTGCCGTTCCTCGTGATTCGGCTTCTGCAACAATTCAAAGCGACGAATTCCTAAAGCATCGATGTGACCACGGCGATCGTCCGAGACGGTTCGAGTGCCGCTACGTCAGTTCCCTGCCTCGCCCGTCGCTCTGGAGAGGTGGAAAACTCGGTGATGGTGGACGGCATGCTCACGGCTGGTTTTGAGCTTTTGCGGGTGGGTGCTTGAGTTCGGCGATTAGCTTCTGAAACTGAGGGTCCTGGCGAAGGCGTTTCAGATCGTCGTCAGCCATCAGACCATCGGCATCTTTATACCCGCGATTGACGGCTTCATGCAGATACTGCAATGCGTCACCGGGGTGATTGGCAGCCGCGGCCACACAAGCGAACGCATACCACACCGACCACCGGTTTCCTTGCCCCGCGGAAGAGCTTTCCTCTTCGATCGCATCGCGAAGCAGCTTGCTGGCCTCGGCGTAACCATGACTGCAAGCCATCGCTTTTCCAAGTTCCCGCAGTGTATCCAGCGTATCGGGATGTTGAGGTCCCAGGCTGCGACGCTGGACTTCGTAGGTCTCCCGCGCGATCTTTTCAGCTTCCGAGCAATGTCCTTCCTTGGTCAGGGTTCTGACAAGATAGGTCTCAAAAATTAAAGTATCGACATTTTCGGGTCCCCGGATGCGAATCTGAGTCGCCAGCACTTCCCTTTGCAGTTTTTCCGCTTCCTGGATATGGCCCTCATTGAATAGCTCGTCCGACAAGTTTATTTTGGATACCAATGTACGGGTGTGCTCGGGCCCAAGGGTTCGCGAGCGAATCGCCAACTCTTGACGGGAAAGCTTTTCGGCCTCGGCGAGGTGGCCTTCCGCAGCAAGCAAGTTTGCAAGTCGGTCCATCTCGAAGGCGGTGTCCGGGTGTTCGGGCCCTAGTACACGCTCGGTTCTGGCCAAGACTTCGCGACACAGCGGCTCGGCTTCGGCTAAGCGGCCCTGCGACTTCAGAGCCAATCCAAGATTGCCCATCGCTTTCAGAGTTCGAGGGTCATCTGGTCCGAAGATGCGGCGGTCGACGTCGAGCAGCTGACGGTACTCTTGTTCAGCCTCGACATAGCGGCCCTGATTCCAGAGCGCAACGCCCAGGTTGGCCTTCGCCCGCAATATTTGCTCGTTCTCCGGGTCGGGTCCCCGAGACCCAATCTCGATCACCTGGCGCTCCAGTTTTTCGTCCTCGTCGTAATGACCCTGTTGTCCCACGACAGCGGCCAGGTTATCCGTGGTCTTAAGCGTAATCGGGTCGTTAGCTCCGAGAATACGACGCTCGCCCGCCAGCGCCTGGCGCTCCAGTTGCTCCGCTTCGGCATAGTGCCCTTCCTGATCCAGAATCCAACCCAGCTGATCGATCGACTCCAGCGTTCTTAGGTCATCGGGACCGAGCAGGCGCTGGCGAGCGTCCAAGGCACCCATTGCCAGCTCATGAGCACGAGCGTACAGCCCCAGGTTCATGTAGGTACTGGCCATGACTTGCATCATCTGTGATTGCACCTCGGGATCCTTAGCTAGTCCCGTTCCCATATCATGCGATGCCTTGTCGAGGATCTCGCGGGCCGTCACGCTGTTGCCGTGCGCTTCGTTCGGATCGGACACCTTGAACATCCCGGTCATGAAATCGGTAATACGTGTGGCGCGGTCCCGTTCGCGATTGGCGCGGTCACGCTCCCGGGTAATCCGGCGCAACTCCAGCGTTTGCAAAACGGAGAATGCGGCAAGTAACAGCACCAATCCAGCGGCCGTACTCACGGCCACACGGTGCCGCCGAACGTACTTCCGCAACCGATAGCCAGTGCTTGCCGGACGCGCCATCACCGGCTCATGATTCAGATACCGCCGAATGTCGGCGGCCATCTCGGAAGGCGTTCCGTAGCGGCGAGCGCGATCCTTCTCCAGCGCCTTCATCGTGATCCAGTCGAGATCGCCGCGCAGCAGGCTCACTAACTGCCTGGGCTCGGTACCACGCGCTTCCGCTGTCGCGGTCGATGTATCCCGATCCGCGCTCACCTTGGCGCTCGGGCGCGGCGGTTCCTCCTCGCGCAGCTTCCGCAGCAACTCGTCGAGCGGTTGCTTCGGTCGCTGCCTGCTCTCAAACGGCCGCAACCCGGCCAACAGCACATAGAGAACGACTCCCAGCGAGTAGACGTCGGTGCGCGTGTCAATGTCTTGCAGGTCGGGATCGGCCTGCTCCGGACTCATGTACCCAGGCGTCCCCACAAAGTGTCCCACTTGCGTAAACAGGCTCTTGCCATCCGCTTGAGGCGTAATCGCCTTGGCCAGCCCAAAGTCGATGATCCGCGGCACCGGCTTGCCGTCTACCTCCACCACCAGAATGTTTGCTGGCTTCAGATCGCGATGGATGATCGCTTTCTGATGCGCGTGTTGCACGCCCTCGCAGGCCTGAATGAAGAGTTCGAGCCGATCTCTGATCTTGAGCTTCTTCTGATCGCAATACTCGGTAATCGGCAGCCCGGGCACGTACTCCATCACGAAGTACGGTTGGCCCTGCGGCGTCGCCCCAGCATCCAATACCTTGGCGATGGCGGGATGATCCATGATCGCCAGCGATTGCCGCTCCGCTTGGAAGCGTTGCACGACCGCCTCGTCGTACATCCCCGCCTTGATCAGCTTCAGCGCAACTTGCCGCCGCACCGGAGAGATTTGTTCCGACAGCCAGACTTGTCCCATGCCTCCTTCACCGAGCTTGCGGACGAGTTGAAAACGCTGCTCGAAGATTTGCCCTGCTTCGAGGGCGCCCACAGTGCTGAAGCGATCCGCGTCCGAGGCCATGCCTTCGGCCAGCGGCGGCGATTGCAGGAAGTTGGAGCGGATATCTTCGCCGGCCAGCAAAAGGGATTCCACCTCGGCGCGCAGCCCAGCGTCGGAAGAGCAGGCCTCGTCGAGGAACGGAGCGCGCTGCTCGGGCGCGAGTTGCATGGCCCGGTGCAGAAGCTCTTTAACCCGTTCCCAGGATTCGATGGTCATGGCCCGTCCATCATAGCTCTGCCGTCCTGCTCATCTGGCGATGCAACCATACGCGAGCCGTGGCCCAGTCGCGATCGACGGTGGCGCGCGAGATGCCCAGCACCTCGGATATTTCTGGAGCCGACAAGCCCCCGAAGAACTTCATCTCTACGATCTTTCCCTGACGCTCATCGATGCAAGACAACTCTTGCAGCGCATTGTCCAAAGCCAGCAGCTCTCTATCTCCAGTGACGGGCAGTGCGGCCAGATCTTCGAAGGTGATCTTGCATCCCCCGTCACGTTTATTCGCCCGGCGGCTGCGGGCATAGTCCACCAGGATTTGGCGCATGAGCCGCGAGGCCACCGCAATAAAATGCGCGCGGTTCTGCAGTTCGACCGGTTGACCTCCCAGCAGTCGGAGGTAGGCCTCGTGCACCAGGGCTGTGCTCTGTAGGGTGTGGTCGGGTCGCTCGGATTGGAGGTGATAGTGAGCCAGACGCCGCAACTCCTTGTAGACCAGGGGCACGAGAGCGCGGAGAGCTTTTTCGTCGCCCTGCTTCCAATGAAGCAAAAGCTCTGTAACCTGGCCGGACTGATCTTCGGGCATGCGTAGTGGTTACCCCTTTTCCGGCGGAAGGTCAACAGCATTTTCGCCGGCTTGACGGGTCGTCAATCCGCTCTGATTTCTGCGAGATGGGACTTAGGCTCGCCAGCTCTAATAATTCTCTTCTGGTCCATGAGGCGTTTCGCCCGCACTTTGCGCCTTCTGGTACAGAGCGACGGGATTCAGCACATACCTGGCGCCCGACCCGGTTCGACCAGCGCCGCCGAATGATCGCGACGCGGTTGGTTTCGCCGAAAGACCGGACAGGGACCTGCCTCGTTTGTCTGCGGTCGCGGCGGAAGTCGTTGTGAGTGGGGATCGTCAAGAACAAGAGATGCAGAGGTACGGACGTTGTTAGACGTGGATCGGCTGTCGCCGCCTGAAGATCAGCGCCGCGTGACCCGGCCTTCGTGGGGGTGCGTTAGCGGCCGTCGATCAGATTACAGAGATTGGTAAGTCAAATCAGTCCATCAGGAGCATGTTATGAACAACCGCCAAAGATTTCGTTTCCGAACTCTACTCTCCCTGACCCTTATGGTGGCTTTCTCCGCAGTTTTGGCGGCACAAGACGAGGGTGCGGTTCCCTCAACAGAATCTTCACTCAACCGTTTGCTCGAGTGCAGGCTGGCAAAAATCCTGCCGCACGACGGACAGCTTTCGACGGCGGACAAGCAGACGCAACCGCCGACTACGCGCCTCGAAACTGAACTGTTTGCCCACTCATCGATCGCACGGCCATCGAGAGATAAGTCATCTCGCGCGGTGTCGCCAGATTCTCTTACACCGCGCGGATCCCCGGTTGCGGCGGCGAGATACGTCTTTGGCAGGATGGATCTGGCCACCGGCGATTCGCCCGAGTCGGTCGCGGTCGGCGCCTTTCAGACGGGCGGTCCGCCGAGCATAGCGATCGCCAACTACTTTGCAGATTCGGTTTCGATCCTGCTCGGCAATCCCGACGGAACCTTCCAGAGCCAAGTCGATTACGCCACGGGCGAGGAGCCGAGCGCCGTCTTCGTCGCGGACTTCAGGGGCGACAACAAACTGGATTTGGCGGTCGCGAATTGGGCGAGCGGCACGGTGTCAATCCTGCTGGGCAATGGCGACGGCACGTTTCAGCCCCACGTCGATTATTCGGTTGGCGGCGGTTTTGTTTCCGGCGTGATCGCCGCCGATTTCAACGGCGACGGCAAGCTGGACCTCGCCGTGACCAGCCTCGACTCGAACGCCGTTGCCATTCTGCTGGGCAATGGCGACGGTACGTTTCAACCGCAAGTGAGTTATCCCGCAGGTGACGAACCCGGCGGGGCCGTCGCCGGGGATTTCAACGGCGACGGCAAACTCGACTTGGCTATGGCTGCGGGTTCCGACCAGGTTTCGATCTTGATCGGCAATGGCGACGGCACGTTCCAGCCGCCGGTTCAGTACGCGTCCGGCGGCCTTCCTTTTGAAGTCGTCACGGGTGACTTCAATGGCGACGGCAAACTTGATCTCGCAGTCGCCGACGCCGGTAGCAGCGGCGTTTCGGTCTTGTTGGGCAATGGTAATGGCACCTTTCAACCCCCGGTCCTCTACGACGGTGGGGATAGCCCCTACTCCCTTGCTGTAGGCGACTTCAACGGCGATGGCAAGCTGGATCTGGCAGTCGCGGCCTACTCCGACAACACCGTCTCGGTGTTGCTCGGCGAGGGAAACGGTACGTTCGAGCCCAGAAAGATTTATGGGACAGGTTTGCAACCGTGGGCGGTGGTGGCCGCCGACCTGAACGGGGACGGAAAGCTTGACCTAGCCGTAGCCAATGCGGGATCGAATACGGTGACCGTTCTGGCCGGCGAGGGCAACGGTACATTTCAGACTCATACGGACGTTGCCGTCGGCGCATTGACGTTCCCGTGGGCAGTGGGCGTCGCGGATTTCAACGGAGACCACATTCCGGATCTTGCGATCGCCGATATTCTGGGCAATTCTGCCTCGATCCTGCTGGGTAAAGGAGCCGGCAAGTACGAACACCCAGTCGCCTATGCCACCGCATTTGGCTCCGCGGCAATCGGCATCGGCGATTTCACTGGAGACGGCCTCCCCGATTTGGCATTGGCGGACGCCGGGTCGAATGTTGTTTCCGTACTGCTCGACAAAAGCAACGGCACTTTTCAGCCGGCTCTCACTGATGCCGTGGGCGAATATCCATTAGGGCTCACTACCGCCGATCTCAATGGCGATGGCGACCTGGATTTAGCTACCGCGAACGACGACACCAACAACGTTTCGGTCTTGTTGGGCAACGGGACCGGCGCTTTCTCATCCCACGTGGACTATCCGGTGCCAGATGAACCCTTTTGGGTAATCGCCGCCGATCTTAAGTCGGACGGCAAGCTCGATCTGGTGACCAGCAACGCCAACAACTCCATCTCTGTCTTGCTGGGCAACGGCGACGGCACGTTCCAGGCGGCAGTCTCCTACCCTGTGACTTCAGCGGCTTTTCAAGTGGTTGCCGGAGACTTCAATGGTGACGGCATACCCGACTTGGCAGTCACCAACTTCTATTCGAACACCGTCTCGATCCTGGTGGGCAACGGCGACGGCACGTTCAAGCCGCATGTGGATTACGCGGTCGGCAACTTCCCTTTTGGCGTGGTTATCGGCGACTTCAACGCTGACGGGGTACTGGATCTTGCAGTAAGCAACAGCGACTGCGAAAGTCCAGCGTTGAACTGCCCAGGGACGGTTTCTATTCTCCTGGGCAACGGCGATGGCACTTTTCAACCCCACCTGGATCTCCCGGTGGGGATTTATCCGGGATTGCTCGCCGAGGCGGACTTGAATGTCGATGGCGGAGCCGATCTGGCTGTGCCCAACGTCGCTTCCAACACCGTTTCCATTCTGCTCAATCTTCCTGTCATTGGAGTGTTTCCCAATGCGCTGAACTTTGGCGCGGAGACGGTTGCCGTCAAGAGCAGTCCGCTGGCCATCACCGTCGGCAATCCGAGCGGCACGCCGATCACTATCACCGGCAAACCGAAAATCAGCGGAGCGGACGCAACCGACTTTGCCGAAACCACTACCTGCCCGCTGAAGCCGTCCACGTTGGCCGCGGGTGAAGAGTGCTCCATCAGCGTGACTTTCACGCCGAAGGCAACCGGCGCCCGAAGCGCCACGCTCAGCCTTAAGGACACCGTGCCGGGAAGTCCGCAAGCGATCGCGTTAGGGGGTACAGGCAAATGAAATAGGGCGTGCAGTGGCAAGGAAGCTCGCCCCCCGGCAACAAAAACTTCGTAAAACAAAATCCCAGGAGGGAATATGACCAGCAAATTCTCAGTAGCGTTCGTGTTAACTGTTCTTAGCTTTGGCTTAACTCTAACGGCGGCGGCGCAGAGCGATGCTCTGCTCTCCCTCTACCAAACCTCTGCCACCATTCCCACCAACATCGAGGGTATTTTCACGTACCCGGCGCCACCGGAGGGCTTCAACCCTATGGCCGCGTCGGACGAAGAACTAGCCGCTTACGGCATTCCTCTGCGTCCGGACAAGGTACAAGACCCGGACGGCTATCGCCAATGGACGCGAGTGGCGATGCTGATGAGCAATCCGCGCAATCGCTGGTACGGTGAACTCAAACCGCGCAAAGCTCGTGGTAGCCTGGCTAGCGCCGTCCCGGCTGCGGCCGGAGCGCAGGTAACACCGCTCACGGCCACCGGAGTCACGGCACCCAACTGGAGCGGCGTGGTAAATACCTTACCGGGCAAGAAATGGAGCAGCACCAAGTCTTTTTCGTGGGTACATGGCGAGTTCAACGTGCCGGTCCCGCAACAGGCTTTCTCCATCGGGGGAGGCAACATTTGCGACGGCGACACCGACATTGCAGCGATCTGGGTTGGCCTCGGCGGTTTTTCAGTAAAGGGCGTGAACCTCGGCAATCAAAATAACGTTGCGCAAACCGGTGTAGATATCTACGCTTGGTGCAACGTTTTTTCCAACTCGGGCGCGTATGCGTGGGTGGAATGGTTCCCGAACCCACCAGCGCAGCTGTTCGGCGTCAACCCGGGGGACGACATTACTGTCAATGTGCAAAGCAACAGCGCCACAGGCGCAACGTTCTTCATCGGTGATTTCACCCTTCAGCAAAACGCCTCGTACGCCATAAGCGCGCCATCAGGAACTGCCTGTCCCAAGAATCCGCCGTGCGTGAATGTCGGGAACGAAGCGGAGTACATAGTGGAGCGCCCATTCGGTGATAACACTCCCAGTGGCTTCTATCCCCTGGCCAATTACGGTTGGTCTTTCTGGGACTTCAGCAGAGCCAAAGCTTTCACTGGAGTCTATTACTACCCAGGCGGAACCAGCGCTGCAACCTACGACGTGACCATGACCGACGACTCCGGCACACACATTATCTCGGTGCCGTTCATCGATAAGGGCCTGCAAAATCTCTTTGTTGAGGCCGAAAGTTGTGCCGTTTCCGGTGGTTGCACGCCCTGACGGTCCGTTCCCGCGCGGGGCGGCCCTGTCGAGCGGCCCGCCCCGCGCTGGGTCTAGGCGGTCAAGGCTGGGCCGTCCGGAAATGGCGAACTTCGGACGGAAGAATCCGGATGCGCAGCTCATGGAGGGTTAAGCGGTGAGCGCGGAAGGAATCGAACCTTCAACTTACTGATTGCTCAGCAGTCAGCTAAATGTCTTTTGTTTCAGCGGCTTCTCGATTTCCATAGTAGGCAAAAATGGGGCAGTCTTAGTCGTAGTTGTTATGCAGGATGATTCGTGAGGAATCCAGTGCTAAGGCGAAGCCCGATCAGGCGCGGGTCACGCCGTATGCATCCAAAACGTCCCGCAGCGTCACAACGCCTTCCAACTTATGCAAATCCGCACGGTTTACCACCGGCAATATTTCGATCTGGTTCGCCCCCATGCGCTCAAGCGCCAAATCAAGCCCCTGGTCGGGGTGGACGTGCGGAAAATCCAGCGCATCCACCAACTCGCCGAGCTTCTTATCCGCAGCTTCCGCCAGCTCTCGCTCCAGCCTGGAAAGGTTGATCACGCCAACCACACCTCGTCGATCCGTCACCAACCATGTTCTGAATTCACTCGATCGAATCCGTTCCAGCGCCTCCCGAACCGTAATCTCGGCCGGCAGCAGCTGGCTCGCAGTCTGCATCACTCTAATTACCTGACGCTGACCAGATCGTTGGCGCGTCTTCGCCGAAGGCAAGTGGATGCCATCCTGCACGGCTAGCGCCTCGTAGATGGGTTCGTGCTGCAATCGTGAAGAGATGAAAAGGCTCACCAGATTCGCAATCATCAGCGGGACGATCACCGCGTAATCCTGCGTCATCTCGAAGATCATCAGCACAGAGGTCATCGGAGCTCGCACGATCCCCGCGAATACCGCGCCCATCCCGACCAGCGCGTAGGCGCCCGGCGTCGCCGTGTAAGCGGGGAACAAATGATGCGCCGCTGTCCCCACCGTACCTCCCAACATCGCGCCGATGAACAAGGCGGGGCCGAAGATACCGCCTGCGTTGCCCGAAGCATAACTGGTGGTAACGGTGATAAGTTTCAGAACCACCAGCAGTAACATCAAGTTGAACGCCATGTTTCCGTTCAACGCGTCGCCGACAAAACCATAACCTACGCCCAGAACCTGCGGTACAAACCAACCCACCACGCCGACCAGCAATCCTCCCACCACCGGTTGGAACCAGACCGTCTTCTGGGGGAACCGCAGGAACCGCTCTCGCATACCCAGCAAGAGCTTCGCGAAGGCCGCCGAAACCACACCGCCCGCCACGCCAAGCACCGCATAGACCGCAAACTCCGCCGGGCTTACCAGTTGATATTGCGGAACCTTGAAGAGAGGGTGATTGCCGAGGAACACGCGCAGCACCATCCACGCAGTCGCCGAGGCCAGGACCACCGCGCCGATCACCGGTGCGTGGAGATCGCCCACGATCTCCTCGAGCGAAAACAGCACCGCGGCCAGAGGCGTATTAAAGGCGGCAGCAATGGCGGCAGCTGCTCCCACCGGGATCAGGTTCTTTACTTGCTCGGAGCGAAGTCCGAGGAGACGTCCGAGCACGGAACCGATGCCCGCACCAACTTGAACCGAAGGCCCTTCGCGCCCCAGTGGGATTCCGCTGGCGAGCGTCGCCGACGTGCAGAAAAACTTGCCCAGCACAGTGCGCAGCGTGATGCGCCCTTCGCGCGCGTACAGCGCAGCCTTCGTCTGCGGCACGCCGCTGCCTCGCGCGTCGGGAAAATAGCGATACAGCAGGTAGCCGATGCCGAGCGAGCCCACAACCGGGAACAGCAGGCGTCGCCACGGAGCGCCACCTACCGGATACAGCCGCATCCCCATTCGCTCCGTCAACAGGATGAATGCGACGACTGCCATCCCAGTCAATGCGCCGATCACCAGCGCCAAAACTAGAAAGACCTGGCTCTCACGTTGCCGCAGTTCGGCCACGCGACCTGACAACCAGGTCCTCCACCCAATCCCGCTCGTCGTCTGGATGTTTTCACTCATGTTTCGGGAATTTCTTCCTAAAAGCATATCCCACTGAATTGGATCTTAGGTGTTGGCAGAGAAGAACCCGACGAACTGATTATCGTAATCACTCCCCCGTGTAAGCGCGTCTATGGTGGTCAGTATAAAAAGATGCTCGTTCGCGCAAGGATTAGCCGTTAGTATGATTTCCTGGTTCCAGTTCAGTGAGCCGCTTGTATTCCTCATCCATCTTCTCTTCATATTCAGGTTGCGGGGCGGAAGGCGGCCCGAAAGTGAGCCGCCCTCGCCTTACAACTGCTCAGCGTTCGAATGCGAAGTGGTCAACCCTGTTCTGCTGCCAGCACTGTTCGTTCTCGTCCATGCAGAACGGTTTTTCTTTGCCGAAACTGATGGTCTTGATGCGCTCTGCGGAGATCCCGCTCTGCACCAGCGCTCGCTTCACCGATTCCGCCCGGCTGGCTCCGAGGGCGATGTTGTATTCCTCAGATCCGCGGTCGTCACAATGGCCCTCGACGAGAGCCTTGATGCTCGCATGCTGCGAGAGGAAGGCTTCGTCATTTTGGACGGTTGGTGCCTCGCCGGGGCGGATGGCGGATTTGTCGTAGTCGAAGAACACATCTTTGACGTTCTTGCTGAACAATTCCTCATCCGTAGGTGAAGGTGTGGTGTGGACCATCGTCGGGTTCACCGTGATGCGGGCGGACGCCTCGTTCGTTCCTCCCGGCCCCTTCGCAACCAGAGTGTAGGTAGTGGATTCACTCGGCGTAATGGACCGGGAACCGGACGTCGGCAGCGTGCCGAGTCCGGCGATGGTAATTTCATTGGCATTGCTGGTTTGCCACGCCAGTACGGACGACTGTCCCTGCTGAATCACGCTAGGGTTCGCCGCGAGAGTGGCTGTCGGTGCGGTGGGAGCGGGCGCGGGCGGAGGTGGCGGGGTCACTTTGGCTACCTTCTTGGCGCATCCTGCTAGCGACAGCACGCCCGCGAGCGCTGCGAGTAGAGCAACCGTCTTTATTCTTTTCTGCGTCATTTTATTTAGTTCTCCTCACTCGGAAGAAATGTTGGATTTGCTGTGAAGCACCTGATACACAACCTCCGCTGAGCCGCGAAAGAAATGCAGAACCAGAACGAAGCACTTCCGGCGACTGAGGCAAAGACTGATAGGTTCTAGAACGACAATCGGAGGAGAATCAGCAGCGCAGGATGGTGTTGTACTCCGGCAGGCTAATCGATTGGAATTCTGCCGGTGGAAGTGACATCCAAGACAGGACTACAAACGACGAAACTAGGTAATTTCCTACGGCGTTCAATGCGCCCTGCACGATGGCGATCCGCAAGCGAACCGCTGCTCGCGCCGCCAGAAGTGCGGTGACCGGGCCGTTCACCACAGAATACGGACCCTGCATGGCCGGAAAGAGAAAAATCATCAGAACGCAGAAAACTGCCATCACAGCCAGTTCGGATCCGATGCGGCCAGAGGTCATTGAAGTGTCGCAATTATTATATCGTAGGGCTCACGAGATATGGAGTTTCGTAGATAGCCTTACATAGCAGTGCCTAACGTTACTGGTGAATCGTGTCATGGAAAAATCAGTTCGAGAACAACCGGTAACTGCTTGAAAAGATGGTGAGCGCGGAAGGAATCGAATCCGCAACGAAACGTAGATTCAATAACATGCAAGGCCACGGATGGCACAAAAGTATACGAAAAGCAATGTTAAGCCGAACAACGGATTGCA
>Ga0074044_10000789_pt1 | contig 29640 bp, 45 predicted proteins | sample BogForMeECP23OM1_FD_94443 | JGI IMG/M metagenome (GOLD analysis project Ga0074044, IMG submission 94443) | Bog forest soil microbial communities from Calvert Island, British Columbia, Canada - Bog Forest MetaG ECP23OM1 | ecosystem: Environmental > Terrestrial > Soil > Wetlands ...
CCAAGAGGCACTTTATAGCGCTGTCCAGGTATAAAATTCCACATTTGAATGGGGTCGCCAGCATATTTGCAATACGGTTTTGTAAGTCTTTCATGCCTACCTGTTCTATTAATGTATTCGACTTCTACCATGCGAGAGTCTTCTTTGTATTCTTTCTCTAGCTGGGCTTTAACTTTTGGTTCCATATGCTTGAAGTCGTCTTTTACGACCGAATTTGTTCGGACGTCAACCAGTCCGTGGGCTTCACCATTTGGAGCATATTGGACAACATGTGCCATAATTAATTTCCTATATCGTTTAAGGATTGAAAGGGCACCTGGCTTGTGTTGTTTGAAAAAGCCAAGTTTCTTGAACCTGATGGGCCAAGACTTGCGGGCTGCTCTGCTGTGCTAGCAGGCACTGCGAAGGGATCAAACCCTTTTGCATAGATATTCAAAGTCAGATTGTTTCCGCTGACTGCGGAGATAACGCCGGTAAGACCATTAGCTTGCTGCATTCCATAGGAATTTGGGATATTCAAGCGCACAGCTTGCCCTGGAACATATGTGTTTACTTGATCAGTATTTGGTGACACTGTGACGACCATCGGATTTGTCTGGCTGATAGCTGTAATTTCAAGGGCTGAGGGTATCGCGATAACAGGCGGAAGATACGGATTATTGACATTCGGCGCGCTCATCTCACTCCATACATAAAAGGCTTATGTATGGTCTTTACTCCATACATAAGCCGATCACTTACTACATTAGCTTGGAACTGGTGCGTTTAAGATACCGGTTTCAAACTTGTATGCTTCCCATATGATGATGTCATTTGCTTGCCCACCTGGCGACTGAGCACCCGAAGGAACCAGCATGTACGGAATGAACAGACCTGAGTGATAAGGTACATAGGTGAAGTTATATCCAGTTGTGACGTTAGTGACAGGGTTAAACTGTGTCGATTGACCAGCACTCGTTAACATAGCAAACAACTGAGTCGTTGGTGACGCGCTTGAAAGCGGAAACGCAAACGCTGTGAAGGTTGTTGTGTTAACGTTGATAGTCATCGTATAGGTCGTAACCGCTGTAATCGTCGCAGGACGCTGCTGAGTATAGCTGTTAAGCTGGATCATCCCAAAGCTTCCAGGGATATTGAATACGATCTTTTCACCTACAACATAGTTATGGGCTTCAGATACGGTTACAACACCGCTTGTCGCTTGTGTGATACCTGTGATGAACAAAGCTCTTGGCTCAACACGACCAAGTTTCGGAATGCGGCGCACTGTAAATGCCGTCGCAGCTGAACCTGGGGTGTTTAACCCTAGCAATGTAAATCCAGAACCAGACACGCTTGATGCAGTAAACGACATACCAGAATACATTAGGGCGCCAACAGAATTGTAAATAACAACTCTGTCACCTTCTGAATAGGTATTTGTCACGCTGGCAACTGCTGGTGTTGCGTTTGTGATTGTAGTACCTGTCAGAGCAGCTTCTGGATCTGGGTATGTTGTATAATATGTGAAACCATTCGATGCTGTCGCTGTGCTGAAGTTGTTAATGTTGATTGCACTGGAAGAATTTGTCTTAGTCCAACGCAAACCATCATTATTAGCATAAAGACCGCCTCCATACCATTCACCGCGAATGCAAACGCCAGGGTTTTGTGTCGTTGCCATTTGAGTGACGTTGGTCGTTCTAAAGTAGTCAGCGCCGCTTGGCAGGTTAATAATTTGGTTAACCGCCGTTGCTGGCTGTGTAAAAGTTCCAGAGGAAACAATAGTAAAAGGCATAAATCCTCCTTAGGATGGCATTGCGGTTGTTACGTTAAGCCCAGAAATCCAGTTTTGGTTTGTGATTGCGCGTGCAATTGAAAACTTAGCGTACAACTGGGAGTTTTGAGCGACTGACGATACAACCCAAGGTGGGCGATAACCGATAACGGCTGTATAGCTGTTTTGTTCGATCTTTGCAGCTGCCTCTAAACCATACATAGGAATGGTGTAGACGGTATTTCCTTTCGTAGAAACGCCAGGGGTCTTAGCAGCTTTGGAGCTGACAAAGAAACGGAAACGGCTGATCGAGCAATATTCTTCAGGGCGCAGGCCTTCTTGTGAAGGATAAGCATTCTTTAAGAGTACGCCTTGAACCTTCTGCAAGTCTGCTGTGATGTTTGTATTTGCAAGAGCAATAAAGGCATCACGCGTTGGGCCTGTGGAGAACTTATTCATTGCGTCGATGGATACAAGCATCGTTCTAGCATCGTTACCGAGCAAGATTGTCTCGATGTTGTTGACATCATTCAATGAGATATTCGAAGGCTGATCGCCGTTTGTTCCACCTGTTGCGTTGATATAAGTCACAGCGCTAGAGAACAAGTCGCGCATCAGAAGATCTTCTTTTTCACGCAGCCACTGACCCAAAAGGGCAGTAAACTTTGTGAGCGTCTTGCTGTTTTCATATAGGACGACTTGTTCGTTCGTTACGATACTCTTTCCGTAGATTTCCATCGTTGCGTCGATATCTGTACGAACAGGAACTTCAGAAGCTGGGTCAATGCCGGAACCATCAAGCTGGCCGCCATCTGTTGATAGGCGCTCGAAGCGTGACAGACGGGTAGTTTTCCCGATGTAAGCTTCCGCGTGGTGAAGATCCACACCAAAGGAGTGAATCAAGTTATACATTGGAGTAGACAAAAGGTCTTCAGCTGCCTGGACGGGCAGTTCTGGAGCCATGTTGTTGATATTTGTAATGCCCGTGGAGAAGGACATGGGAACACCTCGTAGTGTTGTTGATGTTTATGCTTGAAGGCGAATCAAGCTAAATATCTACCGAACACTGGCGAGGTGCGTGTCTGCCACGGGATAGCGAAACCCGGAAAGGACCAGCTAACTCAACGTATATACAATTAAATATTTAATGAGAAGAAAAGAAAAAGGCCTAGATACCGAAGCATCTAGACCCTTTAGAAAGATTAAGGCTTACGATCCTTCAAAAGATCGATAAACATACCATATAGCTGATCAATCCGCTGATGCGATGAGCGGATATCACTGTCTAACTTATTGAAAAGCCAGAATGTGAATGTTCCAAGCGTTCCAACGATAAATATTGTTTGTGTCCAGTCCATGTTATTTTTCCTTTTGTAGTTTTTCCAAGGCTCGGTTATACCTGTTTTGGGGTATAAGTTTCTTTGATTGCATCGGCTAAGTTCTTGCCAGTAGCCAGCATAAACATACGTTCATCCATTTGGTCCATGTGTTTTTCTAACCTATCGATCCTAGCATTGACATCATTCTTAAAGTTACGGATGATCATGTAGATTAAACCGACGAATGATGCGGATGTTCCTAAAATACCTATCAGCAATGCAGAAATTTGTAGCCAATCCATGTTAATACCTTAAATGTATTTCATAAGATGCAACGTCATAAAATCCATCCCAATCATTTGCGTCTGTATATTTATGATAGAGATTCCCAGAAAAGTTTTCCCCTACTTTCGAAATGAAGAGAGACCCCAATTCGAAACCTTCTTTGTCTAAAAGAGTCAAATAAATGTCTCCCTCATTTTCAAATAATGATTGGTACATTGATATTTTGAAATCGTATTTCCCGTTTGCCTTTCTAATGGTGACCATTGTGTGATTATTTTGGTTATATCCAAAAATCGACAGACCAGGCCCTTCATGATTAGCTGTGAGATAGAATTTACCGGGCTTACTCTTAATAAGTTCGACTACCTTAGCTTCAGGTAGACCTTTAGAAGCTTCATCGAAAGTCTGCCATGCAGATGCGTTGAGAGTTAAAGCGCAAATAATTATTGATAAGATAAGTGTTTTCATATTCTCCTCCATGTTGTTTAAAAGCTCCGAGGGTAGGTTTCGAACCTACGACCTTCTCGTTAACAGCGAGTTGCTCTACCACTGAGCTACCTCGAAATGTCTTGGTGAATATAGCATAGCATCATGCTATATATGGAGGCAAGAGAAATAGCGCGGATTTCCCTATAATTATACTAACGTCTGATAATGATTCTTAAGTTGTCCTGATTAGCCTGACTGCTAATTTTCTCCTTCGGGAAAATCTGCTTCAAATTGTTCCACGGGCTCATTTAGCACTCTCGGTCATTTTCTGCCTCTGCTAAAAGCCCCTCGTTAATCAACCTGACAGCCTCTTCGTCTTCCAGGCATTCCTTGCATAGCTTGAAGAACATGCCCTCATGTATAAGGCTGCCACCATCTAGGCTGTCTCGTCTGCATATGTAGCACGGATAATGCTGCATGTCAGCTCAAACCTTTAAGCGTCCTTTGCATCCTAGCCCAGTTATCAGCTTTACGCTGCTCGTCTAGCTTTGCCTGTGGCATTGCAGATCCGCCTTGTGTTGTTCCTGTCGATGACATGGAGCCTGGCTTTGCCATGTTCTTTTCAGCTTTCGCAGCATCTTTCTTAGAGTCGGAATTAGGCAGTAGCTTCTTAATAATATTATATTGCGCAGTCCACTTCTCATAGCCTTCAGGCATATACTTGAATGGCGCTGCAATCTCTGGGTGATGAAACTCAATGTAAGCGCAGTTTTCATCGCTAACAACTTTCTCATAATCTGGGAATGTTTGCAAAAGCCTTCTTGGCGCTTCGTTTGCTTCCCTTTCCTCATTTTCTTTGCGCTGGCGGTCTCTATCTCTTTTGATAGCCTCTTCAATCTTGCGCTGCATTTTGTCATCTTCTGACTCTTCATTATCATAGGAGGGCTGTCCCCTCATTTGATGGTCATTTGATGGCTTGTTGGTAATAGCCTCTAATGCTGCCTTCAAAGCTTCTGCTTCAGCCTGCTTCTCCGATGCTCTTCGTTCAGCATCTTCTCTTGCTTTCTTTTCCGATGCTCTCTTTTCTCTGAACGCTCTCCAGTTCGCCTGGTTTTCTTCTGACTTGATATCGGGTTTAGATTCTTCAACTACGATTGGCGCAGCAGGTGGCACTTGATCATTAGTAACTGGTTGTGTTACAGGTGGATTTTCTACCTGAGGTTGCATGAATGACTCCTGTTATTGAAAAGCCTAAGTTATCAAAAAGCCAAATAAAAAAAATAAATAAAAAATTGTTGGAATCCTTGGCGGGGTATCGAAGGGCATTATCCTATATGGCAGGGGATGCTCCCATCGGAGTTCTGTGTTTGTCCAAAACTGTCGAAAGTATTCTTGTTGGTGCTGGTATCGAAAGAGTCTACGACCTCTTTAATAGAGATCTTACTAAAATCAAAGGGATCGGCAGAGTCAGGGCCAGGGATCTTACATCCCGCCTTGATGAGTTCTTCCCTATGGCTTAAGAGGTATTCATGCTCAGATGGCATCGTGATCCCGTGCTCGTGGCGTATATATTCCCAAAACGTCCCCTTAAAAAAGGCGACAGACCAGGCTTGCATGGTTTCGTAGCGTTTGTGCACTATGACATTTGTCCCCGCTAGCTCTGCCATTACCATATCACTTGGAAGCACCCACAGCCTTTTGGTGATCTTGTCCAAGCCTTTATTGTAGAGAAACACGGCTTGATTTGGCCGAGGCTTCGGAAGATACGGCCAGCAATAGAATTTGCGACGAAGGCAGTTCTTGATAATTGGATCTTTTGCGAGTACCATGACAACACAGAATTCATTCTCGTCTATGATGTTGCGATAGTTTTCGATAGACTGTTGGAGATGCTTACCGATATCATCAGTAAGGGCATGGCCGACCTCTAAAGCATCATACTTTGTGGTATCAGCGGCCGCTTTCTTAGACAATTCACCAGCAGTTTTGCGCTTCAAAGCAAACCTTTCTTATAGTTTGTCTTGTATGCACGCCACTGCTGGGTTGTAGGATTAGGAATGAACTTGATTAATGCCTTCCATAGGGCTTTAGCTCTTACTCTTCTCATCAGTGATCACACTCGTTTGTTTTTTGATGGGGCGTTGCACGTTTTGTGCCAGACATTGGAAGAAATGATTTTGCGGGATCATCATTTTCCCCGTATGGGCATCTAATATGCATTTCCCAAGGCTTGGAAGCGGCAACTTCCATCTTAGGCTTGATGTTAAGGTTTTTGCTGTCTTTCATTAGCTGTACTTCATTTTATGTTTTTTAGTGTAGCTTGCAAGTGCTTTGACTGAGTTTGCCAGGTGTTCTGGATTGCTCATCTCGCCTTGTGTGTATTTGCCATCAGCAGTTTCTAGTTCTGCCATTTTCTTTTCGCTATGGCCTTCGTGAAACTTAGCCATTCCGTTCATCTTTGCATGTGCTTCTTTGCTATGGGCCATGATATCTCCTATGCCTTTGCGGCAGTTGCTGGTTTTTTAGCTTTGGGTTTAGCTTTATCCTCTTTCCTAAAAGAGGGATGCTTGCTTTCTAGTCCTCTTGTCATTTTGATGGTCTCTGCCATCTCGAGGCTTGCTCTGAAGTTTGCCAGATCCATGTCCTCAAGTTCAACCATTTGCTTGACAATGTCAAGATCGGCCGCTGCTTTCTTATGTTCGGCTGAGGCTTCCAGATCATCGATCTTAGCCATGCGCTCCCTTGCTGACATCTGAAGATCTTGGCTCTTAGCGTATTCAGTTTGAATCTTAGCCTGGTCGATCATGGCTTGCTGTTGTGCTTGCTGCTGGGCTTGCTGCTGTTGAGCTGCAACTTCCTCTTCCATGTCGGCGGTAACTTGCTTTTTGTTGGTGATGAAAGCGGCCCGTAGTATGGATTTGTTTGCGATTGGGATGCCAAGCTCTTTGAAGTGAAGTAGCTGTTGAAGTTCCACATGCCGCTGGTCTGTTGAATAGTTGCCCTCTTCGACAGCGATTGAATACTTCTGCGATAGCGAAGTGAAGAAACGAGGGTCCGGGTCATGACCCAGGATGTTACGAATCTTACCCTTACTGAAGTTCTTACGTATGGCTTGCAATCTAATTTTCCCGTAGAGGCGTTGGGTATAGTCAAGCTTGTCAAAAATTGTTTGAAGGGTAACCAGGCCCGCGCCTTGCCTGAGCATTGAGAGAATGCCAGATTTGTCATCGGTTGCAGCTCCTAGTAACTCTTCATTAACACCCGATATCTTTGTAATGTCTTCAGAGAGCGAACGGGACAGCTCAATCAAGCTTGGTGGTATCGATACAGGCTCAATGCGCTGTATTTCTTGCGGTAATCTACCCGCTTTCAATGGAATTAGGAAGCCTTCGCCTCCGCTATTCTGCCTGAAAGCTTTTGGATCTGTCACCGCATCAACAGGATATATCCAGCCAGCATTTACTGACGACTGCAAAATCTGTAACTCAATGACTTTGCGCATATTATAGAGGAACTGGGGATCTCTTAGGTTTCTAATGATGCCCATTACCCTAAGATTATATTGCGCAATATCAGGCTCATGGTAACAAAGACTTGGCACGCATGGGTATTCATCAATACCTAGCAAGTTAGGGCCATCATAGACTTCCTTATCACCTAAAGCAATAGAGAGACGCACTGTTGGCACTTGCTGCTTCTTAATGATAAGCCAGGGCTGCTCCCTCATTGCGCGGTCTAGCATGTCCTCTGGATCATCTTCCTCTTGCTCCCATTCGACAGCTTCACCAGTTTTTGGATCGAGGATAATGGTAGCTTCTCTAGTGGAGCGGTAATGGAATTCATCATAGGTAAATAGATTATTGACAGCAGCATTTTGAAGCTCTGCTTGCACTGGGAATCTACCATCCTTCATTTTAGATGGCTGCATTTTATCTATCTCTTTAGCGAAGCCAGGGAGGAGAAGCTTGGCTCCTTCCTTGCTTGTCCATCGCCTGCGCCATACGCCGTTACAATCGGACATATCTTGCTTACGGAAATACTGATCAATCAAGAAATTGTTATACGACACGCAATCATCAAACAGGTCGCCAGAGATAGGATCGAATGTATAGTCTGGATACATGAATAGCATTGTCATGCCAGTATCGCAAGACCCTTCAAATGTCTGGCTTAGGTATTCTTGGAATCCGCTTCTATCATCGCACCATCTAAGCACTTTGTTGTAGTCATCAGCCAGGCCATCATCTTGTTCATGTAAAGGTAATGTGACAGTGCTTTTACGGTTCTTTCTCTGATATCCGCATACCATATTGATATGTCGGCGAATCAGGTTAAAAAAGAATCTAGCTTGATTGTTGTTGTAATTGGCGCCTCCCATATATGCATAGAGGGTTTGATCGCCAACTTTGAAGCGCTTATCGATTGCTCCTTGTAACCACAAACTACTGGATGCAGTGTAATTACTTTGGTAGAACCAATCCTTCATCTGTTTAATATGTTTATTCCCTTTATCTGAAGGGTCAACATATCCGCCTGAAAGGGTATTATAACCACCCGACTCGTATGAAGGCATTGGATCCTTGATATATATTTTTCTTTATATCATAACTTGTCATTTTATTTCATATCCATATTCTTGCAAAAATTTCACCGCCCATGCTATTTTGTCAGCCACTCTTTGTCCTGGTGGTTGAGATTTGCTCCATAGCTCTAGATTTTCTATACGATTATCGTCTCTCACTCCATTTTTGTGATGTACAGATTCTTTTTCATGCAATGGTCTTCCTAAATGTTCGCTCATAACAAGCGTATGCATTTGAATACAGTCATTAGATTTAGAATTTGGATGACCTTTTTTATACACCATAATATATCCTGAGGGTGTTTTCCAAAATCCTTTTGATTTTCTAATAGGTGCATCAATAGGTTTTCCGCGTGCTATACGAGCAAATTTTCGCATATCATCCCGTCTTTTCTTGAGAAATCCAGGATCATTTGCCTCTCTTTTCTTTCTATGGCATGTAAGGCAAATATTATTTATAGGATCGCCATGTAAAAGACCATCTCTGCCGCATTCAGAACAAGGAATAGTTCGTTCAATCGCAACTCTTTCTTTGCGTATACATGCCCAACATTTTGAACCTGCTGTTTTGAATATGCGATTGCAGCATTCGCATTTTTTTTTTGGTATTTTTTTCACCCAAGCATTTTGATAGCAAGCTTTACAGATATTTTTGTAAGGTGATTCTTTGGTAATTTTGCAGGCTTTGCAGAGGCGAAGCATATGATTTCCTTTCATAGAAAGACCCAAACAAACGAAACCAAAAAAAACGTAGACGTAGTGTAACCAAACCAAATGTAACAAAACTTAATGAATCAAAACCCAACGTGCCAAAACGAAGTTAATCTTCTTCTGTATCTTCTTCAGAAATTTCGTAATATTCAATTTCACGCATGATAAGACGCGAATGCCTGAGTTTCATCTCAAGCAATCTTTTCTCAAGCATAGATTCAGCTCTTGCTGAGGAACTCATTTCTTTATAATCGATATTTTCCAAAATCTTTTTTGTGCGTCGATCAAGATTATCAGCACGTTTACGCCTCTGTTTTGAATAAATAGGAGCATCGTTTATTTTTGCTATACAAAGATCGCCTTGTTGAGTTGTGCAAAACATACCGATTTCCTGTTCAAGATATGCTTTAAAGCATAATAGAGGGTCAATGTAATCCCAACTTTCAAAATTCTGAGTTTCAAAAAGGTGACCTAGAACATGCCTAGATATAATGTATCCATATTTTATGTGACCAGCTTCGCATAATTTATTATAAACATTCTCTAATTCTTCTTTCTTCATAAAACCTCATTTAAAACATGACCAAACATAACACAAATAAACGAAACCGATAATAACAAAACTAAACTTAACTTATTTAATTTTTTTGAATTCTTCAATTGTGAACGTTCCATAGTTGCCAGTAGCACGCCCTGGGCGTAGCTCGCATAATCCGTATTCATATCCAGCCGTCTCAAGTATCATCTCCAGATTTTTTTCGGGCAATAATTCTGTATCTAGCATTAGACTAAACTTCACTTCCCATTTATGAAATATTGGTCTAGTTCTTACAATTCTAGACATGCTTACAACAAGATTTTCGACAAATACATAGTTACGCTCGCCTTCTTCATTTACATCATTATAAAGCGATTCAATGTCTTGCCCTTTATATGGGATTAGTGGATATCCCACAGCTTCATCAAGTATTACAGCTTTCGTTTGACGTCCCAGCTTAAATTTCTTTGCAGCAGCCTTGATACATCCTTGAAGACATTTGGAAGGCATGTAAACGCCCAGTTTCTTTTCATAATATAGAGCTGCCTCAAATTCCAGTCTGGCAAGTGCAAGATAATGATCGTCAGTTTTCTTTCTGATACAAGTGATTTCTTTGATTCTTTTTGTCAATGGATGAAGTGGATTGCATGCTTTATCGCAATGCATGATAAGAGGCGTTGCCCCTTTGATATGTACAGAATATTTCTTAGTGTTATTCATATGGATATATATATGAAAATTCATCTCATCATGTCAAGTACTAAAAATATCCTCCACTCATCCCAGGATTCATATAGCCATAGCCGTCATTTTCGTTGAAGACTTTTCGGCGCAACTGCTCTATTGTCAGGTTCTCGTCAGGATTGCTGAACTCCCCTTGAGGAAATGCCGTACAAACAGCGTATCTAAGCGCATCGGTTACGTGATCGTTCTTCTTTATTGGCTTGTCTTCGCCGCGTTCAGCAGCTTTCGGATCCCACGCGTAACTTTGAATATGATCACGTAAGGTGCTACATGAACGATGGATAACAATGTTCTTGCCCGAGATGAATTTCCCTGTGATCTTGATGCCGAGAAGAACGTCATTATTGGCATCAAGCACCGGCAGGTCAGCTTGCCTGAGCGCGATCTTAAGGGAGGCAGCGGCAGGGTCGATATAAATAGCAGAGACGTTTTTACATCCGATGAAATCTTTAATATCTCGTACAAGCTCTGCATCCGTCTTCGCCCTGCCGACTTTGACGGAATCATAGTAATATTCAGCCTCCACATGAACTTGAGGCCATTTATTAGGTGTGATACCGCATAATACGGCCGCAGTAGCGTTCGTAGTGCCATAGTCTATACCTACAATATAATAGTTGGGTGATGCATAAGGATGAATGTATTCATTGAAATTATCATAAGTATCGTAAATGGCACCTGTTGCAAGCGCCCATTCTCCTAGCACATAACGCTTATACCACATGCCATGAAATGAGTTCTTGATAGCCTTCTTATAGGCTTCATCTAGTATTGGATTGTCATCAAGCTCAAAGTTCCAGTGTATGATATCATGATCATCTGGCCTATCAATATACTCTTTCTTAAGCCAGTGGGCCGGCCCTTCAGGGTTACATGTGGCAAATAGTTGAGCGCCTGGCACGCTTAATCTTGTTTCGAGCATCTTCCAGAACGGTTCAGGAATACAAGTGGCCTCGTCAACATAAGCGTAAGCAAGCGTAGAGCCTTGTATAGTAGTAACAGCAGAAACGTCAGGAGCACCAACAAAATAAAGATCACGACCATAAAGAGTAGTTTTATTGCACATAGGAGACGGGCAAGGAAAGCCAAGAGTCTTGTAAAGAGTGGTAAGGACGTTTCTATGGATGGTTCCACGGTTAACTCCTATGATCATGGCATCACCTGGGACGCCGTGTTTTAGTCTGTTTAATAATTTACGAATACTTGAGAATGTCTTACCAGAACGGACAGCTCCAACCCAGATATTAAACCTGTGCGTCGCTTCCAGGTAACTCTTGTCTTGCTTTGGTGATGTTATCAACTTGTGCCTGAAGTTTAGCGAGTTGGGCTTTTAGTGACATGTTTTCATTGTCGCGGTCGACGATAGCATCTTGGGGGGGAATCGCGTCTTTTGGATCGTCATTTTCTTTCTGCTTTAACCTTTGTTTACCAAGCCATATCAACATAGTTGTATTTTTGTTTTTACATGCCACTTCGAATTGCGTTTGATGAATGAGTTTATCTCCACTAGCTCTCTTTTCTTGACAATATGCCGAAAAATCCTGGTTAAGATCTTTTTTACATCTAACATATAAAGTATCTGGAGAAATACCTAGAGCAGCAGCAGCTTGTGTGGCTGTACATCCTGACATAATCCATTGACCCACCTTATCCCACTCAATTAGAAGCGGCGGCCTTCCACTGGATCTCTTTGCCATTTCTTTTGATTGTGTAGGATTTGCCATTCTTCTCCATAAATTTCTTATATCGATCAACAATGATATCGCAGTATGCAGGGTCTATCTCTAGTCCATAGCAGATACGGCCTAAATTTTCAGCAGCTATTAGCGTGGTGCCAGAGCCTAGGAAAGGATCATAGACGCCTTCGCCTTTAGCTGTGTTATTACGAATAGGTCTAGCCATGCATTCAAGAGGTTTTTGCGTGCTGTGAGCTGTGCGTTGGTCTTCGTCTTTTGAACCTCCCATTGCACTCATTGAAGCTATTTCCCAAAGAGTAGATTCTTTTCTTGAACCTTGCCAATTATGGGTATGCCCTTTCTTTATGGCATACCAGCACGGTTCATGATGCCAGTGATAATCACCACGGCTTAACGAAAAATTCTGTTTAGCCCAAATGATTTGAGAAATGATTTCATATTCACTATCTTCAATATCTTTCTGTACGGAAGAAGCAAATTTTCCTGCATGCCAAACATAAGCAACAGATCCTGGAAATAGAGAATAACTTAAAGCCCATTGCGCACAATCGTCATTCGATACTTTTCCGCTTGTTCTACTATGTACGCCAGCTTTTCCTCCAACTTCTTGTCTCCAATTAGGATCATAATTCACGCCGTAAGGAGGATCTGTTACCATTAGGATTGGTTCTGCGCCATCGAATACCTTTTGGACATCATCAGGCATTGTAGAATCACCGCATAGCAAGCGATGTGGCCCTAGCTCATAGAGATCGCCTGGCTTTGTTATTGGATCTTTCGGAGGCTCTAAAAGAGAGTCTTCATCCTCAGTGCCTTCAATAGTCTCTATATCATCTAACTCAAGCTCATCAGGCAAGAAACCCCAGTCAAGAAGGCAAGGAACGTCAAAAACGTTAGCCAAGACATCATAGTCAAATTCCCCTGTATTGCGGTTAAGCCTGATCATGAGTTCGTCAACTTCTTTGTCGTCTAGAATGCGGTCAGGTACCATGCACTCGACTTCTTTGGTCTTTTCAGCTTTAAGGTGATTCACGCGCTGGTGTCCTCCGATGATTCTATTGTCTAGATTGATGATAGGCTTATCGATAAGGCCGAACTTTTCGATGGAGGTTGCGAGGTGACGCATCTGATCTTTGGAGATCTGGCGCGGATTATTTGGGTGAGGTTTCAAGTCTTTGATGAGACGTTTTTCTAGGTGCCATTGTATCATATTTTTGAATTTAAAGCGCAAGTTCGTATTGTTCAAGGGGAATTTTGCAAGATTCTATTCTTTTACAGGCAATTTCGGCGTATTCTGATGATAGTTCAATGCCTGTTGCGTTACGGCCTAGCTGCTTTGCAGCCACTATCGTGGTGCCTGAGCCGGCAAAGGGATCAAGCAAGACTGCATCAGGATTAGGAGGCATGACAAGTTTGATTAGATATTGCATTAGGGCTATAGGCTTAATTGTTGGATGGGTGTTATCTTCGCCACGTTCGCGTGAGGAAGCTTTCGCACAGTAGAAAAAGCGGGAAGCTTCGATTCCACTCTGCTGATCGAGCATCTTAGCCGCTTCTTCGTCTAGTAACAAATTAGCCGGCCAGCGTTTGCCTTCGACACGTGTGCCTTCAATATTAATGCCAGCTACGCCCCATTTCTCTGCATTCTGTGCGTAGGTGCCTTCTAGAGGTTTCATGGCCATTATAACTGGCTCGTGTGCCGGCTTAAGCGCTGACCCATATCCTGGTAATCCGAAATGATTGTGAGACTTAGGAAAGCCGCTAAAAAGCCAACAAAGGCAATCGCGGATTTCCCAACCGGCGTCTTCTAAACCGCACGTTTGTCTATGAAATCTCCGCGGCGCACCAAACATGAGTATATGGCTGCCAGGCTTGACAATGCGTAAAGCTTCCTTTCCGAATGTGAAAACAAAATCTTCAAATTGGTCATTTCGGCGATCATCATATTCTCCCGCTTGTGTTGCACATGTATGTTGTCTACCTCGCGGATTGTGCTCTTTATTTCTAAATCTAAAATCTTTTGGATGATCATTTTTGAATTTATCCCAATCCTTACCCATGAAGTGAAGGCCATAGGGAGGATCTGTTACGATGCAATCGATGGAATTAGGTTCCATGTTGCGCATGACTTCAAGGCAATCGCCATTCAAAATATTCCATGACATTATTCCTATTTAATAGTTTGCTTAAAAATTGGCAAGCTTCAAAAGCAACTGGTAGAGTTCAATGAGGTATCGGGCCGAATGGGAAGTCAGCTTTGCCCATTAGATCTTCATATGAGCAATTCTTCCTATAATTGACCGAATAATTGACCGCGAGCAATTCGAGAGGATAACTAGGGTAAAGCGTATTGGTCATTATTTTTTAGCAATCCTCGCGTTGAACACATACTGGAATCTGCGTTCATTAGCACGCTTCGTAAACTCGGCCTTGCATTCCTGGAAATCGGCGTCATCGAGGATAATTCGTTGGTAAGAGTAAGGGAATGGGATGCGTTCCTCGTCGGGGCATTTCTTAGGGGGATGATACTGTTCGCCTGTGGAGAAGTTCATCCAGTATGTTCGAGGGATTGGGGCGGTCACTTCTCCCCCGTGGTGGTCCAGTAAATATAATGAAAAGGCTCGTCAAGATCTGGGATGAAATAGCCATCATTCCAAGTTCCGGAGCGAAAATAATGCCCATCGGTGACGCAAATGTGCTGCTTATCTTGCGGTTCTTTCAGCTCGATGAAGTCAAAGTCAACTGTGATGTTCATGGTTGTCTCCCATTACTTCTTCGAAAGTCCAAGGGCACACTTGAGGAAATTTTCGTAAATCTATACCTGTTTGCTTAGAAGCATGTCTCCTAGCATCATGAAAGCATTCAATAAAAACCTTTTGCGAATAATTTCTTAAGCTAGGTTGTCTTTCCCTTTTATGTTCAATTTGAAAACGCGCATTTATGATAGAATCGTTCCATGATTTTCCATCTCTTTCTGGTTGAACTAATTGTTTAAGCTTATGCATTAGAAGGATTATAAGATGACTCTCGATAGCTTCTTTCAGTGAATCTCCCAAGGTTTCCATCTCCTCTAAAAGGTGTTCGATGTCTAGGTGGGCAAAGTCTTTTTTCTTAAGGGCTTGAACCTGGGATTCAATCCAAGCTGAGAAATCCGTTTCATAGAGTGTTTTCATCTTTCTCCTCCTTCTTAGGTTCCTGGTGAACATAGGGCAAATGGCATTGCATGCATCGCCAAACGCTATTATTCACATCTGCATATTTTGGTCGATCTTTCAAGACGATATATTTTGGTCGATCTTTCAAGACGATCATTTTGGCTTCGAAGTTTTTGCATCCACATTTAAGGCATTTCATTTCCTAATACCTCTTGCAAATATAGCATATTGCCATGTTACACTTATTGCCGTCAAGGGGGAAATATGAACGTTGTCGTACAATTAGACATGTTCCGTGAGACGACTGAGGAAGATGTTTTGAATGCAAAATTAAATGCTTTAGAAGAAAGTCACCATGCAGTGAGACGTCGAGCTTTTGCTGAAATTCGTCAAGTAACCACGATGATGCTTACAGAAAAGGAGCGCAATGATAAGCAAGAGGTACTTATAGCTTATCTAAAAGAAGAGATCGAATTTCTTAAGGTTAAGCTGGGGCTGGCGTGTGCGATTCAAGCAGGCAAAGATCCATAAACATTCTCGTACTGGAAATTGATCAAAGAGCAATGAATTCGATTTCAATGGCATATTCTTCACACCCCCCCTTCTCTTGAAGGTATTCTACTTGTATTCTAGAATCAGCATCGGCTCTTCCAGGAGCCAAACCGGGAATTAATATATCACAAAGCTGGTCTAAGATCCATTTGAAAGATATACACAAGTTGTCGAAGTCGAACTTACGCGGGGCAATACGCTTTAGAATTATCTTGCATGGTAGAGGAGGTGTTACAATAGTCTTCATGTACGATCTAACGATTGCTTTCTGAATCTTGTGGCGCTTAGACTTTAGGCGCCAATGATCGTTGTTGTTGGCTTCTGAGGCTATTTTTATGGGTATCTTGACTTTTGCCATTGCGCTTTAAATTACCATTTTGATATGGAGAAAATTAGTCGTGTCTTTCATATTCCCACTCCTTTTTGGGGCTGTCTGGTTAGTAGTTATCCAGGCGGCCTTTTTCATTTACTACCCTCTGGCTTTGCAGGCATAGGCTTATATTCAACTGCGTCTGGTGTGAACTTGCCTGGCGTGTTCCAATGTCCCGCTGGCGATGCTATGATGTCATGAGATTGCTTCATGATTGGGTCCGCGACTTTCATGACGGTTGATGTTGTTTTGGGAGCTGGCTTGCCTTTTCCGAAGCACATGCACCCTGTTTGCTTAGGTGATCCTGGTGGTGTCGTTGCTTGCATAGTTTTTTATAAACCTATTTTCTTTTTCTGAAAAAACCCAAACCCAAGAGTTTTCGGGTAGTTGTAAAGTAAATTTTTTCTTCCGTGCATCGCAGGCTCTAGGCTGCGTTTTCTTTCTTTTCCTACCTAACTTCAGTTTGGTGTTGAGATTTGCGCTCTGGAGCCAAATTTGGAGCCTTCCAAGGCCTGTATTTGATGATGTTATGGATTGAGTTTGCATTTTATAGGTATTCCGACCCCTCCCCTGTCTTTCCATTCGGCGCAAAGTTTACCCATCTCCCTATCGGACAAAGATCGCGGGGTTGCCTGGCGGCGTTTGCTTTGCGGGTGCAATCTCTGCACTTGTTGATCTTAGGCGAGAAGTCTAGGTTTTGTTTGGTTATATTGCAAGTCTTGCAATGCTTAGGCTGTAGGGCATGAACCTGCATCATGGGTCTACCAGGATGTTGCCACCTAGCAAAAGATACTCGGTGACGGTCAATTTCGGGTGATAAACCTTCATCGCTTCGTAAACATGCCACTGGTAGATACAATACACTGTCAGGGCATTGAGGAGGAGGAAAACGACAAATCCCCTCTTATGTTCAAAGATTTTACCGAGAGTTTCCATGAGATTTTACCTTTTTTTTCTTGATTTGCTTCCTTGCAGGCTTGACTACAAGTTTAAGATTTACAGGCTCTTCCGTCAAGATTTCCTTGATGATTTCAAGAGTTTCTTTGAAGAAAGTCAACTTCTCGGATGTGCTGTCAAAGTCTGACCTGAGATATTCCAAAAACGCATCCCTGGCCGCTGCTTGTCGAACACGTTCGTTTGGCATCATGTCCCCGTCTCCTGGAGTAAGCGCTGTCCTACGCGTTTGAGGTAATTCCTCCTGAGGTTTTCGGCAGCTTCTCGAACGGCTGCAAAGTCCAGCACTTCATCGCGCTGTTCGCAAACGCGGAGTATGAGATCAACCCTTTCGAAGTCTTTCTTTTCCTCGAGCGTCATGCGTATCTTCCATGCCGGATTCAAATATTTAGTAGCAGTGGTTGAGTTCATCGCTATCCTCGTTTTCGATGTGATCCGATAGGCAGTTGCGGAAGTAAACTATGTCCTGTAGATCTAGCTGGAACGACATTTCGTACGCTTCATCGCTGATCTTTACGACATAGCCAGAGCCGTCCTCCTTGCAACTTAAGACAATGCCGTTTTTCACTATGCAAAAGTCGCTCATTCATTTTCCTCATGTGTGGCAATTTTAGCACGAAATTCAATATGTTTTTTCACATCAAATATTTTAGAATCGTTATCGATAAATTTCACAAAGCATTCAAAAATATATTTATTGCGATCGTCATATAAAAAAAACTTTCTTCCAAATTCAAAGTATATACATTCTTCGGCATGCGAGCAATACTCTAAATCGCTCAATTTGAAAATATAATCGGTTAAAACTACAAATTTCATGCTCCCCTCCAGGCGTGTTCTTGCTATCGTGTCGATTGAATCATTTCTCATCCTGTGCCCTCATTGATGTTGATAATTTTTTTGACTAAAAGCTTGTGATCATTCGAGAGAATGGCTCCGATGTAGCGATAGGGATATCCGATTTTTTTTCCTTCACGCTTTTCTTTCAAGGCAAGCATAAACGTCTCTCTCACAGGTTCAATTCCATAGTCGTCGATCCATTGCTGGATAATATCGGCACTGCACTTAAGGCCATCTCCGATGCTTCGTTCATGCCATTTGACTGCCTGTTCCGAGATTGTGCCTTCATAAACAAAAGCCCCTTTTCTTCTTCCTCTTCCTCCCTCTTCTTGATGAAGAGGATGAGGAGATTTATCTCCGAATCCTCTTTCTTCCATTCTTTCATTCTTGTTAGTTGTTGCTCGCTTGTTGCTCGCTTGTTGCTCGAGTGTTGATTCGCTTGTTGATCTGTTTATGTTTGTTTCCAAATTAACGTCCCACACACGATCGTCAGACAGTTTTGCGATTGTTCCTTTGCTTGTTGTTCGGAATGTTGCAAATTTCCACTTTTCTAGTTTCTGTTTCGCAGTCCTATATCTTTGCAAGGTCATACCATAGTTTTGGTGATCGCCCAGAAGGGCCTCCCCAATTTCAATGTCATGTGAAAAGCAAGAAGTGCGTTTTGCCCTTAGGGCTATAACGTTAAGCAGAATGAATGCATCATGGTTCTTTCCATCCTTGAGCATCTCAAGAACTTCATCTGATCGATTTTGTTTGATGAATCCGGTGGACATATACCTATCTCTCTGCTTTTATGTTGTTGCAAAAAAGAAGAGCGCGGTATAAAGTAGGAGGCGTTCATTACTCTTACTGTCTTCCGCGAGCCCGCTCCCCAGCGGGCTTTCTTCTTTAACAAAGTTACTCTAATCTAGCTCTCCCAATTTTGGGAAGACAATTTCGTTGACACATAGACCTTCTTTCGTTTAGACTTTCTGCCGTTCTTTACCGGATTCTGTTTTGGGGTCGACACTGTGTCGGCCCTTTTTATTTCCTGGCATTCGTAGCAGGTAAATTGGTCGATGAATTTGTCTGACCAGTCTTCATATTTGACCTGGCGGCAGTAGTTGCAAAGGAAGCGGTTAATCATGTTATGTGCCTATGTATGCAGATTAGCTGGGAACCCTCGCGGAAGCCGAGGATCTTAATGATAAATGTACCCGGGCTTTCTTCATGAGTGACTATGAAACACATCTCTTCAAGAGTCTTATAAACGCTTCCAAGGTCATCATCTTCGATTATAATGTAAGGATCGTCCAGTGTCATTCCAGCAGTAAGATGCGTCCATACATTCTCTAATAAAGGATGCTTAGCTTGGAGACCATAAGCGCAGTCTATACATGGCATGTAGGTCTGTTTCATGGCTGGAATTTCTGCGCTAATAAGATAAAGTCTAGATGCCTTTTTTTAACTCTTTGTGCCATATCAGGAGGGCATTCCATAAGTACGGCAGTGCAAAGGAAATGCAGGCTTTCCTCGGTGGCTACAAGACGATTTTCAAGATCCTCAATGCGATCTTGCATGTCATCTAACGACATTTGCTCTTCTCCTTTTCGTAGGTATCAATTATATTTTTCAATATGGCGTTATAGGTCTTCCCGATCCGCCTGGTTACCTTAATATAGGATGGTACTGACATGAGAAAATCCCTAAGCGACCTCTTTTCTGGATTTACAGACTCGTTTGCTTTCAAGTGTTGTATCATAGTTTTTGGTAGTGTTGGGTTGATGTTTGGTGTTCTTTATCTGCTTAGCCGGCTGGTTTAGATCATACCAGGCGGTAATCGTCACTAATCCATCTGTAAGCTTCTCGATTTTTAGTTGGTTGTCATACCCTGGACGGGTTTGACCGATCATCCATAATCGCACGTTCTGATAGTTTCCGCCAATGATTTTGGTGAACCTATATTTGGACATTTTCTCGTTCTCCAACCATGTGAGAAGAAGATTTCTTGCTTTTGAATCGAACTTTATTTTTTTTGCTTGCATATATCCTCATCGTATGCTATATTGATCAAACATAGCAAATGATAGGGCTATATGTCAAGTAACAAGATGGAGGGGAAAATGAATAGATGCGAGGCATGGGATAGATTAAACCGAAGAAAAGAACGCTGGGAGTCCGGCTACAGAAACGTTTCAACCTTTTACTGGTATGAAGTGGCAGACCATACGGGGGATGAAGATCCACCAGACTTTGACGATCTTGAATATGCTATGAAGCAGGATATCGACAAGGCATATGATCGGTATAAACGCGATTGGTGCGAGAATGAGGAACGGATATGCAATCCTATGAGTTACTACGGGGTGAGCAGATGAGGTGCGCGACATGCAGCGAATACTTCCACACGGGGGGATGCCAGCACGGCACCCTCACACCTGACTTTGAAACGTTAGCCTTCTGCGGTACCGCTTGCTATATTGAGTTCCTTAGCACGAAGCCGAACAGGAGGAAGAACAATACCATGAACAGGTCAACTGCAAATGGTCGCATAAATTGCGGCAGGTGGGTAAATTTGTGAGCGCGATTAGGCCAGGGTTTACGAGAATTTCATCAGTTGCAAGCGCCTTTGCTGGATATGCTGGTATCTTACCGGCAGTTTTAGAGAATGCACGAGACAGAGGTGAGCGTGTACATAAGATTATATACAACATTATGTCAGATCTTCCAGTTCCAAACGAGATGTACAAATTCAAGGACACAACGCTGCACACCTATTTGGAATCATGGTCGCAATTCTATTCCCCTTACCTTGGATCTAAGATTGTCCTACAGGAAGAGCGCATAGATGATGATGCTACCATGTTGACAGGAGAACCCGACCTTATCATTGAGCACCAGGGCAAGCTAAAGCTGTTCGACTGGAAGTGTTCTTATTCTGTGGGAAAACATTGGCGGCTTCAAGGCTCTGGTTATCATTACCTGGCAAGCACGGCCGGCCTTAAAGTCGATGAGATCTACTTTATCAAGCTAGACAAGAACGGCAAGCCGCCTATTGTTACGCAGTACGTGCCGAGCTGGGAGCAGTTTTTCTCGGCCTATGATCTGTATAAAGAATACTTGAAAGATATAAAGTGCAATCTCGAGGACGAATGAAAGAACCTATTATCGTTTTCAATTGGTTTTTGGGATCCGAGATTGTTCAAATCAAAGTCAGAGAATGTGATGCAGAATCTAGCATTGACGCGCTAGGAATGGCAAAAAACATAATCAAAGAATTGAAAGAGTTAAAGAAAATTGAAAAAAAGGATGAGTGAATGGAAAAGTGGATTATAGCTTACTTTATATTGGATTTAATATTCAAAGTTGCTATATTGGTATGCATGTATTTTTCAATTAAAGTAAACGATTTGTTTATATCATTTTTAAAAAGGAACGGACATGAGTAAAGAACTGGCAATACAAGAACCACAATTCGATTTGCTCGGTGATATCGAGCAAACGCAGAACGCTGTAAAGAAATTACTTCAAACTAAGCACTACCAGGCTTTGGGTGAAGCTGGCATATTCGCTATCATACAGAAGGCGAAAAGCCTAAAGATTAATGCAGTTGATGCGCTAGGTGGCGGTCTCTACTTCACTAATGGGAAGGTAGGCATGAGCGCCGAGATGATGAACACGCTTATCAGAAGCCATGGGCACAGCATTACAAAGGACACAAAATCCAATGACCAAATCTGTATACTTCATGGAAAAAGAGCCGATAACGGCGATACATGGACAGAAAGTTTTAGCATTGAGGACGCCAAACGGGCTGGTATTTTTAAAGATGCTACACCTTGGGGAAAGTATCCCCGCAACATGTGCTTTAACCGTGCGTTATCCAACTTGGCTAGACAGCTATTCCCCGATGTAATCAAGGGATGCTATGAGATAGACGAACTTAAAAGCTTTGCAGAGGCGCCAGCCCAGAACTTTAGCAAGATGGCAACGGCTGATGTCGAAATGATCGTCGAATTGACTGAAGAGGCTATTGAATCATTCTACAAAGAATTTAATGGCGATATACAGGCAACTAAAGATTACGTTCAGATGTGCATGGGTAAAAAAGCCAAGAAGGGTGAAATATTCACTGAATCCCAATTCATCGCCGAAATACAGAAAGATATTCCTTCTGCTCATAAAGGATATTCCGCCTGGAAGGCTAAGCAAAAGCCTGTCGAGATCGCAATGGTTGAAACCCCGAGCATGGATCCTGTAAGCCTTAATGAGATGCAATGATGGAATCGGATGATAAATTCATGGAAGACTACGAAAAATTCGTGATGTTAACGAAATGGCCAGAGGGAACCACAGAAAAGCAAAAGCAATGGATTTTTCAAAGCCTACAAGAGAAAGCGAAAGAAAAGACATCAATATATGTTCTCTATCGTCCAAGTTGTGGGTGTGATTATTTTGAAAGTGTGTTACTAGATCGCTTTCCTATGAGCCCTAAGATTTTCTGTAAATGCGAAGATTGCGGTAAAGTATCATTGCATGAAATTGTTGAACCTATCGAATTCTATATCCCTTTAACCAAACAGATTTTTTTGCTTGAAGATCTCAGAGATATGCCAATCATGGATGGACCGCAGAAACCATATCTAGAAGCATATAAAATGGAAGCCATCATGCAGTTTCTAGAAAAGAAATGTGAGGAAGAAGAATAGCGATGCTGAATTAAGGCTCGCTATTCTAGAGAATATGAATAGCGGCCTTTTCCCTCTATTTCTTTTTCTTCTTCATCATGGCTTTCTTGCCCATAGTGCATACCTTGTCGCGCTTCTTATCTTCTTTTTCAAGATGCTTCAAGTCTTTGTGGGCTTTGCCTTTCTTGGGTACTTCTTTTTCAATTTTGCGAATTTCCTTATCTATGGTACACCTATAGCCTTATTGTGGAGGTTGTTATGACTAGACCAAATGGAAAATGGATTACATTACTTTTTCCCTTTCTTTTTGGGAATTTTTGCTCCGCCGCGTCTTGCAACATCAAGAGCTATTGCGATTGCTTGTTTATGTGGTTTTCCAGCCGCTTCTTCGGTTGAAATATTCTTGCCGATATTCTTCTTACCTTTCTTAAGTGGCATTATAGTATTCCTTCGCTTATTTTTTTCAGTGATTGCAGGCCCATTTCTTCCTGATGAATGGCTATAGGCCAATACCCCTCAATGTTAGTTATTGTAACTTTGACCCTATTGTAATAAACAAACAAGAACTTCGGTTCTCCGTTTTCGGTAATTATTTCATATTTCTCTATGCATAGTTTATCAAATTCAGTTTTAACTTTATCACCATATACAAAATTTAAATGACCTACAATCTCTTCCAAAGTAGGATCGATGCCTTTTTGTAGTGCAATCACTTTCATTTTATCCTGCCGTTGTTAGCGCTGTCCATGTAGTACCTGAACCGCTTGATGAATTGATATAGGCCCTGTTATTGACTGTTGTTCCATCCGATCGAAGATAGAGCGACCCTTGAGGAGCTGACACAGAACCGTTTGGAGAACCTGCACCTCCCATAATCTGCGGCCCTGCTGGAAGCGCGATGACTGGCCCAAAGGGTTGAGGGTTCTGCGTTGTCGGGTTGATCGTTGAAGAGCTACCGCTGAATGATAGAGGGCTATAATTCAACCTGCCAGATCCTGTGATTGCGTTCGTATTGGTCGATTGGACATCACATTCAAATAGCTGAACGGTAGTTCCTGTTCCGATCGAGATAGCTGATGCCGACCCTGCAGTAAACCTGCTGAAAAAAGCTATTGTAGTGCCCGTTCCTGCTGTCGTAAGTGCTATAGTGTTTACAGGTCGAGAATTAATAATACAGTTTCTCAGCGTGAAAATACCCGATGAAGAAGTCGTGAGTGGGAATTCAAGACGGCTATTATCTATAGTAATATTAGTCGCAGATGTTGTGCTTGCATTTGTGCTAGCTCCTGAATTCAGCAGGAATGAGGAGAAGATGTATGCATTTCCAGCCCCGCTGTAGTTGAAATAGCTACCAGTAGCGCCACAGTCACCATTACAACTATATAGGTTTACAGATGAGCTTGCGCTTGAGCTTGAATAGGATATACCAGTTGCATTGTTGGCATTGAGGAAACAGTTTTCGAGGTTAACGACAGAGGCAGCCGATCCAGTAACGGCTAGGAAGTTATCCCCATTTGTCTTAAGCTGAATACTTGATATCGTTACAGTTCCAGCGCTTGAGAATGATGCCTTACCTAAAATGATAACATTGGGTGTTAATTCATCTCCTAAGAAAGCTGTAAGATTAACCCCGGCTTTAAGTGTAATATTCTCTGTATAAGTTCCTGGTCGAATGAATATATCTTGACCAGAAACGGCGGCTGTTATTGCTGATTGAATAGTTGCAAATGTTCCTCTAGCTCCAATTGCGCTTGCAGAATCAACAACAAAAGGTGTTAGGAATGCTCTATCTTCGACGGTAAGATTTCCACCCTGATTATGCGTCATGGTAATCTGTGCTGTTGTCGTCCCGTCGACTATGCCATTAACATTTATGTTGTTGCCCGATGGAGATATAGCGCCACCGTCATCTGGCGTTAGTGTCAATGTCGAAGCTGGTGCATTAGCTTTAAGGTTTAGGGTGTTTGTGCCTGTTGTAAAAGTGATAGATCCGTCTGTGCTAGTAAGCAATGCAAAGGCTGGATCTGCGCCTGTAGCTCCAATGAGAACTGTTCCATTATTTCCAACCGATAAAGATGTCAGGCTGCCAGCACCATTGCCTATTTGCACCGCATGGTTGGTTGTACCTGATACGTTGATTGTAGCTGTACCTCCTAAAGAAACAGGAGATCCGGTAACCGTGATATTGCTGCCATTGGCAAGCGTTATCGAACTATTGGCAAGCGCTGAATTTGGTACGCTAATCAACCCAATCGATAGTGTGTTTGCGCCTGTGGTAAGCGTTACGCCTTGCGTGCCTGCTACCGTTCCAAAAACTGGGGCGGCTCCTGTTGCACCAATCAATACTTGGCCATTAGTGCCAGCGTTTGTAACTCCAATAGGAGATGTGCCATTGCCATATTGAACGCCATTTAATGCAATAGTAGAGACTCCAGTACCACCGTTTGAAACGCTAACCGGAACGGATAGGGAAACTGTTGTCGATCCCCCTAGGTTAATGCTTCCTCCTCCTGTTAACCCAGTGCCAGCAGTGATTGTAAAGCCATTAGAGACGACCGCTCCAGCTGTTACTGTGAAGTTAGTGGCATTGAAACTTGCAACGCCCTTCTGTACGGATGTAGCATTTGCAACAGTCAATGTCACTGTAGACCCAGATCCTGATGTGCTGATCCCTTGGGCAGCTGTTCCTATGATATTTAAGTTACCAGCAGATGGGACTGCGCTCCCTGAATCTTCGGTAAACTGAATGGGAACAACACCAGATGATGTAATAGTGGTAGCTCCTGCCACACCGTCAGGATTTGTAAGAGATATGCCAGTACCAGGAATGAATGTCCGATTGACGAAAGTATTGGCTCCCGTCTGTACAACATATCCATTGCCAGGGAGATTATTCAAAGCAAGCAAGCTACCTGTTGGCGTGATCGTTAAAGTGCTGCCAGATCCGGTCGTTGTTAAACCGCTTGCGCCAACAACTCCAATGACACCACCAGATTGCGTTGCGGATCCAGTGTTGCCCATGAGGGACGTTGTACCGCCGCCTCCCCCGCCTCCCCCTGTATTTGTGATGACAATGGAACCTGGTCCGTTAGTGATCGAAATGCCAGTTCCTGCTGTCAATGTGCTGATATTGCAATGAGTACTCCCAGCGTTTAAAGCAGTACTACCTATAAGCAATTGACCATCAAGTAGCATTGTAGCTTGTGGGATTGTTTGTCCCGAAAAGTCAAAATTACCTGCATAGAGCACATTATTTGCAGTTCCTGGCATATTTTACCTATTTTGTTGGGCCTGTTGGGCCGATGATTTTATGCGGAGGGACGCCAGGCGATAGCGTTCTTGTCTCGTATTCATAGAGTTTCATGATGCCTTCTTCGACAACTTCAACAGCTTCTGCGTCTTCTTTTGGATGTGTCGCAATCCACTGGCAGCCTGTATTGATGATCAGCGTGAGGAAGAAAATTAGCTTTTTCATCCGATTGGCGGCGTGGAAACCCAGTCCTTTAGGACAGGGAGGAAACGCCGCTCCTTAAATTTTAAAAACGCCGGTCTTTCCCGGCTGCCAGCCCGTAAGGGCCTTGTAACGGAACCTTTCGGTTCGCTCCCCTCGACAAAGTTGTATAGCGGCACGAACTCTAATCCGTTTCGTGCTTACCCTTTTGCTTGTCTGCAACCAGAGCTTCGAGAGGGCAGAACTGAGGAAGCATTCTGCCGTCGGTTTTTGGCCTCTATACAACGTAGCTACCTTGTCAATAGCTTAGTCTGGTCAACCAAGACTTGAGTTTCATCCCAAGCCTCTCCCTTTAGGGAGGGGTCGTTGACACAAATCTCCTTTAAGATAAACAATATTCTACTACGATAAGTACTCCAGGTGCTCCAGCACCTCCTGACCTTGCAGATTGCGAGGCAGCATTAATTGCACCGCTTCCTCCAGCACCAAATCCAGTACCAGCTGATCCTCCAAAACTGCCACCAAGACTTGATTTACCACCACTTCCCCATTGGCTATTAGCACCAGAGCCGCCAACTTGTAGATTTGTTGAACCAAAACCCCAGCCACCAATGCTTCCAGGGCCAGCTGCAGTTGATCCAGTTCCGCCAGTTCCTCCTGATCCTTGATTACCAGATGAAGATGTCCCAGCAGCACCTGTTGATCCTCCAGTTCCTCCAATAGCAGAAATCAATGTGCTGCCTAAACTACTAGTTCCGCCAGTTCCGCCTGTTGTTCCGCTTGCAGGTGTTCCTCCAGCTCCAGCAGAATAGGTTTCAGAAACTCCAATAGTTGCAGCGCTGAAAATAGCAGTTGTTAATTCTCCAGCACCACCCCCACCACCAGCTGACCATTGACTAGCTCCTGTAGAAGCTGCACCACCACCAGAACCTCCTCCTCCTAAACAAAAAACTTGGCAATAAAGCATTCCTGAAGTTGGTGTATATGTCCCAGATGTTCCGGTTAATTCTTGGATCACTACCGAAAAATTACCAGCTACTTGAAGAGAAACCGATCCCCCTAAAGCAACTGCGCCACCACCAGAAAGGCCAGATCCTGCAATGACATTAATAGTTGAATTTTGGAGCGCTATATTAGGAACGTTTGCAAGGCTAAAATCTAGCGTTCCTGGCCCTGTAGCAATCGAAACACCGTTTGATCCTGTCGGAACATAGGGACGAATAAATGGAGCAACTGTCGCCCCAACAAGTAGTTCTCCATTGAGATTGATTTGCCCGGAAACTGGATATGTTCCTGTAAAGTCAATGTTGTCAGCGTAAAGCGTGCTTCCAGAAATGCCGGCCATTTTTCCTTTTTACGTTGCAGTGACAACGCCAGCAGCATTGATCACAGCCCAATCGATTGTGTGACCAACAACTCCTGTTACCTGAACTAATACAGAGGAACCCGATGCGGTTATTGAAAAAGCTGCTGATGCAAGCGCTGCATCTTGATCAAAAAATTTATCTGGAACAGGCAACACTGTGGCTACCCCTGCAACCACTCTACAGATAGCAACTAACTGCCCACCAAAGCAAATTCCATTTATAGCATCATACCCAACAATCAAAAATTGATAGGCTTGGGCTGAATTATTAACGGGGATGATTGTGAGCGCAGTTACAGTCGATCCATCCGTTGTTGTCACTCTTCCAGAATTATAACCTATCTCCAAAACACCAGGAACAAGCGTTGATTGGTATGTTTGAATACCATTTATGCCTGTTGCCCTCAAAATATTGGCTTGAGGGACAACAGTACCTGTCGCCACTGGAAAACTTGCAGTTGTTGTATCTTGAAGATCCGTTGTGAAAGATGTCGGGATATTCGATGGCAAGTTACTAGCTGTAACCCCTGTGAAAAACTGGCTCATGTTACCTGTATCCGCTTATGTTGAGGAACGTAGGGCTGACGGCCGTTCTTCCCCAAATGATTTGACCAGCGCGCCCGTAAAGCGTCCCTGACCCATAAGGAGGGTTGTTGTTATGATTCGTCTGAAAGTCAAATATGATGGTGGCACCAGCTGGCCAGAAGTCGTGCTTGTTGACACCATCATATGAGATATCTACGCCTACGCCTGAACCGTTATAGATCTTCATCATCTTCAAGTTATCTGAAAATCCTGATCCATTCAGCGGTTGAAAAGAACCTGTCAATGTTGTTAGATTGAAATCAACTGACAATATAGGCTGAAAGGAATCCAGTTCGGCGTTTGACATTTAGCCCTCGGCTTTAGGTTGTTCAACAGCTGGTTTTGCTGCATTTTGCGCATCTTCTTGCTCTTTTACACGTCCATAAAGATAGCTAACTAGCGTCTTAGCCGCTTGCAAAGCATTAGGTAGCGGGCTATCAGAATCACAGACGAAAAAGAAGTCTTTGCCTTCAACGTTTACTTCCAGGTGTACTTTATTCTTAAGCATGTTTTCCTCTTTTCAAATTAAATCTAGGTTTAAGTGCTTTTTGCCCTAAACCTAGATTTTAATCAAGTCTCTAGTCCATCACCCAACCGATTACGGTAATGTTCGATGAGGTCGTCGCTGCGCCCGTGCCATTTGTAAACGTGAGTGTCGACTGCCCTGCAGCATTAACCACAGAGGATAATGATACAGCGGAGCTTGTGGTAGTACCAAACCATGTATACATAATATCTGTTGAAGCACCCGTTATTAATGAGTTGTTAATGACCAATGCTTGCGTTGCACCAGCTGCAATAGAAACTGAATTAAAGACAACCTTAAAGTGTCTATTGTTTGCAGTCTGAGGAGATGCACCAGCACCTACGTCTGTTGGGGTAACTTTGATACCCCCAACGTTTGAAAGGACGTCTGCAACAGTGACACCGCTTGATGTTACCGATACGCCAACACCAGTTCCAGCTGAAGTGTTGACTGTTACTCCAACAGCAGTACCAGAGGCCAAAGTGTGAGTCGTTGGGCCGTTGATCGCAACAGTTGTTGTCACCTGGCCGATTACCACGGCATGAGCTGCCACACCGTCTGCGATGTTTACGGTACCAGCGCGAGTTGCGCCTGTTGACAACAGTTTGAACGCCTGTGTACCAGCAGTACCAGCACCACACATGATATTCATTTGTGTGTTAGCGCCAGGAGCCGCACCATTAAGAATGTTAACGATATTTGTGCCTGCGTTAGCAGTAGTGCTTTGAATTGAAATTGTCTGACCTGTTGCGTTTGTCGCCTGGCCGATCGTGATCGTGCCAGTACCAGCTGTGCCACCTAAAGTTATAGTGCCAGAGGTCATCGCATTACCAATTGCTACGCTACCAGTTGTTTGCGTGTTACCGATCGTGATAACGTTAGCGCCAGTTCCTCCGATCTTAATGGTATTGACAACAGCTGCACCAGTACCAATGTTGATCGTGTTAGCCGCCGCATCTGCTCCTACGTTAACGTTACCGCCGTTTCCGTTGAAAGCCATTGTGCTGCCAGCTGCTTGAGAGAACGTGATATTACCGCCAGCTGTAGAGCCTACGTTCAAGACGTGAGCCGCTGCACCCGTTCCAATATTTGTAGTTCCAGCAGTTGTTGTCG
>Ga0074044_10000790_pt1 | contig 29578 bp, 26 predicted proteins | sample BogForMeECP23OM1_FD_94443 | JGI IMG/M metagenome (GOLD analysis project Ga0074044, IMG submission 94443) | Bog forest soil microbial communities from Calvert Island, British Columbia, Canada - Bog Forest MetaG ECP23OM1 | ecosystem: Environmental > Terrestrial > Soil > Wetlands ...
ACGAGCCAAGGACTTATACAACATAATAAGGGTCCAAGCATGATCGAGGCGGAAATTTTAAGGGGACTGAATTATTTGTACTTCCTTGAGAATTCCTTCAACGACATTAGGATACGCATAAGATTTTTGCGATTGAAGAGTGGTTACGATTTGCGGGAGCTGAACGACTATATGCAGTCGGATGTGAGGGCAATCAAACTTGAAGATGTTGCGGCTCCCCTCGCTGCTACCTGGAAAGCAATATCCGAGTATCAGGACTGTCTTGTTAGCCCAGAGTATGGAAAAGATATGTTTGAGGGCCTCAGCGTGGACTCAAATTTCGTGGGACAAAACTATCTGTACCGGGCCGGTGCTTTGATTGAGCTGGAGAGATTCTACGCCTATGTAAAAAATACGCCTCTCGATGTTCAAGAGCTGAGGGCGCTGCAATGAAGGCGTTGACGCAACTGTTTTTCAAGACGGGTCATGCGCCGAATGGGAAGAGGCGTCGTTCAGCGCATTGATGACGATGGGCTCGATGAGGGCATAGGACGCGAAGTTTAATGAAAGCTTGCCGTCGCGTTAAACGCCGGGTCGATCGCTTGGAGCCGCTCTTCGGGCGTCGAGCGGTCCGCCGCTCGTTTCAACGGGCGCGCGCCCCTCGGCAAGCAACGCTCGAACCGCGAAAAGCGCCGCCTTCCGCCCTTCCGTCTAGGCCTCGACCATAGCCAGCCTAGGGGGCGCAGCCGCCGCGTCGTTCGGCTTCACCGGCCCCTCGTCCATCGAAGCCATGAATTTGCGGATGCGCGGGGCGATCTCCTTGCGAAAACGCGAGCCGTTGAACACGCCGTAGTGGCCGACTTCCGTCTGCAGGTAATGCACCTTCTTCGCCGCGGGGATATTCATGCAAAGCTCCTGCGCGGCATAGGTCTGGCCGACGCCGGAAATATCGTCCTTTTCGCCCTCGACCGTCATGAGGCCGCAATTGCGGATCGCCGTGAGATCGACGCGTCGGTCGCGATGCATCATCTCGCCCTTCGGCAGCGCATGGCGGATGAACACCGTCTCGACCGTCTGCATGTAATAGGCGGCGTCGAGGTCCATAACCGCAAGATATTCGTCATAAAAATCGCGATGCTTTTCGGCCGAGTCGCCATCGCCCTTGACCAGATGGTTGAACATCTCGAGATGGGCGTTGACATGTCGGTCGAGGTTCATCGCCATGAACCCGGAAAGCTGTAGGAAACCCGGGTAGACCTCGCGGCCGAAGCCCGGATAGGGGAACGGCACTGTATGCAGGCAGTTGCGGCGGAACCATTCCACGCCGCGCCGCTCCGCGAGCTTGTTGACTTCGGTCGGGCTGCGGCGCGTGTCGATCGGCCCGCCCATCAGCGTCATGCTGGCCGGCGCGTTGGCGTCGCCGTTCGCCTCCATCACCGCCACCGACGCGAGCAGGGGCACGGACGGCTGGCAGACGCCGAGGGTATGGACGCCGGGCCCGAGGTGATCGAGCATGGCGCGCAGATAGTCGATGTAATCGTCGAGATCGAACGTCCCGACCGCGAGCGGGACCATGCGCGCGTCCGCCCAGTCGGTGATGTGGACGTCGAAATAGTGCAGGAACGCCTCGACCGTGCCGCGCAACAGGGTCGCGTAATGGCCGGACATCGGAGCGATGATCAGCATCTTCGGCTGCTCGTCTCCGCCGGGAAAATCAGGCCGGACGAAGCGCAGGAGATTGCAGTACGGACGGCTCCAGACCACGTCCTCGAGAATCGGATAGACGACGCCGTCGACTTCGATCTCGTCGAGCCCGAAAGTCGGCTTGCCGTAGCGGCGCGTCACGCGCTCGAACAGCTCGGCCGCGGCGGAAATGTTCCTGCCGAGCGGCGTGTTCGAGAATGGGTTCCAGGGATTGCGAAAGACAAAATGGGCGGCGTCCGACACCGCGCGCGCGGGCGCGAGCGCCGCATGGGCCATTTCATAGAACTGATAGGAATAGTTTCTGAACATGACGCCCTTCCGAGGACTCGACGCACAGATAATCATAAACGCTATTCCTCGGACGGAGGATTTTCAATTGGGCTTAAAGTCGAAACCGGCGCCGCTAAATCCCGATCGCATCCTCAGACTGCCACAGTCAGCCCAAGCGCCCCGCCCGCGCCGCTTTTGCGGCGATGACGATGGCGTCCACTCTCGGGGTGGCGATGTCGGCGAGGACGACCTCGGGCTTCGTCCGGCCGCCGCGCGTCAGACCTTGGCCTGGCTGTTCAGCGGCACCCCGGCCTCGGCCAGAATCGCCGCCAGTTCGCCCGACTGGAACATTTCCCGGGTGATGTCGCAGCCTCCGACGAATTCGCCCTTGACGTAGAGCTGGGGAATGGTCGGCCAGTTGGCGTATTCCTTGACGCCCTGACGGATTTCGTCGTCCTCGAGCACATTGACGCCATGGATCGGCGCGCCTAGATAGTCGAGGATCTGGACCACCTGGCTTGAGAACCCGCACTGCGGGAACTGGGGCGTCCCCTTCATGAAGAGAACAACCGGGTGTTCCGAGATCAGCTTCTCGATCCGTTCGCGTGCGTTCGCCATGCCATTGGTTCCTTTCCGGAGCGGAGGTCAAGGTCCCGCCCGTTCACCGCCTACAGATATAGAGAGTGAACGCCCGCGTTGCCAGCGGGTTGAACGCGGAAACCTCAGCCGCCGGTGGCGCTCATATGCCGCTGGACCGCGGGTTTGGCGGCGCGGGCGATGACGAAGTCGTGACCCTTGGGCTTGCGCGCGATCCCGGCGCGGATCGCGGCGATCAGCGGCTCGTCCGATTCGGAGCGGCGCAACGGCTCGCGCAGGTCCGCCGCGTCCTCCTGGCCGAGGCACATGTAGAGCGTGCCGGTGCAAGTGACGCGGACGCGGTTGCAGCTCTCGCAAAAGTTGTGGGTGAGGGGGGTGATGAAGCCGATCCGCCCGCCCGTCTCCTTGACGTCGAAATAACGCGCGGGGCCGCCGGTCGCGTAGTCCGACGGGGTCAGGGTCAGCGAGCGCTCGAGGTCGGCGCGCAGTTCGGTCAACGGCATGAACTGGTCGGCGCGGTCGCGCTCCATGGCGCCGAGCGGCATCACCTCGATGAAGGTCATGTCGAAGCCGCGCCCATGCGCCCAATCCACCAGCGAGCGCGCCTCGCAGTCGTTGAACCCCTTGAGCGCGACGGCGTTGATCTTGATCTTGAGGCCCGCCTCGACCGCGGCGTCGACGCCCTTGAGCACCGCGCCGAGATCGCCCCAGCGGGTGACGGCGCGGAACTTGTCGGGATCCAGCGTGTCGAGCGAGACGTTGATCCGCCTGACGCCGCAGTCGGCGAGCTCATGGGCGAAGCGCGCAAGTTGCGAGCCGTTGGTGGTGAGCGTAAGTTCGTCGAGCGCCCCGCTTTCGAGGTGACGTTTCAGTCCCCGGAACAGCGACATCACGTTGCGCCGGACGAGTGGCTCGCCGCCGGTGATGCGGATCTTGCGCGCGCCGAGGCCGATGAAGGCCGAGCACAGCCGCTCCAGCTCCTCGAGCGACAGCACGTCGCGCTTGGGCAGGAAATTCATGTCCTCGGACATGCAGTAGACGCAGCGAAAGTCGCAGCGGTCCGTCACCGACACGCGCACATAGGCGATCTGGCGGCCGAAGGGATCGATCAGCGGAGACGCGAGCGGCGTGTGGGCGTTCATCCGCCAAACATAGTGTGGCGGCTGCCAGAAAGAAAGGCGCCGGCCGCCTTTACGACGGCGGGCGGTGGAACGGTGTCAGTGGGTGACGATGACGCGGGCGCCGACTCGCGCGCGGCTGTAGAGGTCGACGGCGTCGTCGTTGGTCATCCGGATGCAGCCGGACGACACCGCCTGGCCGATCGTGTCGGGTTCGTTCGAGCCGTGGATGCGAAAAAGCGTGCCCGCCAGGTACATGGCGCGCGCGCCGAGCGGGTTGTCGATGCCGCCCTCCATATGACGCGGCAGGTCGGGACGGCGCCTCAACATCTGCGCGGGCGGCGTCCAGTCCGGCCATTCGCGCTTGTAGGCGATATGGGTCATGCCAGCCCAGGTGAAACCGGGCCGGCCGACGCCGACGCCGTATCTCAGCGCCTGGTGATCAGGCAGAACGTAATAAAGCCGGCGCTCGCTGGTGCGAATGATGATCGTGCCGGGCGCCTCCCGGCCGTCGAACGCGACGGTCTCGCGCGGAATCGGCGAAGCGACCGGCTGCAACTGGGAGTCGAGCAGGTTAGCGAAAGCCGGAGCCGTGCCGGCGCTCAGAATGAACCCCGCCAATGCGGCGGCGCAAACAAAGGTGCGACGCATGGTTGTTCCCCTATGCTTTACAGAAGCACACAATGAACGCTGTCAGCGTCCAGCAGTTCCCGCCTCACCGCCTCGCGTTTCGACTTAATTATGGCAACTCGGCGCCGAGGCGCAATACGCTCGCTCCTCGGAACGGCCGGAAATCGGTCATTTGAGTTAAATCGGCGCCAATCGAACTGTGAAAATACGGCTGACGCCCGGGAATGCGAGGTGCCGCCCCTGCGACTCGTAGCCTCGATCCGGCAAGAGGGAGTTCTTCGGGACGACGGTCGCAGCGCGCCCCAACACAAGATATTGGGGCCGCCCGGGGCCATACCATTTCCCGGCGCGAAATGAATGTTTTCAAGCCCCCTTGCGGCGCCATTTCCGGGCTGAACGACCGCCTGCTCAGGCATTCCCAATGACACCCCTCCTGAAGGCCATGTTCGCATCCCGCCGCGCGCCCGGTAATTTCCAAAACGCGTCAAGCGCGCGTCGGGACGCGTTCGGGAGCTCAAAAATGGCCCGACCGCCCCCGACCGCTCGGTTGCAAGCGGCGCCAGGCGGAACGGCTTCGACAGAATCGGACACTCGGCCTTCTCCTTCAGGACGGCGGCATGTGGGAACAAAGATAGAACAACCAGGCACCGCTGTCAACAGATAATTGTCGGTTTTTTTCAGGCGGGACAATCGACGCCATTCTGCGGACGCGCGTCACGCGCGCCGGCCCGCCTCGTCGAACACGTGCAGGTCCTCGGTCGAGGCCGCAAAGGTCACGGTCTGTCCCGGCGAAGGCGTGTCGCGGCCGCGGATCTCGACCACCATCATCTTGTCGTCGGCGCGCCGCACATGTGCGTAGGACGCCTCGCCGAGACGCTCGACGAGTTCTACGAGGCCGGTCGCCCCGAATGCCCCGGGCGCGCCTGAGGTCAGATGCTCCGGCCGCACGCCGATGGTGAGTTGCGCGCCGCGCGTCAGCGAGCCGGCCGGCAGCGTCAGCGGCGCGATCGAAACGCCCTTCACCCGCGCCTCGCCGGCCTCGACCCGCTCGACCGTCGCGGGGAAGAAGTTCATCGCCGGCGATCCGATGAAGCCGGCGACGAACAGGTTGGCCGGCGTGTAGTAGAGGTCGAGCGGCTTGCCGATCTGCTCGATGCGGCCCTGGTTCATCACCACGATCCGGTCGGCGAGCGTCATCGCCTCGATCTGATCGTGCGTGACATAGACCATCGTCGCGCCGAGCAGCCGGTGCAGGCGGGCGATCTCGACCCGGGTCGAGACTCTCAGCGCCGCGTCGAGGTTCGACAGCGGCTCGTCGAACAGGAACACGTCCGGCTCGCGCACGATCGCGCGGCCGATCGCGACGCGCTGCCGCTGGCCGCCGGAGAGGTCGCGCGGATAGCGGGCAAGCAGCTCCTCGAGCCGCAGCATGCGCGCCGCCTCGGCGACGCGCTTGTCGCGCTCGGCCGGGGCGACGCCGGTGAACTTGAGCCCGAAGGTCATGTTCTTGCGCACGTCCATGTGCGGATAGAGCGCGTATGACTGGAACACCATGGCGATCTTGCGCTCGGCCGGGGCGAGCGCGTTGACGAGGCGGCCGGCGATGAAGATGTCGCCCGAAGTCGGCGCGTCGAGCCCCGCGATCATGCGCAAGAGCGTCGACTTGCCGCAGCCGGACGGCCCGACCAGCACGACGAACTCGCCGTTCTCGATCGACAGGTCGATGTCGGCGAGCACGCGGGCCGAGCCGTAGCTCTTGTTGAGTTTGTCGATGCGCAGTCGCGCCATGCCCGGCCGCCTTACTTGACCGCGCCGGCGGTGAGGCCGCTGATCAGCTGTCGCGAGAAGATGACGTAGATCGCGACGACCGGCAGGATCGCCATCGACAGGGCCGCCAGCACCGAATTCCAGTCGGTGATGTACTGGCCGAGGAACTGCTGCACGCCGAGCGTGATCGTGTGGGTCGAATCGGACGAGGTGAGGATCAGCGGGAACCACAGGTCGTTCCAGATCGGCACGATGGTGAAGACGGCGACCGTCGCGATCGCGGGCCTCAGCAGCGGCGCGATCACCTCGAAGAAGATCCGCGTCTCGGGCACGCCGTCGCAGCGCGCGGCGTCGCGCAGGTCCTTCGGAATCTGCTGCACGAATTCGCTTAGGATGAAGATCGACAGCGGCAGCCCTTGCGCGACATAGACAAGGATCAGAGCGGTCAGCGTGTCATTGAGGCCCGACTTGCGCATCATGGTCAGGATCGCGACCGAGCCAAGCCGGATCGGCACCATGATGCCGATCGACAGAAAGAGCGCCAGCGCCGTCGAGCCGCGGAACTTGTATTCGGTCAGCGCCCAGGCGGCCATCGCGCCGAACAACAGCACGAGCCCCATGCTGACGAGGGTGACGATCAGCGAATTGGCGAAATAGGTCCCGATATGCGAGGCCTTGAACACTTTGGCGTAACCGACGAGGGAAAAGGTGTCGCTGTTCGGCGGCGCGAGCGGCGCGCCGAAGATGGCGTTGCGCGCCTTGAACGAGTTCATCACCACGAGCAGGATCGGCCCGAGCGCGAGCGCGCTGTAGGCGATGAGGATCAAGTGGACGCCGAGCGACTGCGCGCGCTGTTTCAGCATTCACGTCTTTCCTTAGAAGGCGTAGCGCCGCATGCGGCGCTGCACGAAGAACAGATAGAGGCAGACGCCGCAAAGGATGATGAAGAACATCACCGTCGCCACCGCCGCCCCCATCGTCGGGTTGCCGAGCTGCAGCTGGTTGCCGAAAAAGGTGCGGTAGAAGAACGTGCCGAGAATGTCGGAGGCGAAATTCGGCCCGGCGAGCGCCCCCTTGACCGAATAGATGAGGTCGAAGGCGTTGAAATTGCCGACGAAGGTGAGAATCGATACGAGCCCGATGGTCGGCAGTACGAGCGGCAGCTTGATGTGCAGGAAGATGCGCAGATGGCCGAGGCCGTCGACGCGTCCGGCGTCGACGAGTTCGTCGGGAATGTTGAGCAGCGCCGCGTAGATCAGCATCAAGGGAATGCCGACGAACTGCCAGACCGAAATGAGCGCGAGCGTCACCAGCGCCGTCGACGGCAGGCCGAGCCACGGGGCGAACCAGCTCCCTAAGCCCACCGCCTTCAGCGCGCCTTCGGCCACGCCCCACAAAGGCGACAGGATCAGGTTCCAGGAAAAGCCGACGATGACCACCGAGAGCATTGTGGGCAGGAAAATGATGGTGCGATAAAGGCTCTTCAGCTTGAGGCCGGGCAGGCTGAGGAGCCCGGCGAGCGCGATGCCGATCGGGTTTTGCACCAGCATATGGACGGCAAAGAAGACGAGGTTGTTCCAGGCCGCATTCCAGAACGGCTTCGACCAGATCGCATCTGTCAAAAGAGTGACGAAATTGGCGAGGCCGACGAAATGATAGGCGCCGGTACTGTCGGTCGTATATGTCGCGAGGGCCATGGTCGCGATCAGCGGGTAGATCGAGAAGAGCGTATAGATCGCGACCGCGGGCCCAAGGAACAGCGCCATCAGCGCGAGGAAGCGCCCGCGCGGCATCGAGGCGACGACTTGGGACAATGGTTCGGCCATCGTTCGTTTCGCCGGGACAAAAGAATGGTTCAGCGTCGCCGGTTTGCGACGCCGCCGTCAAGCGGGTTGGTTTCGACGAAGACGCGCCCTCCACTGCTGCGGAGAGCGCGCGTGGGGCAAAGCGTTATTTCGCCGGCTTGTACCACTTGTCGAGGCCGTCCTGCAGTTGCTTGCCGGCGGCTTCCGGGGTCAGCGTGCCGTTTATGTCCTGAGCGGAGACGTTCCAGAGTTCGTTCTCCAGGTTCGGCGTGCCGCGCGACAGGATCTGGTAGGAATTGCGGATCGTCGACTGGCAGTCCTTGCGCCACCCGACCATGGTCGCGGCGAGAGGATCATCGATCTTCACCGGCTCCTTGCTGAGCGGGAAGAAGCCCGGCAGCGCGTTGGCGTAGAGCGTCGCAAATTCCGGCGTCGTCAGCCATTCGAGGAACTTCTTCGCGTCGTCCTTGTTCTTCGACGCCGCATTCAGGCCCATCGCGATGTCGGTGTGGTCGGAGATGTAGCACTGCGTGTCGCCGGCCGGCAGCGGCGGCGGGAACGCGCCCATCGGGAACTTGGCTTGCGACCGGAAGGTCGAGATGTCCCACGATCCAGCCGGATAGATCGCCGCCTTGCCGAGCGAGAACAGGTTCTGGCTGTCGGGATAGGTCTGCGCCTGGAAGCCGTTGCCCATATAGGGCGCCCAGGAGGCGAGCTCCTTGAACACGGCGATGTACTCAGGATCGGTGAACTTCTCCTTGCCGGCGATCAGCGCCAGGCGGCCCGTCTCGCCTTTCCAGTAGTCGGGTCCGATATTCTGGAAGCCCATCGTCGCCGCTTCCCACTGGTCGGCGGTGCCGAGGTCGATCGGCGTATAGGTCCCATCCTTCTTCAGCTTGTCGAGAATATCGTGGAACTCCGCCATCGTCTTCGGCGGCGTGGCGCCGACTTTCTTGAAGGCGTCCTCATTGTAGATGAAGCCGTGGATGACCGAGGCCATTGGCACGCAGAAGGTGGACTTGCCGTCGTCGGTCGACCACGCAGCCTTGGCGACGTCCGAGAAATTATCCATGCCCTTAATGCCGTTGACGCCGTCGAGTTCGTGCTTTTGGAAGAGCTCGAGCGACGTGTCGAACGGCCGGCAGGCGATGATGTCGCCGGCGGTGCCTCCGGCCAGGCGGGCGTTGAGCGCCGCGTTGTATTCCTTCGGCGCCGACGGCGAGAACTCGACCTTGATGGCGGGATAGTGCTTGTTGAAGGCGGGGATGATCTTGCTGTTCCAGATGTCGGCGTCGTCGTTGCGCCAGCTCTCGATCTTGAGCGAGCCGGCCTGAGCCGCCGCGAGCCCTGTAAACAGCGCGGCCAAGGCGACGCCGCCGCGCATCCATGCGAAAGAAGTTCTCATCCTACACTCCTGATCCGACGGGCTTCATGCCCGCGATTGCGTTGACAGTTCCTCCCGCGCCCAACGGGCGCGCCAGAGCTTCGGCGAAGTCGGCGAGCCGCGCAACGAACTCAGCGCGCTCGGCCGAGCGTGTCGTTCCAAGCCGGCCGGCGCGCGATCGGACTCGTCGATTGAAGTACGAGCCTCGCGATCCGGTTGACGCCGTTCGGCAAAGAGAGAAAAGAGCAGAAATCCGCGGCCTTTCGCCGGCGGAACGCGAGGATCGTACGGTTGCCAACGACTCCCCTCCTCGCTTTCAGCGGCGCTCAGGATGAGGCCCTCTTGTGTTTCATTATGGGGCACATGTATACCTCTTGTCTAGCGGTTCGCGAAGAATCGGAGGCGGCGGGGATGGCGTGGCTTCGGGCGAACAGGGCCGAGCGCACGCCGCTGTTTGCCAGCGTCGGCGCGGCGCTGAAGCGCGAGATCGCCGTCGGACGCTTCGCGCAGGCCGATCTCTTGCCCGGCGAGCGCGAGCTCTCTCAGATGCTCGATGTCTCTCGCACCACGCTCAGGCGCGCCATAGCCGCGCTCGTCGACGAGGGCGTGCTCGTCCACCGCCACGGCGCGGGCACATTCATCCGGCGCAATCCCCCGCGTGTCGAACAGCCGCTGTCGCGCCTCACGAGCTTCACCGAGGACATGCAGCTGCGCGGCCTCGCCGCCTCCTCCAAGGCGATCGAACGCGGAACATTCCTGCCGACGCCCGAAGAATCGATGATGCTCGACATCTCTCTGACCGAACCCGTGTTCCGCCTCGCCCGGCTGAGGCTCGCCGACGGCGTGCCGATGGCGATCGAACGCGCCGCAGTTCCGCTGCGCTTTCTCGGCCGCGCGGAGCCGGACGGCGGCTCGCTCTATGCGGCCCTCGAGTCGGCAGGGTTCCGCCCAGTGCGCGCGATTCAGCGGCTGCGCGCCGTCGTGGTCGGCGCCGCCGAGGCGGCGCTGCTCGGGATAGCCGAAGGCGCGCCGGCGCTCGACATTCACCGCGTCGCCTACGCCGCCGACGGCCGGCGGATCGAGTTCACCCGCAGCACCTATCGCTCGGACACCTACGACTTCGTGGCCGAGCTCACTCTCTCCCCAAGCGCCCGGGGGCGGGCTGAAGGAGCGGCTCGATGAGCTTCATGGCGACAGAAATCGCCGAGACCGGCGCGGCGATCCGCCGGCAGCTCGCCGCCAACGCCCGCGCCGTCGCCGGCCTCGCGGCCGAACTCCGCGCCGGCGAGCCTTCCTTTGTCGCGACCATCGCGCGCGGAAGCTCGGATCACGCCGCCCTGTTTCTCAAGCACGCCATCGAGCTCAAGGTCGGCCTTGCCTGCGCGTCGCTCGGCCCCTCGATCGCCTCGCTCTATCGCGCGCCGTTGCGCCTCGACCGGGCGGTCGCGATCACCATTTCCCAATCGGGCCGCAGCCCGGACATCGTCGCCATGCAACAGGCGGCGAAGCAGGCGGGCGCGACGACGATCGCCTTCGTCAATGACGCCGGCTCGCCGGCCGCGTGCAACGCGGATGCGCTCATTCCCTTGCATGCCGGCGAAGAGCGGTCGGTGGCGGCCACCAAGTCGATGATCGCTTCGCTCGTCGCCGGCCTGTCGCTCGCCGCGCGCTGGAGCGAAGACGCTGGTCTCGCCGCCGCGCTCGATCGCCTGCCCGAGCTTCTCGAAGCCTCGTGCGACGCGCCGCCGGACGAGGCCGTCGAGACGCTGGCGAAGACCCATTCGCTCTACGTGATCGGGCGCGGCGCGACCTTCGCCGTCGCCGCCGAGGCCGCGCTGAAACTCAAGGAGACCTCGGCGATCCACGCCGAGGCGTTCTCCTCGGCCGAGGTGCTGCACGGGCCGGCCGGCGTCATCGACCAGAACTTTCCGATTCTCTGCTTCGCGCCGGCCGACGCCGCGCGCGACGGTTTTTTCGAGACGGTCGATCGCCTGGAGTCGTTCGGCGCTGCGCCGCTGATGGTCGACGTCTCGCCTCACCCGCGCTGGCCGACGCTCGTTGCGCCGGACGGCGGCCATGCGCTGACGACCCCCATCGCCGCGCTGCACGCCTTCTATCGCCTGGCCGAGGCGATCGCGCTGCGCCGCGGCCGCGATCCCGACCAGCCGCCGCATCTGATGAAGGTGACGCGGACGGTGTGACGTCAGAAAGTCGCGGTTGCGGGATCGGGACCGATCCGGCCGGCGGGCGAGTCGAGGGTTCGTATGCGCCGCATGTCGTCGTCGTCCAGGCGGAAGTCGAGCGCGCCGATGTTTTCCGCCAAGCGATCGGAACGCACGGATTTCGGAATGACAATCAGCCCGCTGTCGAAGATGCCAGCGGATGATGACCTGCGCCGGCCTCCTTGCGTGCTTCGACGCGATGCTCACGATGATAGGGTCGCCAAGCAGCGCGCCCCGCCCCAGAGGGCTCCACGACTCCGTCTTGATGCCGCGCTCCTCATGAAACGTGCGCAGGGCCTCCCGCTGGAACCGGGGATGAAGCTCGATCTGATTGACCGCCGGGGTCACCCCGGTCTCGCCGATGATCCGTTCCAGGTGATCGCGATTGAAGTTCGACACGCCGATCGAGCGAATTCGGCCTTCCCGCTTTAGACGCACGAACGCCTTCCAACTGTCGACATAGCGATTGACGCGCGGCCGCGGCCAATGGATCAGGTAGAGATCGAGCGTCGCGCGGCGCAATTTCCGGGCGCTCGCCTCGAATGCGCGCAGAGTTTCGTCGAACCCGTGATCGGAGTTGCCGAGCTTCGTCGTGATGAAGACGTCCCTCCGGCCCTCGAGCGCCTCGCCGACGCCCTCCTCGTTGCGATACATGGAAGCCGTGTCGACCGCGCGATAACCGAGGTCGACCGCCTGCCTGACGACTTCACCCGTCGTCTCGGGCGGCGTCTGGAACACCCCCAGCCCGAATTGCGGCATCGACGCCCCGTCGTTGAGGACGACCATCGGTTGAGTCTGATCAGCCATTGCGCGCTCCTTGAGACTTGGACGCCGGGTCGCGCCCGTCTGTCGCCCGAGCGCGACCCAATGGTGCAGACGGTCGAACGCTCTGTCAAAGCCCGGACTGCCGACTTCCGTCGCCTTGGAAACGTCGCTGGCCGCCCGCACAGCCGCTTGACTGCGATAGGTCAGCGGACCAACAGTGTTCAGGATAAAGCATCGACGGGCTCGGCGGAACCGGACCGCGTCCGCCTGAGAACTGTCGCAAACAAGGGAGAAGAAGCGTGCCCAAGTCCTATTCGTGCGCCGGCATCGACCGCCGCAGACTCATGAAATCCGGGCTTGTGCTCGCCGCCGCCCAGATCGCCAGCCCCTTTGTCATCCGGGCGCGCGCCGCGGACGCCGTCCGGATCGGGCTCGACAATCCGCTGACCGGCACCTACGCCGCAAACGGCAAGCACGAGCTGGACGGCTGCCAAATGGCGCTGGAGGGGATCAACGCGAAGGGCGGCATCCTCGGCCGTCCGGTCGAGCTCGTCGTCGAGGACTCGACCAGCGGCGACGCCGGCGCCGCGGTGCAGAAGGCGCGCAAGCTGATCGAGGGCGACAAGGTCGACTTCCTGCTCGGCAACGTCAACTCGGCCCTCGCGCTCGCCATGGCGCAGGTCTCGAACGAAAAGGGCATCCTGCATATCGTGCCCGGCGGCCACACCGACGCGGTCACCGGCTCGAGCTGCCACTGGAACGTGTTCCGCGTCTGCAACACCACGCAGATGGAGGCGAACGCGGTCGCGAGCGCCCTCGTCAAGGAATACGGCAAGAAGTTCTATTACATCACGCCCGACTACGCGTTCGGCCATACGCTCGAGGCGGGAATGGTCAAGGCGATCGCCAAGCTCGGCGGCGAGCGGGTCGGCGGCGACCTCACGCCGCTCGGCAGCGTCGATTTCTCCTCCTATCTCATCAAGGCCCAGGGGATGAACCCCGACGTCATCATCTTCCTGGTCCAGGGCGACGACATGCTGAACGCGCTCAAGCAGGCGGTTCAGTTCGGACTTCAGAACAAGGTCCATCTCGCCGGCGCGCAACAGGAGATGGAGCCGCTCGAGGGCCTGCCGCCCGAAGCGCGCATCGGCACCTGGGTGTTGGAATGGTACTGGAACCAGCCCGGCGTCCCGCATGTCGCGGAATTCGTCGAGGCCACCAAGAAGCGCACCGGCCGCGTGCCGACGGCGCGCACCTGGTTCGGCTATGTTTCGACCTGGACCTGCGCCCACGCCGCCGCCGCGGCCAAGTCGCTGAAAGCGGTCGACATGGCGAAGGCCCTGCAGGACTACCATCTGCCGCCCGAGATCGCCCTCGGGCCGAACCCGGCCTTCTACCGCGCCGGCCAGAACCAGCTCCTCGCCTCGCTGTTCGTCGGCGACGCGCAGGCCAAGGGCTCGGCGCCCGACGATCTCTTCAAGGTCACCAAGGTCGTCAACGGCGCCGATATCGCCGACACGGTCGAGGAGAGCGGCTGCAAGATGACCTGGCCGACCTGAGCCTGATGCGAAAAGGCGGGAGCGCGCCGCTCGCGCCGCCGCCCCAAACGCGAGCGACGAACCTCATCGCATGACCCAAGTCGTCCTGTTCAACGTCTTCAACGGCCTCATCGTCGGAGCGTTCTACGCGCTGATGGCGCTCGGCCTGTCGCTGATCCTCAACCTGAGCGGGGTCATCAATTTCGCCCACGGCGGATTCCTGGCGCTCGGCGCCTATCTGGCGTTCACGCTCATTCCCTATATCGGCTTCTGGGGCGCGCTCGTCGTCGCGCCCCTCCTCACCGCCGCGCTCGGCCTCGTCATCGAACGCCTGCTGATCCGCCCGCTCTACGGCGGCGATCCGCTCTACGGCCTGCTTTTGACCTTCGGCCTCGCGTATATCTTCGAGGACATGACGCGCTTCATCTGGGGCGCACAGAGCCTGCCGTTCCAATTGCCCGCCTGGCTCACGACTTCGCTGTCGAACGAGTTCTTCTTCGTCACCGGCTATCGCGTGTTCATGATCGTCATCGTCGTCGCGGCGGTCGGCGGATTGTTCGCGGTGCTCAACTACACCCGCCTCGGCATGCGCATCCGCGCCGGCACGCGCGACCTCGACACGGTGTCGACGCTCGGCGTCAATGTCCGGGTCCTACGCAGCCTCAACTTCGGCATCGGCATCTACATGGCCGGCCTCGCCGGCGTGCTGGCGGCGGGCCTGCTCGGCCTTTCGCCGACAATCGGTGCCTCGCTCATCATGCCGAGTTTCGTCGCGATCATCGTCGGCGGCCTCGGCAGCCTGCTCGGGACGCTGCTCGGCGGGCTCCTGATCGGCGTCGCCTCCGGCCTGGCGGCGGTCTACTTTCCCTCCGCCACCGAGGCGGTGATCTATGTGATGATGGGGCTGGTGCTTCTTATCCGCCCGCGTGGCCTCCTGGGCGAAGAGGGGAGGCTGCATTGACAGAGGCTGCATTGACAGAGGCTGCATTGACGAGAGGCGAGGCTGCGTTGAGCGGCCTGCGCGGCCGCGCCCTCGACCTGGCTGTTGGTCTCGCTCTTCTGTTCATGCCGTTCTGGATGGGAGCGATCGGCGGCTATACCGAGCTTGCGAGCCGCATCGTCGTCATGGGGCTGGCGGCGATGTCGCTCAACTTCCTGCTCGGCTTCACCGGCATCCTGTCCTTTGGCCACGCGGCCTATTTCGGCCTCGGCGCCTATGGCGCCGCGATGGCGATCAAGTACCTCGACGCCGGGACGATCCCCGCCATGGCGCTCGGCATGCTCGTCGCGACGCTCGCCGCCATGGTCATCGGCGCGCTGATCGTCAGGCGACGAGGCGTCTATTTCGCCATGGTGACGATCGCTTTCGGCCAGGTGTTCTATTTTCTCGCCTTCCGCTGGAACTCGGTGACCGGCGGCGACGACGGGCTGACCGGCTGGCATCGTTTGCCGATCGACTTCGGCTTCGCCAGGCTCGACATCTTCGGCAGCGACAAGGCGTTCTATTACTTTGCGCTGGCGATCTTCGCCGTTTGCATCGGCGCGATGGCGATGCTGCTCGCTTCGCCCTTCGGACGCACGCTGATCGCAATCCGCGAGAACGAGCGGCGCGCGCGTTTTCTCGGCGTGCCGATCGAGTTTCACATCTGGCTGTCCTTCGTCATCTCCTGCCTGTTCGTCAGCGTGGCCGGCGCGCTCTATGCGCTGCTCAACAACTTCACCGATCCCCGCGCGCTGCGCTTCGACCTCTCCGGCAATCTCGTCATCATGGCGGTGCTGGGCGGCATGCGCTCGTTCTGGGGCCCGCTGATCGGCGCGGCGATCTTTGTCGCGCTGCAGGATTACGTCTCGAGCCACACCGAAAACTGGATGTCGGTCATCGGTCTCGTTTTCGTGCTGGTGGTGCGCTTCTTTCCGCGCGGGGTTCTGGGCATGCTGCGCAGCGGGGCCAAGGCGTGACCCTGCTTCAGGTCGAGGGCGCCTCGAAACGGTTTGGCAACCTCGTCGCCATCGATGACGTGTCGCTGACGATCGAGCCCGGCGAGCTGCGTGCGATCATCGGGCCGAACGGCGCAGGCAAGACGACGTTCTTCAATCTGGTCAGCGGCCTGTTCGCGCCGACCTCGGGCGCGATCCTGTTCAATGGGCGCGACGTCACCGGGCTTGCGCCCGAACAGCGGGTCGCGCACGGAATGGCGCGCACGTTTCAGATCACCGAAATCTTTCCCGAGCTGTCGGTCGCCGAGAATATCCGCGTCGCGGTCGAAATCGCGGCCGGTTACCGGCTGAGCCCGTGGCTCGGCCGTGCCGCGCGCGCCGGCGTCGCGGAGCGGGTCGCGGAGCTTCTCGCCATGGGCGGGCTCTTGGAGAAGAAGAACACCCGCGTCGGCGCGCTGTCCCATGGCGACCAGCGGGCGGCGGAAATCATGATGTCGCTCGCCTTGCGCCCGCGCCTCTTGATGCTCGACGAGCCGACCGCGGGAATGGGCGACCAGGAGACCTATGACATCGCCAAGCTGGTGCGGCGACTGCATCGGCAGGGAGGGCTGACGATCATGCTGATCGAACACGACATGCGCGTCGTCTTCAACCTCGCCGACCGCATCATGGTGCTCGCCGAGGGCCGCGTTCTGGCCGAGGGGACGCCACAGGAGATCGCCGACAGCGACAAGGTCCAGGCCGCCTACCTCGGCAAGGCCGCCGCATGATCGCGCTTCGCGCCGAAGGCATCCAGACCTTCTACGGCAAGAGCCACATTCTGCATGGCGTGAGCCTCGAAGTGCGCGAGGGCGAGATCGTCACGCTTCTCGGGCGCAACGGCGCCGGAAAGACGACGACCCTGCGCAGCCTGATCGGCCTGACGCCGCCGCGCCGGGGACGAGTCGAACTGTTCGGCGCGGACGTGACGAGTCTCCCGCCCTATCGCATTGCCGAGGCGGGCGTCGGCTATGTGCCGGAGGGGAGGCGCATCTTCGCCAATCTGACCGTCGAGGAAAACCTGATGGTCCCGGTCGAGCGGCCGGGACCCTGGTCGATCGCTCGCGTCTATAAAATCTTCCCGCGCCTCGCCGAGCGCAAGACGAGCAAGGGCGCGCAGCTCTCCGGCGGCGAGCAGGAGATGCTTTCCATTTCGCGCGCGCTGCTTCTCAACCCGAAGCTCCTCATGCTCGACGAGCCCTCCCAGGGTCTCGCGCCGCTGATTGTCGCGGAAGTGTTCAAGATCGTCGCCGCGGCGCGGCGCGAGGGCGTCTCCGTGCTGCTTGTCGAGCAGAATGTCCGCGCCGCCGTGGAAATCGCCGACCGCGCCTATGTGCTCGACGACGGCAGGATCGTCTACGAGGGCGACGCGCGCGAATTCGGCGCCGACGAGCAGCGCGTGCGCGAACTCGCCGGCGCCAGCGCGGAGAAATGGGAGATGAGCGATTAGCGGGCGGATCCCGGTAGTTTGGATATACATTTCTTCGTTGAATAACCTGACATCCGGCGTCTTTCCCGACTGTGCCGCGCCGATCGTCCGCAACGCATGCGGCCCCCGCGGCGACTTGACTGACAGGAGGTTACGAAGCCCGCATTGATGTTGTCCGCACCAGCGAGAGCGTCGCCGAACGTCGGGCTGTGCCTGCGACATCGCTTCGTCGGCTAGAGCTTTTCGCTGCGGATCGCTGCGATCGCCGCGTCAGTCACCGCGCGGGTCGTCGCCCTCCCGCAGGGAGAACTGTCGGGGAGCAGGGAGGCGCCTGGGGCAGCCTCCCGTTCATTTCTCGGCGCCTCGCGGCGCATTCACCTCTGGATGCAGGTGTCAGCGGTCTCCCTGGTGCATTCGTCGAGTCCGGTGAATACGGGATCGTCGACTTTCTTGCCCTCGATGAGGTCGATCATGACCGACGGCGCCTTATAGCCCATTTCGAACGGCCGCTGGCCGACCAGCGCGTTCACGCGCCCTTCCTTGGCGATGGCGACTTCGTCGCCGATCGTGTCTGCGGCGGTGATCACGAGCGACTTGTCGGCGAGCCGCGCCTTGACCTGATCGGTGAGCTGCCGGTAGGGCTGCGGTGCGTCGAACAGAGGCCAGCCGCCCTCGAGCACGAACGCGTCGAGCTTCGGATTGGCGGCAAGAATGTCGGCCATGGCCTGCACGCCTTTCGCCCCGTCGTCATTGGTGAAGACCGGGCAGCCCGCGATCTCGGTCCAGCCGCCCTCGCCGCTTAGCCTGTCGAGGCCTTTCTTGCCGGACAAAGAATCGCGCGTGCCTGACGCGCGGCGCAGGATATTATCGGCGGCGGCGTTGCCTTCGATGAAGCAGACCGTGCCGCCCTTCGGCTTGGCTTTCTTCACATACTCGCCGAGCCTGTAGCCCATGAGATAGTTGTCGGTGCCGAGATAGGTCTCGCGCACTGCCGAATCTTCCTTCTTGAGGTCGGCGTCGACCGTCATGATCGGAATCTTCGGATTGGCGGATTTGATGGTGTTGGCGATCATCGGCGCGTTCGACGGTGAGATCGCAACCGCCGCGGTGTCGGACTTGCCGAGAATGTCGCTGACGATCTGCGCTTCGCCGGCCTCGTCCGAGGTCGATGCGGGGCCGGTGTAGAAGCATTGGTAAGGCGAACTTGCGTTCTCCTTGTTCCACTTCTCGCACCCCTGGTGGATGGCCTCGAAGAACGGATTGTCGAGGCCCTTGACGATGATGACGAGTTGCTTCTGCTGCGCCAACGCGGACCCTGCTGACAAAGTCACCGCAGCCGCCGCCAAAGCGAGTGCGACCTTCTGCATAGCCTTCCTCCCATGTTTGGCGTCACGCGAGACTTCGCCGAGCGCCAGTTTCTTATATGACGGATTCGAGGCGTCGCGGGACTCTGGCCGACCGGCCGGTCCGCCCCACCGGCCGACGACCCGAGGGGCCCGCCGCTGAATCCCCGGGCACATTTTCGCCCACGCATTCTGGCTTCTGTCGCAGGCAGCGTCAAACAATATCTTGGGAACGATCGTACGCTTTGGATATCCCCGGACGCCAAGTCATCGCCGCTCGCTTCGACAGCAACGGCGATTGCCAATGCTGCGGCCTTTCCTGAGCTTGGTCCGAGCCCATTCCCGCTGGTCTCGTCGTCTCGAAGCCATTGCCTGGGCTCGCCGAAGCGTTGACCCGTCAACATTGGGCCTTGTATTCATAACGAACGTGCGGTTCGGAGAGCGGCTGAACCGACGAAAACAGCGCGTGGACCATCGCGTCGAAGGGGAGGCGGATCGAGGCATGGCGCTGCTCGAGCTGGAGAACATCTCCAAACATTTCGGCGCCATCCAAGCGGTCAACGACGTGTCGCTCACGCTGGATCCCGGCGAGGTCGTCGGACTGATGGGCGACAACGGCGCCGGCAAGTCGACGCTGGTGAAGATCGTCGCCGGCGATTACCGTCCCTCGCACGGGACGATGCGTATGGAAGGCCGCGAACTGGTGTTGCACAGGCCGATCGAGGCGCAGCAACACGGCATCGAAATCGTGCACCAGGACCTCGCGCTTTGCGACAACCTGTCCGCCGCGGCCAATGTCTTTCTCGGTCGTGAAATGCGCAAAGGACCCGGTCTGTTCAAAATCCTTGACTACGCATCGATGTATCGGCGCGCCGGAGAGATTTTCACCGAGCTGAAATCCGAGACGCGTGCACGCGACCTCGTTCGGCAGATGTCCGGCGGCCAGCGTCAGGCCGTCGCGATCGCGCGCACGCGCCTCACCGACGCCAAGATCATTCTGATGGACGAGCCGACCGCGGCCATTTCCGTGCGACAGGTCGCCGAGGTGCTGAGCCTCATCCGGCGTTTGCGCGACAGCGGCATCGCCATCGCGCTGATCAGCCATCGTATGCCGGACGTCTTCGCTGTCTCCGATCGCATCGTCGTCCTTCGCAGGGGCCGAAAAGTGGCCGACAAGCCGATCGCGAAAAGCTCGCCCGAGGAGGTTACGGGCTTGATCACAGGCGCAATCGAGAACGCATTCTACTAGCGGCGGGACGGCGCAAGCCGCACCCGACATTCAAGGTTCACCCCATGGCAAGCGAGCTCAATATTCCGATCCAACAGCAGGAGCACACGTGGCTCTCCTGGCTCATGTCGCGCCAGGCCTTCTGGGTGTTTCTGGCGCTCGTCGCCGCCTGCCTTTTTCTGACGTTCGCGACAAATTCCTTCGCCACGCCCAGCAATATTTTCAACATCACGCGCAATTTCACCTTTGTCGCGGTCATCGCGCTCGGCATGACAATCGTGATCATCACGGGCGGCATCGATCTGTCCGTCGGCTCCGTGCTTTGCCTATGCAGCATGATTCTCGCCGTGGTCATGCACGCGGGCTATAGCATCGAGATCGGCATCGCCGCGGCGATCGGCACGGCGCTGATCGTCGGCGCGGTCAATGGCGTTCTGATCGCCTACATCGGCATTCCGCCATTTGTCGTCACACTCGCCATGCTGTCGTTCGCCCGCTCGCTGGCGATGGTCGCCTCCAACAACACCGTCGTATTCCAGTTCGGCCCCGATCAGAGCAAGCTCCTTTTCCTCGGCGGCGGCGCGCTGCTGTTCGGCATTTCGAACCCGGTCATCTACATGATCGTGCTTGCGCTCATCACCGGCTTCACGCTGCGCTGGACGCGGTTCGGACGCTATGTCTTCGCCATCGGCGGAAACGAGAAGGCCGCGATCTTAACCGGCGTGCCCGTGCGTCGGGTCAAGCTCGCGGTCTATATGGTTTCGTCGCTGTCGGCCGGCATCGCCGGAATCATCGAAACCGGATGGCTCGGCGCCGTGACCACCAATCTGGGTTCCGGGATGGAATTGCAGGTGATCGCCGCCACAGTCATCGGCGGCGCCAATCTCGCCGGCGGGGTCGGCACGGCGTTCGGCGCGCTGGTCGGCTCGGCCCTGATCGAGGTCATCCGCAACAGTCTCGGCCTTCTCGGCATCAGCGCCTTCTGGCAGGGCGCTTTCGTCGGCGCTTTCATCATCATCGCGGTGTCGTTCGATTACATCCGGAATTTGCGTCAGGCCGAATAGCGCGGCGCGCAACAACATGCTTTCGCTAACCGAGTCGAGAACAATCGTGTCCGCCAACCGCATCGTCTTCACCGAGCATGCAAGGCGGCCTCGCTGCGCCTGACCTTCGCTCCCGCCCGATCCGCATCGTCGTCATAGCCTCACCACCTGCCCGCTGCGGACGCTCTCGTCGGCCGCGAACACGATGCGCAGCGAATTGATCGCGTCGGTCCAGTGGTCGGCGAGATCGACCTCGCCGCGGATCGCCCTCAGGAACAGCCGCTGCTCGCGCTCGCAAAGCTCCTGGTGGCCGGGCTCGTCCTCGGTCGACTCGATCGTGTCCGGACTGACGAAGGCCCCCTTCGCGTTGAGCGCGGAATGGTGGATGCGCAGCGCATTGGTGCGCGTGTGCGCGTCGTGATCAGCGGACTTCATTTCGCCCGTGGACTCCTTGGCGACGATCGAGACACAGCCCTTCGGGCCGATCATGTCCTTCACGAAGAAGGCGGTTTCGCTCATCATCGGGCCCCAGCCGGCCTCGTACCAGCCGACCGAGCCGTCGTCGAAGACGATGTGCAGATGCCCGTAATTGACCATCGAGGGGGCGATCTCGTCGGTGAGGCGCGCGCCGACCGCATGCACCGCGACGGGCTTCGCTCGCGTGACCTGGCACATCACGTCGACGTAATGGACGCCGCAGTCGACGATCGGCGAGGTCGAGCGCATGAGGTTCTTGTGCACCTCCCAGAACGAGCCCGACGACTGCTGGTTGAGGTTCATCCGCATGACCAGCGGTTTGCCGAGCGTGCGGCCGATCTCGACGAAGCGCGTCCAGGACGGATGGACGCGCAGGATGTAGCCGACGAGCAGCGCCTTGCCGGCGGCGCGCGCCGCCGCGACGATCTTCTCCGCCGCCTCGAGCGTGTCGGCGAGCGGCTTCTCGCAGAACACTTGCGCGCCGGACGCGAGCGCCTGAAGCGCCATGGGCGCGTGATGCTCGGTATAGGCGCATATCGCGACCGCGTCCGGCTTCAGCGCCTCGAGCGCCTCTCCGAGAAGCTCGAAGCGCGGAACTTTTGCGAATTCCCGGTCGAGGTCATGGCGCGCCGCGGCGTTGCGGGTGCAAAGGCCGACGAGCTCGAAGCCGTCTATGCTTTCATAGGCTCGTGCGTGGCTCATCCCCATCGTGCCGACCCCGACGACAAGTACGCGTTGCCGGTTCGCCTTGTCCGAATGGCGGGCGTCGCTCATCGGCGTCTCCTTCTACCTCAATGGTCCGCATCGTAGCCGCTCCCGGCCCGCGCGGCCACTCCGCCCGGGCAAGTCGCCCCGCGTCAAGGCCGGGCTCGTCCCGGCCACCCACGCGATTCGGCGCTCCCAGCGACGGCAATATTCCCCGTCAGCCAAAGGTCCGCATTTTCAGATGGTTATGACGACCAGCGGACCAGCGTGTGGCCAAATGAGACTTTTGCCGTGCGAGCGCGAATGGCCTGGAAGAGCCTAGCCTGTCCCGGCCATAACGTCCGGCGCACAACTCCTTCCCGTTTTGCTTTGTTCGTATTATGTTCAAGTTTTTATCGACGCCGCTCGAGCGCGGCGGACAGCGATGGACGCGAAGGACTGGACATGACGATCCTTGGTAGGAAGTGGCGGGAGTTCGTCGCCGCCGGCAAGGCGGCGCCTCGGGAGGGAATTCTCGCGCGCTTCGCGAGAGCGCTGATGAATCGCAAATTTTGCCCTGGTTCGGATTAGTCTTTGAAAACATTGCTCTTACATGGGGAAAATGTTTGGAAATCCTTCCGGAAAATTTGGATTCCCTTCCGCGCGCCGGCCGTTCCGGCCTTGCGGCTGGCGGGACGCTGGGCGCGTCACCGGGGCAAATTGCCCGCTGCAGCCGCGCTCGGCGGCCTCGGCCGGCGCCAGTCAGTCGTGAGGGCTACTGTGGCCGGGGCCAGGTGAAGTCGTCAGCGCGGCCGAGCCGCGGTTCGGCCGCCCGTCCCAGACGCACGCTTCGATCCTCGTCCTGACGGCTCGCGCTCAGAGCTTGAAGTGTGCCTACCAACGCAGCATTGGCTGCAGTCGGGCGAGCCGTCAGCGACAGGATGGGGCCGGTGTCCAGCTTCGGCGGGGAGAGGAGGCCGTTGGCGAGAGGTTTATCCACCCCCATTTCGCGGCGAATTTCCACGTTGATGTCGTCAGCTTCCTGCTCGATGTCCGGGGGGAGGGCGGCGATATCGTTCTGGGGATTCTCCTTCTCAAAGGTGCGTCGAATGTCCACTTCGAGAAATTGTGCGAGCTTGCGTGATCCAGCTTTGGTGAAGTAGGCGCCGTTCGGCCCGGAGCGCAATCTTGCGCTCTGTCCGTCGACGTCCGGCCCGAAGGCCGTATATTGTCCGTTCCGATCGGCGAAACCGTCCCAGATGTCGATGTATTTGCCGCCGGCTTTCTCGACATGCTCGCGGTAGATTTCGTTCAGCGCGATAGCTTGGGCGTTGACCCGATCGTCCCGCATCGAGGGCAGCCCGACCCAGAGGACCGGGATATGCGAATCTCGAAATGGCGCAACCAAGTCCTCAACGCGCTGAGCGTACAGGGCGCGCCATTTGTCGCTGAGCGGATCGAACGATACGCCGTCGTCTTTCAGCGGCTGCATGTCGTTGAGACCGATCATGACGACCGCGACGTCGATCTTTTTTTTGCCCGCCACGAGGTCGCGGGCGGCCTTGGGCCAATCATAGTAGTCGTCGCGGGTGAGGCCGGACAGATCGCGCGCGAGGTTCGTGACTGAGATCTCCGGCCTGTTGGCGAAAGCATCGGTCAGACCCTGGGTGGCCATTATTGCGAGGCTGTCGCCGAGCACCGAGATGAAAAATGTCGGCTTGACCCGCGCCGTCGCCGACTCATCCGGCGCGCGCGTCGCTGAAGGCGAGATGAAGTCCTGTTGCTTCTTTCGCGGCGCCCGCGCGCGGGAGTTCGACGGCTGGGCGGGAGGTTCGGGCTTCGCTGTGAAGCCGAAAAGATGCTGCAGGAAACCGGGAAATCCCCCCGTATCTTGCGCACGCGAAGTCGGGGCGAGCAGAATGCAACAGCAGACCGCCAACACGGCAATCCGCGCCAAGAGAGCAAATGACGGTCTGTTGCGCGACAACAATTGACCCTCGTTGCTTTTCCTCTTCCCGACGGACCGAAGAGGGCAAAGTCCCACTGCCGGGCCTCATTTCGCTTTGGCGCCGCCATATCCCCGTGACCGTCCCGCCTCAGGCCCTAGCGTTTTCGACTCGCTCGACATCACACCCAAGCGGTCGCCGATCCGTCGTCTCGCCGGGATCATACCTCAAATTCTCGAAGTTCGCTGAAGTCTTGGCGGCGCCGCCAGACCCGCGAACGTCGGCCGGCAAATCGAATCCGTCGAAAGGCCGGGGCTCGGGCGCTGCGCAATCCCGACCAACCCACAAAGCGCGGATGAAGCCGTAATTTACCGATCTCCTCGGTAGGCGTCAGGGCAGGTTTAAATCGGTTCAGATTATAGCTTCGCCAATCGGAGGACGCCGAGGGGTCACAGCAACGCGCCAGAGAGATCGCGATAAGTCATATAGCAAGGCAGTTGGCGTAAATGGGCTAATCGCTCTCATTCGCTTCGATGCGCAGAATTCGCTCCTCCCTTCGGAGCTAACTCTCAATTTTACGCGCCTCCTCGGGTAGCATGATCGGCACCCCATCGCGGATCGGATAGGCGAGTTTCGCTGCTCGGGAAATGAGTTCCTGCCGAGCCGCATCGTAGATCAGCTCTGCGCGCGTCACCGGACAGACGAGCAGCTCCAACAGCCGCGGGTCGGTTCTGAAGCCCTTTTCCGGCGGGCTCGAGGCGCTCTCTGCATCGTCGGTCATTGGAAACTTTCCGATTCGAACGACTCTTCTTCTGAAGCCGGTCGTCCAGATCGGGAAAGGGACCTCCCCTTCCCCTTTCCCTTTGCATTCAATTGCCGAACTCAGAATCGCAGGGCTGACGCCTGCCGGACGCCCTTGATCTTGCAGACCTCGGCCAGAACCTCGGGCGGCGCCTCGCCGTCGATCGACACCAGCGCGATCGCGGAGCCGCCCGGCTCATCGCGGCCGAGCGCGAATGTCGCGATATTGACGCCTGCGTCTCCCAGAAGGCTCGCAAAACGGCCAATGAAGCCCGGTTTGTCGTCATTCGTCACATAAACCATCGACGGCGTGAATTCCGCGTCGACCTTGATGCCCTTGATGGACAGGATGCGCGGCTTGCCATCATGGAAAACGGTGCCGCCAAGCGAGCGGGTCTGATCCTTGGTGATCACGGTCATGGTGATGAAACTCTCGTAATCGCCCTCTGCGGCTCGGACCATTTCCTCGACGACAATGCCGCGGTGGGCGGCCACGGAGGGCGCGGACACCACGTTGACATCGGCGAGCGACGGCCGCAGCAGGCCTGCGATCGCGGCCGAAGTCAGAGCCTTGATCTTCAGGTCCGCGACAGCCCCCTCATACGTGACCGTCACCTTCTCGATCGGCGCTTGCGTGAGTTGACCGGCGAACGAACCGAGCCCTTCGGCGAGCGCGATGTACGGCCTCAGTTTGGGAGCCTCTTCGGCCGTAATGGACGGGAAGTTAACCGCGTTGGTGATCGCGCCACGGATGAGATAGTCGGACATCTGCTCTGCAACCTGAAGCGCCACGTTCTCCTGCGCCTCGCTCGTCGAGGCGCCGAGATGCGGAGTTGCAATGAAGTTGGGATGACCGAATAACGGATTCTCTTTCGGCGGCTCCTCAGCGAAGACGTCGAAGGCCGCTCCGGCGACATGCCCGCTGTCGAGCGCCGCGCGCAGAGCCGCTTCGTCAACGAGGCCGCCGCGGGCGCAATTGATGATGCGGACGCCCTTCTTGGTTTTGGCGAGGTTGTCCGCCGACAGGATATTGCGCGTCTGCGCCGTCAGCGGCGTGTGCAGGGTGATGAAATCGGCGCGCGCGAGGAGGTCGTTGAGCTCCACCTTTTCTACGCCGATCTCTTCTGCCCGCTCGACGCTAAGGAATGGATCGTAGGCAATGACCCGCATTCTGAGGCCAATGCCGCGCGAGGCGGCGATCGAGCCAATGTTGCCGCAGCCGATGACGCCGAGAATCTTGCCCGTCAGCTCCACGCCCATAAAGCGGTTCTTCTCCCACTTGCCTGCTTGTGTTGAAAGGTCTGCGGTCGGAATCTGGCGGGCGAGCGCGAACATGAGCGCAATCGCGTGCTCGGCGGTCGTGATCGAATTGCCGAAAGGCGTGTTCATCACGATCACGCCGCGACCGGTCGCCGCTGGAATATCGACATTGTCGACGCCGATGCCAGCGCGACCCACCACTTTCAGCTTGGTTGCGTGCTCGAGCAGTTTGGCGGTGACCTTGGTCGCGGAGCGGATCGCCAGGCCATCGTAGTCGCCGATGATCTTGGCGAGTTCGTCCTTTTCGAGCCCTGGCTTGACGTCGACCTGAATGCCTCGCTGCTCGAAGATCGCGACGGCGGCGGGAGAAAGCTTGTCAGAAATGAGAACGCGAGGAGCCATGGTGAAGCCTCGGAGTTGACGGCGTAAGAACTGAGAAAGTGTAGCGTTGGCAAGCAGTGCGCGGTGCTTGAGGCTCAAGGAACTCAAGGGAGTGGGAGCGTGCCGCTCTCCCAGGAGACCGCAAGCGCAAGCGCGGTCAAGCCGCTTTAACCAACTTGCCCTTCTCAAGAGCGAAGGCGTGGTCGAGCCAAGGAGTAAGGGCCTCGATGTCGGCGGTCTCAACCGTCGCGCCGCACCAGATCCGAAGGCCTGGCGGAGCGTCGCGATAGGATCCGATGTCGTAGGCGACCTTCTCCTTCTCGAGGACGGTCGCGAGCGCCTTGGCGAAGGCTGCCCGGCCATCGGGTGGTAGAGCCGCAACGGCCGGATCGATCACTTTCAGGCAGACGCTGGTGTTCGAGCGGGTCGCCGGAACGCGAGGGAGGTAATCGATCCACGACGTGCGCTCGACCCATGCGGCGAGCGCCTTCGCATTGGCGTCGGCCCGAGCAAACAACGCTTTCGCGCCGCCGAGCGACTTCGCCCATTGCAGCGCGTCGATGTAGTCCTCGACACACAGCATGGACGGCGAGTTGATGGTTTCGCCCTCGAAAAAGCCCTCCGTCAACTTGCCGCCCTTCGCGAGGCGGAAAACCTTCGGCAGCGGCCACGCCGGCGCATAAGTCTCGAGCCGCTCAGCCGCACGGGGGCTCAGAACGATCATGCCATGCGCAGCCTCGCCGCCCAGAACTTTCTGCCAAGAGAAGGTAACGACGTCGAGTTTTGGCCAGTCGAGATCCTGTGCAAAGGCCGCCGAGGTTGCGTCGCAGATCGTCAGGCCCCTGCGGTCGGATGCGATCCAGTCGGCATCGGGCACGCGGACGCCAGACGTCGTACCGTTCCAGGTGAAGACGACGTCGTTGTCGAAATCGACACGGGTCAGGTCGGGCAGTTCGCCGTAGGGCGCTTTCAGCGTCCGCGCGTCCTTGATCTTGAGCTGCTTGACAACGTCAGTAACCCAGCCGTCACCAAAGCTTTCCCAGGCGAGCACATCAACGCCGCGAGCGCCGAGCATCGTCCATAGCGCCATCTCGACCGCGCCGGTGTCTGAGCCGGGCGTAATGCCGATGCGATAATCGGCAGGGACCCCCAGCACCTCGCGGGTCAGATCGATCGATAGTTTGAGTTTGGCCTTGCCGATCTTCGCACGATGTGAGCGGCCGAGCGCGGCGTCTCCGAGAACTGCAGGCGTCCAACCGGGACGCTTTGCGCAGGGGCCTGAAGAAAAGCAAGCATTCGCCGGCCGAACGGCGGGTGTCGCATTGATCATTTTGCCATCCTTTCAGATGGGCGCCTCTCGTTGGGGAGAGGTGTCCCGCCGCGGCTGATAGCCCGGTTGCGTCGCGATGGCAAGAGGACATTTCTATTTTGCCTTGACAGGGAGACTTTCGGCTTATTGCGGTCAACTCGGGGAACAGCTCTTGCCCGCGCCCAACTGCCTTGCTTGCCGCGATGCGTCGGCGCAGCGGCTGAACGGACATGTGAGGTGCGTTATCGGTGGCGACGACGACAGCTTACGCCAGTGCAAGAAGGATTCCGCGCCCTCGCAACCGCGTGGCGCCGCTGAAGCGCGATGTTGCAGGCGGGGAATGCTCCGGTTTCGCCCGCCGTCGTTTCGCCTTGGCGCAACGATTCGGCCTTTCGTGGCGCGAAGGTTAATACTCCGTCAACGAGATCGCTCTAACCTGTCCTGATCCTTGATGGTTTTGGGCCAGTTCGTGCGCGATCCGACGCTTAGTGATTTTCCCTTTCTCTCCTCGCTCGCGTCGAGCGAGAGTCCCAAGGATCGCCGAATATGGCTCAGGGTGGCGACCGATCATTTCGTCGCCACAGAGCCGAGCGATTCGGATACGGTTGAGGAATACATCAAGGCGATGACGGCGCAGCTGGATGCCGCAGACTCGGCGGCTCGGCTTGAAGTCGCCCGGAAACTCGCCCCTTGCGCTCGCGCTCCCGCCCGTCTGTTGGCTGCGCTATCCTCTGCCGACTCGGAGGCCTGCGATTACGCGCTCGAGCATGCCGTCGCCTACGCCAATAGCGAACTTGAGCGGGCTGTCTCGCGCAGCGTCCGGAGTGCGATCGCGATCGCCAAACGGAGATGTCTCGATCCGCAAATCGTGAGCACGCTCGCGGCCCAGGATGACATCCTTGTTCTCGTCGCATTAGCGAGCAACGAATCGGCGCGCCTCGAGGGCCCGACGCTGCTCGATCTTCTGAGGAGGGCCCGCAGGCTTGCGGAACAGGAGGGCGATCGACGGCTCGCTGACGCTTTGCTGCAGCGCGCGCCGGTCCGGCGGGAAAGCGCAGTGCTTTTTCTGTGCGCACGGCCAAATCAACGGATTGAAATCCTTCTTGCCGCCCAACGTTCGCAATTGGGCCGTCCGACAGCCCCCTCAGTTCCGATGCGCTCGACGTCGCTTGATGAGCTTGAGCTGGCCGCCGTTTCGCGCCAGCCGGAGCGATTTGTCGCCCTCCTTGCGGAGGCCCTCGATTGCAAGCGGGAGCTCGCGCAGAAGATCGTTGACGATGCAACGGGTGAACCGCTCGCTGTCGCCCTCGCCGCTCTTGGCGCTGCCAACGAAGTCCTGGTGCGTATCCTGATTTCGAACGATTTGCTGGCGGGCGCAAGCTATCAGCGGATCCGTGCGCTCGCCCGTCTCAATAATGCGCTCGATCGGAATGCGGCGATGATGGTAATGGCGGCGCTGCGCGACGAGCCTGCAGCGCGCGCAACGCGCAAGCCGTCGATCGAGGCTTACCCAGTCCCTGCGCCTTCACGCGCCACTCCGGCGAGCATCACGAAAAGGGCCGGAGACTCGCCGCAGCGCATGCTTCGAAAATAGAAGGGCCTCCGCGACCGCGCTAACCGATGAAGGGCAGCATCGTCGGCGCGACAAAGCCTAGGACGACCAAGAGTGCGCCGATAACTCCCAAACCCACACTGAGCCAAACGAGGGCGCTGATCCCGGTGATAATCGCGGCAGAAGCCAATACGATCGCGATTTGGGTGAGGCCGCTGCCGAACTCATAATGCTCGAGTTTGCGGTTCGCTAGAGCGGTCTCCGATCAACCTGTATCATATCCGCAGGCCTTGAAGTAATTGGCGCATTCGGTTGGTTTGAATATGGCCGCGCAGGCATCGAGGGCGGCGAGCAAGCCGGCCACGGTTC
>Ga0074044_10000792_pt1 | contig 29564 bp, 30 predicted proteins | sample BogForMeECP23OM1_FD_94443 | JGI IMG/M metagenome (GOLD analysis project Ga0074044, IMG submission 94443) | Bog forest soil microbial communities from Calvert Island, British Columbia, Canada - Bog Forest MetaG ECP23OM1 | ecosystem: Environmental > Terrestrial > Soil > Wetlands ...
TAGGCGGGCGCCCGACTGGCCGTGGACGTACCGCCATCCGGACGGGGTTCGGATGTACGTATCGCTGAACCAGACGCGGTAGGTGAACGGGTTCCCGTCCTCCGTCCCTCGCGCGTTGAGGAGTGCGGTGACGATCGCGGTATCGCCCCAAAGTCGCACGGTTCGTTGTTCGACGTCCTGGCGCTCGTAGACCATGCGGCCGCTCCGGGCCTCGTCGAGCAGATCCTTCTTCGTGAACACCTTGCCGGTGCCGACGACCAGCGCGAACCCGTCGGCGAGGATCCGGTCCATGGCCGTCACGTCGTTGCGCTCGACCGCGGCTTGGTAGTCGATGTCCATCTGGGCCACTACGGTCTCGTCATCGGCGGGCATATCGAATCCTCACCCGGGAGGGTCCCCGTGAGATATACCCTGAACGGACCGACCGGTCCGGACCGGATCCACGGCTAGTCGGGCTTCGTCGAGAGGGGCGCGGCGAGCTCCCCGACTCGGGGGCTCTCGGCCGGAACGGAGGGACCCCGCCGGGGCGCGGTAGCGCCGATCGGGACGCGGCCCCTCAGGAACAGCGAAAAGGCGAACGCGACCAGGATGCACAGCGTCAGGATGAGGAAGACCTCCTCGTAGGTCGTCACAAGCGCGTCGGTGAGCCCTCCCGGGGTCGTCACTCCAGCCGAAAGTTGCTGGTAGCGCCAGCTCTGGAAGACCGTCAGGAGCGAGATACCGAGGGCGCCCCCGAGGCTCTGGAAGAACCGGGTGAGGCCGATGGCGGCGCCGACCTCGGCCGTCGGGGCCTCGTTCTGGACCGCGATCGTCGTCGCGGAGAGGCCCAGCCCCAGCCCGAACCCCATCGGGATGAGCGGAAGCACGATCCCGCCGACCGGCAGAAAACCGAAGGCGAGCACCCAGAGCGGGACCGAGCTCGTCAGGTTCGTCAGGAGGAAACCGAAGAGGCCCGCCACGAGCAGTCCCGGCGCGACCACCTTACGATAGGAGACCCGGGTCAGGATCTGGCCTGAAAGGGCGGCCCCGAGGATGAGGGGGATCGCGAGGAAGTAGATGATGTCCCGAACGTCGCCCGCCGCGTTCGGGCCGCTGTGGAGCAGGACGATCCCGACGAAGACCGAGAGGAAGGTGATGAGGGCACTGAACACGACGCCCGTGAACAGCATGGCTCCGCTGCTCGCGGCGATCACGCGGCGACGGAGGAGTCGCAACGGCACCAGGGGCTCCGGGGTCCGAAGTTCCCAGCCGAGGAAGGCGGCGAAGAGCACGACGGCCGAGACCAAGAGCCCGACGATACGAGGGTCGGACCACGCCCAGCCGGCGTCGGACACCTGCACGAGAGCCAGCATGAGGGCGCCGACCCACCCCGAAAGCAGCACGGCCCCGGGGAAATCGAACCGACCCGGCGTGGTCGGTCGCAGGGGCCCCACGGCGGCCAACAGGACCACGACCGCCAGGATCCCGAACGGGAGGTTGATGTAGAACACCCATCGCCAGGTCGTGACCGAGACGATCCAGCTCCCGACCAACGGGCCGAGGACGATAGCGAGACCGGCCGCGCCGCTGAGGAGGCCGGTGATCCTCGACCGCGTCTCGGGCGGGAACATGACCGTGATCATGGCGATCGCGACCGGGAATATCCCACCCCCGCCGAACCCCTGCATCCCCCGGAAGACGATGAGTTCGGTAAGGTTCTGGCTGAGACCGGCCAGCGCCGAGCCGACGATGAAGATCGAGAGGCCGGCGACGAAGACGTTGCGCCGACTCGAGATATCGGAGAGACGGGCGAAGATCGGGATCGAGATGGTGGACGAGATGAGGTAGGCGCTGACGACGAATGTCACGCCGTCGACCTGGTTCAGGTCGGAGGCGATGTCCGGTAGGACGGTCGCGACGACCAGCGAGTCCATCGCGCCCATCAGGATCGCGAGGAAGACCGAGGCCAGGACGAAGAACTCCGTGATCCGCGACATCCCGGAAAAGCGGAGGGGGTCCTCCGAGGGGTGGGTCGTCCCGCTCTCGGAAGAAGGGGTGTTCGTCATCGTTCAGGGCCTCCGCGGCCGGTCTATCGGTGCGGAGCGCAGGGATACTGACTATTGGTCAGTATAAAGTCTTACGGTCACCATGCTCGCCAAGGTAACTAGAAGTACCCTGAATCCCTCGTCGGGGTAGGGTCCGGGGTTCGAACCCGCGTGCGCAGATGCCGAAGGTCGTCGCCGGTTACAAAGCCCAGGCGCGGGGACGGATCATCGAGGCGGCCCGCACGGTGTTTCTCCGGAAGGGGATCGCCCACGCCACGATGGACGACGTGGCGCGCGAAGTCGGGGTGAGCAAGGGGGCGCTCTACCTCTACTTCCGCACAAAGACTCAGCTCTTGGTGGCGATCCAGGGACAGATGCGGGACGAGATCGTCGCGGGGTGGGACACCCTGCTCAGGGAAGGGAATATCGCGGAAGGTATCGCCGACACTTTGGACCGAATCTTCTCGGGCCAGGCAGACACGTCCGTCTGGCACGGCTTGGTCGCCGAAGCGGCGAGCGACCCCGAGGTCCGGGCGGCCCTGGAGCTCGATCACCGGGAGGATCTCAAACTGATGCGGCGGTTCCTGAAGCGCCTCCAGGATCGAGGTCGTATCCCCAGAATCGAGGATCCCGACACCGTCGCGGAGATCGTGCTGATGCTGCTCTCGGGCACGGCCGTTCGGGTAATGCTGAGAGGTCGCATGGGAGACGCGCGCCAAAAGCTCGTGCGGTCGCTGCGATTGATCCTCCGGGTGTGAGACCGCGCGCGTCGGGCGGGGTCTCGTTCGAGGGAGGGAACTAGGGGGCTGGCAGGTTGTGAAAAATCTCCACGAGGTAACCGTCCGGATCCCGCAGGTGGATCGTTCGGAGTCGCCACATCGGTCGATCCGTGGGACCTTGCAGGAGCCGGACCCCCTTTCGGCGCAGTCTCGCCGCCACGGCGTCCACGTCCGTCACTTCGAAGACGAGGGCCGAGCGTCCGACGTTCGTCATCGGGTAGCGCCCCGAAGCGAGCCCGGTGGCTTTGGCCATCAGCTTCCGGTCGAAGATCGATACGATCGGGCGGCCGTTCGCCACGAACTCCCCATAGGGGGGTTGACCGTGCCCTTGGTTGGGAGTCAGCCCGAGCGTATCCCGGTAGAATCGCCAGGACCTGTCGAAATCCTTGACCAGCAGTCGTACGTTGTAGAGCTGCAGGGGGTTCGGGCGCGCGGTACCCAGGCGGGACCGACCGGCCGTACTTCCTAAATGTCTGTGCCCGAGGACCCGATCGGGGGAGGGTTCGCGGTCCCCCTCAGCGGGGTGGTGGTCAGCCACTTCTCTCCCTCTACCCACGCGGCCGTTCGTTGGAAGCCGAGCTTTTCGTTGATCGCCCAGATCGCGTGATTGAGCGAATCGTTCCTCGTAGCGAGATATCGAAACCCGTTACCCCGGGCGTACTCCACCGACCGCCGTTTGAGCGCGGAGGCGATCCCCCGTCCCCGAAAGTCCGGGTGAGTACCCGTCAGCCCTACCCGAAGCGTCTCTGGACGGCCTCCGTCTCGGAACAGGCTGGACATCCCGACATAGTCGTCGCCGTGCGCTGCGAGGAAGAGCCCGTCGAGGACCGCCTCGGAGTCCTCGAGGTCAACCGCGACGAACTGCTCGAAGGAGATCGGACGATACTCGCCCATGCGGGGCACATCTGCGGAAGCCAGAGACTGCAGTCGGTAGAGGCGCTGACGGACGTCTGGGTCGCCGGCGCCCTCCTCGGAAAAGGTCGTGAATCGGATTCCCTGATCCTGCAGTCGGGCAGATCGATCCGGTATCCTCGGGAGGTCGGCTCGCGCGAGGTCCAGGCGGGATTCCCAAGACTTCCGTCGGATCACGAACCCGTGGCGCTCCAGAAAGTGTACTCCCCCCGGGTGATCCTCCCGGGCCCCGCTCCAGAGGCAGGTCGCGTGCCGGGAGAGGGCCTCCCGCTCGAGGATCGAGTACATCTCGGTCGCGATCCCACGTCTCCGGTGCGCGGGGGAGACCGTGACCACCAGCCAGAATTTCTGAGGGTGGTATCCGAACACTGCATGTTCGAGCGTCCCAAGGGCGACGACGTCCCCCGACGAGCGCTCCTCCATGACGAGCCGATGACTGATGCGACCGGGCTCGGTCGCCAAGACGTCGTTCCAGTGGCGGCTCTCCTCCGCGGTTTGGGAGAAATCGGGTTCGCTCTCCCGGCTGATACGGGCGGCCGCATCGTAGTCCGAGTCCGCGAAGGGCCGGAGGGAGTAGCGTTCGGTGTCCACGAGAGTCTCCGCGGTGGGAGTACTCTCGCCTCACATAGACTCGATGTGCCCACCCGCGGATCATCCTTCGAACGGGTCCTCGCCACGCTCGCCTCAAACCGGTTGACCGCCTCGAACGGACCGGGGGATCGAGCTCGGGGGTCGGGGGTCCTCCCACGTCGGTTCCGTCGCACAGGTTCTAAGGGCCATTGTGTTCAGCTCCCTTACCGCCTGATCGGAACGTAGATGCGACTCGAACTGGAGCCCCCGAGCGAGACGTTCACGGGGCCCGCCCCCGCGGAAGACCCGCCGGAGGCGCATGAGCTCCGGATCGATCTGGGTCGTTTCGCCCAGGTCTTCTTGGGTCTCTGCTCGGCGGGGCTTGCGATCGTCGTCCTCGCCCAGCCGCAACTCTCGCTCGAGGGCCTCACGTACCTCTTGGCCGCGGCCGTCGCGTTCGTCTCGGTTCAGACTGTTCTCGCCGGAGGTCGTCTGTTCCCTCCGAAGGGATCCCGGCTCCGGGGGTTACGGTCAGGTTGGCGTTTCCTTCAACCGTTGGGGACGGTGGGAATCGGGCTGGTGGCGCTCGCCCTCGCGGTCTTCGCGGGGCTCGACCCCCAATTGGCCATCACGGCGGCGGTGTTCGTGCTCGCCTTCGCCCTCGTCGCCCTCGGGTTCGGCCGTATCCTGCAGTCCAACGGCCTCACGTTGCCTCTGTGGCTCCGAAGGTCCTCGCTCACCACCGGGGTCCTGAGCGTCGTGCTGGTCGCGGTTGCGGTGGCGTTCTACGGATTCGCGATCGCCGCGTTCGCGGTCCTGGTGGGTGTGATCCTGATGATCACCGGGATCGAGACCATCGTGGCGGGTCTCCATCCCACCGACCCTCGCCAGTTCGTGCTGCTCAAGCTGGTCCTGTTCTCGGCGTTCTACGGTCTCATCCTCATCAATTGGATTGACCTGTTCGGCAAGGAGGTTCCCGGCTACGGGCTCTGGTTGCTCCTCACCTACATGGCGCCGTTCGGCGTCCTCATCGTCTTCGAAGGGTGGTCCTCCTGGCCGCTCGCCGCGAGTCTCGGACTTCTCGTGTCCTTGTTCAACGACGTGGGGTACTACTTCATCGGAAACCTGATCTTCGGGTTTCACGAGGCGCTCGGGCCCTGGATCTCCGGTCAGCTGGGATTCGAGGGGTCCAACATCGTGACCTACTTCGAGGGGGGCCGATTCGTTCTTGCGGTCCCGTCTTGGATGATGGGGCTCTCGATCTACGCCCGGGCGGTCGTAGTGGGGCTGATCCTCTACTACTGGTGGCGGCACCCGAGCGCGATCGTGGCGCGGAGCACACTCTCCGTTCCGCCGACGACCGGCTAGCCGGCTCACCCCCCGAGGCGCCGTCGGGCGAAGCGGTGGCCGCACCCACCGCTGCTCCGGCGCCCTCAGTGTCATAGGCTGGGGCGTAGTCGTGGGTGGAATGACGGACCCTCACCGCGGGGAGGCCGCTACCGTCGCGAGAACCCCCGGCGCGCCCGCGACCCGGTCCAGCCTGTGTTCGGACCTTCGGAAGCTCGGCCTGGCAACGGGGTCGACGGTGCTGGTACACTCCTCGCTCAGCGCCTTGGGGTGGGTGGTCGGAGGCGCCGAGGCGGTCGTGCTCGCTCTCGAGGAGGTCCTGGGTGAGAGCGGGACCCTCATGATGCCCGCGTACTCGATGAACGCGCCCGAACCCGCCTTGTGGAAGGATCCCCCCGTGCCCGAATCCTGGTGGGAGACGATCCGCTCCGAGTGGCCTCCCTTCGATCCCGACCTCTCTCCTCCGCTCCGTCTCGGAACGATCCCCGAGACCTTTCGCAATCAGCGCGGGACCGTGCGGAGTTACCACCCGAATCACTCGTTCTGCGCCCGGGGGCCGAACGCTCTACGTCTCGTCGAGAATCACGCGCTCGACGACAGCATGGGCGAAGGGTCGCCGCTCGCGCGCCTTTACGAACTTCGGGGCGGGGTCGTCCTTCTCGGTGTGGACCACTCCTCCAACAGTTCGATTCACCTCGCAGAGTATCGGGCGAAGTGGCCCGGCAAGCACGCCGAGCAGCCCCGTCGGGCGCGAGTCCTCCGGAACGGTGTTCCCGTCGGGGTCTCGATGAAGGACCTCGACCTCAACAGCGATGATTTCGGAACGCTGGGCCAGCAGTTCGAGGTTGAGACTGGATCGGTTCGGACCGGCCCGGTCGGGGTCGGCACCGGACGCCTGATGGACCAACGGACCCTCGTGGATTACGCAGTCAGTTGGATGGAAGCGCACCGGATGTGATCGGGGTCCGCGAACTGCCACGTCGTCGAAGGGGGCGTCACCAACCGGCACGGAACCCACCGCCTACGGTGGGCCCGGTGGACGGTTCAGGTCCTGTACGATCTGGTGGTACTGCTCGCTCGTGATCTCCCCGCGCGCGTAGCGCATCCGGGCGACCATCAGGGGTCGGTTCGGCCCGTAGCCCCCCGGGGAGCCATACCGGTTCCGGCCGCCATATCGGTTGGTGCGAGTACTCCAAAACACGACCCGGACGATGAAAAACCCGATGATGAGGACGAAGAAGAGGCCGAAGAACCCGCCGAACACGCCGTACCGGCTCGAGTAGGTCGGCGAGGAAAGGCCGAACAGACCGGGGGCGACGATGATCGCGAGAAATAGGAGGGCGATGGCGACGAAGATGGCCGCAATGACGATGGGTAGCCAGTGAACCGGTCGCGGTCGGTCCGGCGGGTAGGGTCCCGACGGTTGGTAGTACGGAGCCGAGGGGTTCATGCGCGACCGGCAGGAGAACGGGCGATTCCGGGATATGAAGGCTGGTCTCGGAACTCCAACCGGCGCCAAGGGGCTCCGGAGGCGGGCGTCCGAAGAATTGACGCCTTCGTCGTCCTCGACCGGAGGGGCGGCGGCGCGGGTGTGAGTCGGGCCCTCGAGAACCACTCGTTATAGAGGGTCCGTCGCTCGAAGGGAGCGTGTTACCAACCGCCGGTGTTCCCCCGGTGCTCCCGAAACCGCAGCGCGTGATCTTGCCGCTCCTGGCGAAGCGAGCCGAGTCCCCGACGGTCATGACGTTCGACTTTGCCACGCAGGACTCCGGGTTTCACTACCGGTCCAATCAGGCCATCCGACTTTCACTCCCCGGGGTCGACGATCCCTGGGGCGCCGTTCGTTCCTTCTCCCTGTCATCGAGCCCGACCGAAACCGACCGCATTTCGGTGACCTGCAAGATCACCGACACTCCCTTCAAACAGGCACTGGCCCGCCTCGAGATGGGGTCTCCTGCCGAGGTGTACGGCCCGCTCGGCTCCTTCCTGTTCGACGGGTCCCGGCCGAGCGTATTCATCGCCGGCGGGATCGGGATCTCTCCGTTCCGGGGGATGCTCAAGTTCGCGAGTGACACCGGGGACACCTCCCAGAAACGCCTACTCTACTCCGCTCGGGTTCCGGAAGAACTCGTGTTTCGGGACGAATTGGATGGGTTTGCTCGTTCCTCACCGCAGGTCGAGGTGCACTACACCGTGACGCGCCCCGCCGAATCGGAGACGTCGTGGGGGGGCCGGGTCGGCCGAATCGACGCGGAGTGGATCCGAACGGTCGTCGGTTCCCTGGACCACCCCCTGTACTACGTGGTCGGACTTCCCGAGATGGTTAGCGAGGTGCTGGCGATGCTCGGTGGACCGCTCGGGATCCTGGAGGGCGACGTGGACTACGAGATGTTCCGGGGCTACTGAACTCCGGTTGGCTCTCGCACCGAACTCCGAGGACCGCGCTCCGCTGGCGCCCGGGCCCCTCCCCCCGTCCGATCGGAACGACTCCCGGTCGTGAATCCCAGTTTACGGGGCGTTCATAGAGGTCGCGCGGAGTGGCCAGTCTGGTGCCTCGCATGGAAAGCAACGCAGTAACAACGGTCCGACTCGAAGGATGGTGGCCACGGAACGCCCACGTGACGAAGACCTTGTTCCGAATTCTGTTCGGCGTCGTCTGGCTGGTCGACGGGGCACTGAAATTCGTTCCCGGGTTCGCAGCTGCGTTCTCGGGAGCGATCACCGGGAGCGGGCAACCCGCATGGCTCCAAGGGTGGTTCTCCTTCTGGGCAACGCAAGTCAACGGCAACACGGTCTTCTGGGCCTATTTCGTCGGCTCCCTCGAAGTCACCTTGGGCCTCGCGCTCATCTTCGGCTTCATGCGTAAGTTCGCCTACATCGGCGGTGCGATCCTGAGCCTATTCATCTGGGCGGTGCCCGAGGGGTTCGGCGGACCGTACGGACCGGGCGCCACAGACATCGGCACCGGGGCGATGTATGCGATGCTCTTCCTCGCGCTGATCCTCATCAACGCGACGTATGGACCAAGCAAGTGGAGCCTCGACCACCTGATCGAGAGCCGGTTCCCGAGCTGGGGCCGGATCGCGGAGTTCACCCGGCCTGCACCGGCTGGGTCGGCCACAAAGGAGCCGACGGTCGCGGTCAGCGCCTAGGAAGTAGGCGGGAGAGGCGCGCCCGGAACGGCGGCCGCCCGACCCCGCCCAGCGGTGAACCCTTTCCGAAGCCCCCGGCGACGGGGCAAGACGTCCGATCCGTCCGAGGGGGCGGTCGGTTATACGGTTCCGAATTCCCCTAACGATCCATGGCCACGATTGACGTCGGGGGGGTGACGCTCTCCTGGTACGAGCAGGGAACGGGACCGGCCGTGCTGTTCGTCCACGGAATCCCCACGGACTATCGTGCCTGGGATGCCCAAGTGGGGGCGCTCGCTCCCGGATTTCGGACGATCACCTACAGTCGCCGGTACGCCTATCCCAACACGCGCACGGGGGACCTCTCGGACAGCACCGTCGAGAACAACGCGTCGGACTTGGCGGGTTTGATCACCCACCTCGGGGTCGCTCCGGTACACCTCGTCGGACATTCCTACGGGGGGTTCGTGGCGGCGTACCTGGCCACGCTCCGGCCCGAACTGCTCCAATCATTGACCCTGGTCGAACCGGCGATCGCCTCCCTGTTGCTCCGAGATCCGAAACGCCGGTCGGAAGCGTTGGCGCTCTTGCTTCGCAACCCGCGGGTCGCCCTCTCCGCCCAACGGTACCTACGTACGTCGCACGACCCCGCGCTCGGCGCTCTCCGGCACAACGATCTCGCGCGCGCCGTCCGGTTCAATCTGGACGGAGTGGAGGACCGGAAGGACGTGTTCGAGGGACTTCCCGAACCGATCCGGAAGATGATGTTGGACAACGGAAGGACCGTGAAGGAGGCGGACACCCCGTACCCCCCACTTTCCCGCTCGGACTTGAGTCAACTCCGGATGCGCACATTAGTGATCCACGGAGCGACGAGCGCCCTATGGCTCCGCGCGGTCGCCGAGATGACCGGGGCTGCCATTCCCGGCGCTTCGATCGTGACCATCCCCAACGCTGGCCACTACCCGCACTTTCAGAATTCGACCGCGTTCAACACCGCCCTTGTTCAGTTCCTCTACGGCGCGGGAGTTCCTCGTGTCCGCGACGCACCGGGGTGACGAACCCCCACCGGGAGCCGGGCGCTGCCGCGGCCGCGGGCCGTTCAGCGCGCGGGCCAACCGACCTCGTTCGGCAGGCTAAAGAGTCGGTTCCCTGTAGCGCCGACATGGCTCTCGCTCCTCCGAACGACGAACCGATCCACGAGTACGGGGCCACCAGCCCCGTGGCCAACGGGGCGGCTCCGGAAGGTTCCGCCGTTCCCTCCTCCCCTCCTCCCGCTCCCGCGGGCCCGAGCCCCCCAAGAACTCGACGGAACGTGTGGATCGCCGTAGCCGCGGTCGCGGTGGTGGCGGTGGTCGTGATCGCGATTTTCGTGCTGATGATCGGGTCGAATTCGAGTGGCGTCAATGCGACGGTCGGAACTCCGGTGCCGTACAGCCAAGCCGTCGCCACCGGGATCTCCGGAGCTCTGTCCGCGAGCGGGGGACCCTGGACCCTCGTCGCCGCGGAGGGTCTGGGCATTCCGGGAGGCGTCACCTCTCCGAATCTCGATTCCATCGGTCAATCCGGATGTGTCTACACTCCTTCCCCCGGAGCCCCGACGACCGTCAGTTTCCCGGGAACCCCCTCCAACGCCTCGGCCGGTGAACTGTCCACCTGGATCTTCTTCGCGAAGAACACGGCGGCGAGCGCCATCCTGCTGATCGAGGTCAGTGACGGGTCGGCCACCCCTCTCGTGACCGCGACCGGCGCGAGCTGTGTCGGGACGTTCACCGGGCTCGGCGCGATCAATGCGACGGGGGTACTCGACTCGCCCGCGATCGCCTCCGAGTTGAACCAGGGGGGAGGCGCCACGTTCCTGCAGAATCACACCGGGGCCACCGAGGTGTTCATCCTCTTGGGCGGAGAGTCCGAGACGAGCGGGAACCCCACCTGGACGCTACTCTACTCCACCTGTGGGTTCGCGGCCACGAGCGGCTCGGGGACCGAGATCACCGCCAACTACTATGCGGTCACGGGAACCGGGTTGTCCGGCCCGACCACGGAAGCCCAATCCTGCTGAGCAGCGACGGACCGGGGCCCCCGAGCGCGCGGTGCGTGACCCGGCGACCGCGATCGAGCGACGTTCCGGAAGGTACCTCGGTGCGGCGGGGCCTCGGTCCGGTGCGTGCACGGGCGGTTGCACCCCCGGACCGGACGACCGGAGGCTCAGGAGGACGTCAGACGCTGCACCGCGTCGAAGATCTCCCGATACCTCGCGTCCAGGTCCTGGGCCCGGACGGCGTGCGGGTAGGCGAGGGCGATGGGTCGGGCCTTGACGTGGAGGTGGTCGAGGGACGGGAGGGGGTCATACTGCATCTTTCGGTGCGATGCATGGCTCTGGGCGGCGTCCTTTTCAATCGATTCCATCTGTTCGATGGCCGTGGTTAGCGCCGGCTCGACGATGTCCTTCAGGACCTGCGGAACGTACTTCCCGTCCTCGATCCCCGTCAACACGTTCGCGCACACCAGGCAGGAATCGAAGTAGCGGGCATAGTCCTGATGCAGCAGGTTTCGCTTCAGGTCGGCGAACAATCGGATGTTGCCCGGGATCAGTCCCTGAACGTGACCGCCGATCGCCTCCTCCACGATGTTCGTGGGGCCCTGTTTCCCCCCGAACACGTCGAAGCCGGGCGGAACGTTCTTGATCCCCCCCCAACCCATAGTGACGTCCGTGTAGCTCCTCGAGGCGTATTAGAAGGGTCCTCGAAGGTTTCCGGCGGGTGAGCCGGGCGGGTCGCTTGGAGAAAGGTCCGAACCGGGACAAAGGATAATCGCGCTCCTCCAATGGCCGTCGGGTGTGTCCCCCCCGTCGTCCGCGGTGACCCGAAGATTCGTCCTGGGCCGCCAGGGCCTCTGGCCCAGCCGTCGATGGGCCGGTCGAAACTCGGTCGATCGAGCCCTCCCCTACGTCACTTCGGTCCAGGTGGATCCCTTGAATGTCGTGGGCCACAGCCACGACCTGGTGCTGTGGGGTCGGATCGACGGCTACCGGGCCCGGGATCTCGAGGACGCACTGTACCGAAGAAGGACGCTCTTTGAGTGGGGTGGGAATCTGCAGATCCGGCCCACCTCGGAGCTACCGCACCTTCGCATCGTCATGCAACGGACGGTCGCCGAGGAACGTTGGCGGCTCTTTGCGAAGTCCCACGCCAAGCTGATCGCGAAGGTCCTCCGTAGGGTGGAGGAGAGCGGACCTCTCGGCGGTCGTGATTTTGAAAGCCCCGCCCCGACCCCGCCCCGCCGCTATCGTGGGGGGACGGATGCGACCCAGGCCCTGTACTACCTCTGGCTGGCCGGGGAGGTCATGGTCTCCTCCCGTCGAGGCGGAGCGAAGCTCTACGACCTCACTTCGCGCCTTTTCCCGCGGCTCTCGACGGAGATTTCGGTCCCCGATGCCGAGGAACATCTCGTCCTCCAGACGCTGCAACACCTCGGTCTTGCGACCAGCTCGGAGTGGCTCGCGCACGCCCTCGGACGCATCGGGCGGTCGACCCTGCGCCACGATTGGAAGGAATGGACGGGCCGGTGGCGCGACCAGGGCCTCGTTCAGGAGGTCGACATTCCCGGATGGAACGGTTCACGTTGGGTCGTGTCCGCTGCGGCTCCCGACCTCGAGGCTCTCTGCGCAGGGAACCTCCCCAGGGGTTGGCGCACCGAATCGGCCTCGACCGACGAAGAAGCCGTGCTGCTCTCCCCGCTGGAGATCACGACCGCGCGGGGTCGGGCCGGGCCGCTGTTCGACTTCGAGTACCTCATGGAGGCCTACAAGCCGGCTTCGAAGCGTCGGTGGGGGTACTACACGCTCCCCATCCTGTGGGGGGATTCGCTCCCCGCCCGAATCGACCTGCGCTTCGACCGATCGCTCCGCCACCTCCGGGTGCTCGGGTTCTGGCCCGAAACCCCATCGGTCAGCAAGGACACGGCCTTCGCGGCCGCCCTGGGGAAGGGGCTCGCGCACCTGGGCCGATTCCACGGGGCCACCACGTTGAACCTCGATGGCCTTCACGCCCCCCGCATTGAACGCGCGGTCCGAACCGCGTTCCGGGCCACCTTAGGTCCGAGCCCCGCCGCGGCGTGAGCCACCGCACGGGGGAGCTTTCTCAAGGGCCGGTGATGACCACCGGCTCCGCCACCTTCAGTAGTTGCTTTCCGAAGCTCGCTCCGGTGTACAGTCGCCCCAGGGTTTTCGGGGCGTTCTCCAGCCCCACGACCACGTCCTCCTTCGACTTGAGTTGCCCCGACCGAAGCCAGGGGAGGAGGGCCGCGGCCCCCTCGGGAAACCGGGCGGCATAGTCCCGGGCCAGCAGCCCTTCCATCCGGCCGTTCACCATGACGAGCGCGAGATAGTTGGACGGGCCCGGCGGGAGGACCTTCTGTCCGTAGCGCGCGGTCCCCCCGCACAGCACGATCCTCCCGTGGGAACGTAGCCGATCGAGGACCTGATCGAGAATGGGGCCGCCGACATTGTCGAAGTAGATGTCGATCCCCTCCGGGCAGAGCGCCGAGAGTCTCGCGCCCACGTCCTCCGTGTGGTGGTCGATCGCCCCGTCGAATCCCGCCTCCTCCGTGAGCCAGGCGCACTTGGCCTTCCCACCCGCGATGCCGATGACCCGCAGTCCGAGGATCTTCGCGATCTGGCCCGCGATCGATCCCACCCCGCCGGCCGCCGCAGAGACCACGAACGTCTCGCCTCGCTGGGGTTTCCCGACCTCGACCACTCCGAAGTAGGCGGCCATCCCCGTGACACCGAGGGTACCGAGAGCCACGTTGGGTGCGACCCCGGTGGGCACCTTCGTCGTCTCGAAATATCCGTGACCGTCGGAGACGGAGTAATCCTCCCAGCCGGAATAGCCGTGCACGAGGTCGCCCGGGCGGAACGCCGGCATCCGAGACTCGATCACCTGGGACACGGCCAGTCCGCGCATGACCCCGCCGATCGGGATCCCGGGGGACTCCCGGTTGGTTTCGTCATAATAGGCCATCAGGAACCACTGGGTTGGATCGAACGAGAACCAGAGGTTTCGGAGCAGCATCTGACCGGCCGCGGGGGAGGGGATCGGAGACTCGTCCCATCGGAAGTTGTGGTCTCCGATCGACCCTTCGGGAAGCTCGTCGGGCCGCCGGGCCAGCGACCATTGCCGATTGATACCGGAAGGCATGGGATACTTCCTACGGAGTTGGGCGGCGGCGCTCCCGACCGCAGCCCGGGGTCGATCGTCGCCCTCCAGATAAACCCGCACCGGGGGTAGCGTCGATCTCGGGAGTTCTCGAATCGGACCGGCGCCCCCGGAGAATGGCTCGCTCCACGCGGCGATCCGGGAAAGTACCAAAATTCAGAGCCCGGAGACCGACCCCCGAGGACTTCGGACTAGGACCGAGCCGTTCCCCCGCGCTGCTGTGTTTGAGGGTGTCCGCCCGGGATCCTAGTAACTCACGGAACGCAACTCTTTCATGACGAGCGCACCGATCGCGATCGTGGCTACGAAGAGTCCGCCGAAGACCATGAACACGGTCTGGACGGACGTCGCCTCGGCGAACGCTCCTGCGAAGAAGGCACCGGCGGGTCCGGCGACGATGATCAAACTTCCCATGGCGGCTCCCACCCGACCCAAGAGCCGCGGGGGGACCTTGGCCTGGATCAGCGCAGAGATCGGGATGTTCGCGATCGAGAGGGCCACCCCGAGGACGAAGATGGTCAGGAGGGCCACGGGGATCGAGGTCGAGAATCCCAGCCCCACGATCGCCGCCCCGATCACGGCTCCGCCCACGAGTACCCACTTGCCCGAGGACTGGCGGGTGTTGGAGCTCCCTACGATGGCGGCCCCCACGATGGCCCCGATCGCGACGCTAGCGCCCAGAAAGCCGTACGTCGCCGCACCCCCATGCAGGACGAGTTTGGAATAGGGGGCGAACAACGCCCCGATCGCGTTCCCGTAGAAATTCAGGAACGACGCCAGCACGATCAACTCGATCAGGAAGCGATTCTCCCGGATGAATCGGATCCCTTGCGCGAACTCCTCCGAGAACCGGGGCGTATTGGACCGGTCCGCATCGGACGGGCGGCCCGACGCTTTCGACAGGCCCACGAGAATGAGCGCCGCCGCGAAGAAGCTCAGTGCGTCGTACTCGATGGGCAGGTTGACCCCGAACAGTGCGACGACCACCCCGCCCACCGCCAACCCGACGACCTGGTTGAACGAACTCGAAAACGTCATCAGGCTGTTGGCGGGGCCCAGGTCCTCCTTCCCGATCACGAGAGGCACGGTGGCATTTGCGGCGGTGCGCACCACTTGGCTCCCCGTACCCAGGATGAAGACGACGGCGAGGATCAACGGAAGCTCGATCGTGTGAGCGAGGAGGAGTCCCGACAGGCCGGCAACGACCACCCCTTCCACCACGTTCGTGAAGATCAGGATCTGGCGACGATCCCAACGGTCGACGTAGACCCCCAAGAACGGTCCCAGGACGACCCCCGGCAGCAGCGTGACTGCGACCACGATGCCGACGGCAAAGACCGACCCGGTGACCCCGAGGACCAACCAGAGGAGCGCGACTTCGAAGACGAGGTCTCCGGACTGGGAGACCAATTGCGAGAGCCAGAGCAGGAAGAAGGGTCGATGGTGCAACACCCGGCGAAAGCTGGGGCGCGACTCGACCGCGACCGACCCCGTCATGACTCGGAGACCGGGGATGACGAGGGCCCAGCCGGGGGGTTCATTCGGTGCGGCCCACACGAGCAGACGTACTTGGACTCTCGGACGCGGCGGCGGGAGCAGGTGGGCCGGCGGATCGAACGGGGCCGTGGGGCCGGTTCGCGGGAAACGCCGGTCACCACGGCGACGCGCCGGTCGCCCAACGTTGCCGGGCGGGTCCCGCTCCGTAACGGCCCTGTCCCGTCCACCGGGCGGGGTTCAGAGGGTTGAGGGGTCGAGTCGACAGATCGAACTCCGAATCAGTCCTGGGCGAGGAACTTGGACAGCGGACCCCAGTAATGCTCGTGCCATCCGCTCGCGATGGATTTGACCGAGGCGCTCGGCACTCCCGACTGGGTGAACTCCACCCGCGTTCCGTTCGGGACCTTGGTCAAAGTAAAATCCGCGATCGAGTAGTCGCCCTCGGACCAACTGCCCGCCCGCCACGCCAGCACGATCCGCCGGTTCTTTTGAAGCAGGACTACGAACCCCCCCAGAGCGCCTCCGTAATGGGAGAAGCGGCCCCCGGGTTTCGCCAACAGCTGTGCCGGGTGGCCCGAAAATCGCGCGTGCTCCTTTGCGTCCACGAGGGTCCGGTAGACGACGTTCGGAGGGGCCGGCAGCGTTACGGTTTGATGGATGGTGCTCACTTTCGACATGGGTTCCTGCACTCGGGCGACGCGGACCGGTAGGATAAACTCGCCGGTGGCCCCTCCCTCGCTTCCAGGAATAAGCAACCAGAAGATTGCCTTATATATCGGTGGAATGCTGGGCAACCGAAGGGTTGCGCATGACCACCGACCGAATCACGAAGCAGGTGACGCTCCGGACGAGCCCGCGTCGAGTGTGGAAGGCGTTGGCCGATTCCCAGGAATTTGGAGATTGGTTTGGAATTCGCTTCGCAGGCCCTTTCACCCCGGGGGCCACCGTACACGGCGTGATCACCGGTACGAAGGCCGACCCAGATATCGCCAAGGTCATGGCGCTGATGGAAGGAATCCCCTACGCCATCACCATCGAGCGCATGGAACCCGAGAAACTGTTCTCCTACCGCTGGCATCCGCACTCCCTGGATCAGACGATCGACTATTCCGGTGAATCCACCACTCTCGTGGTGTTCGAGATCCGGGCCGTCTCCGAGGGCACCTTACTGACCGTTACGGAATCGGGGTTCGATCGGATCCCCGCCCACCGACGGAAGAACGCGTTCGAAGCCAATGACCAGGGGTGGGGCATGCAGGTCGTCCTCATCGGGAAGCATCTTGAGCGCTCTCCCTAGACCCGCCACCGCGTCGACGCTCCGGGGGTCCGTCCCAATCTTTGGAGCGCTCGGTGATCTGACGCGCCTTCGGATCGTGTCTCGCCTCTGCAACCATGGGCCGATGTCCATCGCCCGGCTCACGATCACCGCCGGGGTCACCCGTCAAGCCGTGACCAAGCACTTGCAGGTCCTGGAAGACGCGGGATTGGTCCATTCCCATCGAAGCGGCAGGTCCCGCATCTGCCGGTTGGATTCGCAGCGCCTGGAGCAGGCCCGACAAGCCCTGGCGGCCATCTCCAGCCAGTGGGACTTGACCCTCGCGCGGCTGCGAACCTTCGTGGAGGAGTAGGTCCGAGGACCAGCGTCATTCGGCGACCGGCATTCTCGAGGGAGGCTGGCCGAGCGCCTCCCCGGCGGGGAGATGGGCCCCTGGTCGGGGCCCAAAACCCACCCACCCCACCCGGAGCGTTAAAGACGGGTTCGCCGAATATCGTTCGCCGGTCGCCGGCATTCATGTCGTCCGTCTTGAGACCTGTGCACCCGATCGGCTCGGCCGAGTTGCTCGAGCATGTCCGGGAAGCGTACTCCGTGGGGGGAGTGGAGCTCACGATGGACCTCGGCGGCTCACGGAATCACAGCCTGCTGGTGACCACGGGATCCGGCATGCTCGTGATCCGAGTCTACCGAGCCGGGATCCCTCTCGACCGGCTCGCGGCTATCCAATGGGTCCGTCGGACGCTGAGTGGTCGCGGGGTGCCTACGTCAGTTGCGTACCGAGCCCGATCCGGGGAGCTCTGGTCACGGTACGAAGGCCAGATCATCGAGGTGGAGGACTATGTCGAACACAGTTCGCAGCTCGACACGTGGGGTCGGCTTGAGGTGGCCCTACCGATCCTCGGCCGGGTTCACAACATCTTACGGACTCTCAGCCCCAGCCCCGCGAGCAAGAAGCCCGTGAGCGTGAACTATCCGACCGCGGCCGAGGTCCAGGAATGGACGCCGCGGGCCATGAAGCGGATCGAATCGTGGCCGCTCCTTCCCGACCAGATTGAGCTCGTTCGTTCGGCGGAGTTTCTCTCGCGCCGGTTGCAGGAACTCGACGGCCCCTTGCGCGGAATCTTGCCCGTTCAATTGGTCCATGGGAACTTCTGGGGCAGCAGCGTGCTGTTTCGAAGTGGGAAGGTCGTCCTGGTGACGGATCTCGACTTCATGGCGGAGCGGCCCCGGATCGAGGATCTTGCGCTCAGCCTGTACTTCGCGAGTTCGACCCTCGCCAAGGAACCGTCCTCGGACCGTACCCTACGGCGCCTTCGGGGCCTGGTCGATGCGTACGACGGACAGCTCGAAGACCACCTGACCCCCATCGAACGACGCGCCCTCCCCTTAGCCATCGCGAGAGCCCCCTTGGCCGTGATGCAGTACGTCGCCCAGTCCGAACGTACTGAGGAAGCACAACACCTCCTACGGGCAATGCGTCCGGACCTGACTTGGGCGGCCGCCATCGTCGCCAACATGGGGCATTGGCAGCAAGGATTCTCGTAAATCCTACCACGCTGGACCTGTCGCCGCCTCACCCGAGGAGGATCGAGACCTGGGGCCCTCGGTCGGAGCTGCCTCTCGGGGCCCAGGCGGTTGGTTCGCGGGCGAGGGTCGGGCTCGTCCCCTGGGCCGTGACAGGTCACTGCACCCTCTTGGAAGCGGACTCTCGGCGTAACCGGAGTCGGTCTCCGCTGCGGCCCTCAGTGAGGGGGCGTTGAGGAGATGAGCCTACTTCCCTTCGAAACCATTCCCGATCCCATGACCGATCTGAGTGTGCGGCTCCCGCTCGCCCGAGTCCGGCGGGACGTACGCCGGTCCGGTCTCCTTCCCTTCACCGATTTGAAGGCGACGTCGTTGGTCTCGATCGTCGCGGGCGCCCCGATCTCCGGGTCGTGGTGGGGGCACCCGGCCGGGCAACTCATTTACCAAGTCGGCGAAGCACTGGATTCCGACCCCGACTTGGAAGTCGTCAAGCTATGGCGGGGGAAGCTTACCCTCATACATCGCCGGCTGTGGCCCGCGCTTCTTCGGATCGGTCGAAGCCGGAGCGAATGGCAGCTGTCCGGAATCGAAAACGCCTCCCTTCTGCTGCTCCATCACGTCAATCGTACGGGGTCCATTCGGAGCGACCGGTTTCCCCCGACCCTCCTGCTGGAAACCGCTGCGATTCGCGGAATCGTCCGCGACCTCGAGCGGCGCTTGTTAGTCTTCACTCGCTCCGTGCATACATCCACCGGAGCTCACGCGTTGGAAGCGGAGAGTTGGAACGCCTGGAACGCACGCGTCGGGGGAGCCCCCTACTCCGGCTCCGTCTTGGCCGCAGAGTTGGCGTTCGAGAACGCGGCCCGTCGCCTGACCCCGGCGGTCGATCCACGAAAACTGTTTCCTTGGGGCCGGACCCGGGGCCAAGTCCTCCTCCCCTCGTAGGGAACGAGTATCGAGTTCGATGTCGAATCCACGCCCTCTCGTATCCGAGGGGCCGGAGCGGTGTTCGGGGGGGCCCTCGGGGCGGCGGTTGGTCTCCAGACTCACAGCGTAACGACGATCTTGCCTCGGGCGTGCCCGTCCAGGAGATGCTAGAGCCCTTGCGGGACCTCGGTGAGGGGATACCGCCGGTCGATACCGGGAGTTACCTTTCGTGTTTCCATGAGCGCCATGAGCAACCGCAGATCCGCTGTGCGGACCGACGCAATGAAGAAGTTCGACCGGGGGCATCGAGAAAAGACGAAGGCGCGCGAGGGCCCCAGGTTCCCCCCACTGCGCACTCCCCCTTTCGAACCGAGGAGTCGGCCGGTCCTCGGAAATCAAGCTTCGCTGGATGAACGGCCAGTCCCGAGTACCTTGACTTCTTGACCCTAGGGCGGGTAGGTCGTGGTCTAGGGAATCCGCCCATGAACCCACCCGTCGAAGAATCAAGTCCCAGAGGAAATCTCACCGCGACCACCCGCGAACTCGAGGTAGTGCTCCGAGACGCGGCGGAGCGGAGCCTTCGCTACCTGCGGAACCTCGAACACCGACGGATGTTTCCGACTGCCGACGATATCCGGCGACTCGATCTTCTCGGAGGACCTCTCCCAGGATCGGGCACGGATCCGATCGACGTGCTCCGACAGCTCGATGAGGTAGGTTCCCCCGGGACAGTGGGGTCGGCTGCCGGACGGTACTTCGGCTTCGTGGTCGGCAGCGCCCTGCCGGTTACCCTGGGCGCGAACTGGGTGGCGGGGGCCTGGAATCAGAATGCCGGACTCTTCACGATCTCCCCGGTCGGCGCGCGCGTAGAGCAGATCGCCCTCGAGTGGATCCGACAACTGCTGGAGCTCCCGCTCGGAAGCGAGGGTGCCTTCGTGACCGGGGCGACGATGGCCAACTTCACCGGCCTCGCCGCGGCCCGTCATGCCGTTTTGCAGAAGGTCGGGTGGGATGTCGAGGAACTGGGGCTCGCTGGGGCTCCCCCGATCACCGTGGTCGTCGGCGAGGAGGTGCACACCTCCGTGCTGAAGGCCGTCGCGATGCTCGGCTTGGGCCGAGGTAGAGTCGTACGTGTGCCGGCCGACTCCCAGGGACGAATACGGCCGGACGCCCTGCCCCGAATCGTGGGCCCGACGATCGTTTGCCTCCAGGCCGGGAACGTGAACACCGGGGCGTTCGACCCGGTGGGGGAAATCGCCCGCGGCGCGAAGGAGGCCGGAGCGTGGGTCCACGTGGACGCGGCTTTCGGCATGTGGGCGGCGGTGGCGCCGACACGCCACTACCTCTACGAGGGGATCGCCCTCGCCGATTCGTGGGCCACGGATGGCCACAAATGGCTCAACGTCCCCTACGACAGCGGTCTGGTCTTCGTACGCAGCGCCGACGATCTCCGTGCGGCCATGTCGGTTGGGTCGGCGGCGTACCTAGTCCAGAGCGACCAGCGCGAACCGTCCCACTACACCCCCGAGATTTCGCGTCGTGCCCGGGGGATCGAGGCGTGGGCTGCAATCCGCTCGCTGGGCCGAGAGGGGCTGGCCGACCTGGTCGAACGAACATGTCAGTTTGCGACCCAAGTCGCCGACCGACTGCGGGCCGCCGGTCACGAGGTCCTGAACGACGTCGTGTTGAACCAGGTCCTCGTCTCCTTTGGGGACGAGGCCACCACCGCTCGGGTAATCTCCGGTATCCAGGCCGAGGGGACCTGCTGGTGTGGGGGAACGCGGTGGCACGGTCGGTTCGCGATGCGCGTCAGCGTGAGTTCTTGGGCGACCACGGCCGAGGATGTGGAGCGCTCGATCACTGCCATCCTTCGGGTGGCGGAAGAGTCTCGCCGGTCCGACTAGGCATCCGGCCCCGGTGTCGCCCCCTCTCGGCCGACGGGACGGACCCACGGGCCGGCCGCTCGGATCGTCTTAACCGGGGCAGGGCGTCGCCGGGGCATCCGGCGCCAGCCGCGGGATCCCGCTCTAGTCCGTGCGGTCGGAGATGACGAACTCATTTCCGTCCGGGTCGGCGATCACGGCCCGGGTAAACTTCCCACCCGGGAATTCGATGACGTGGGGCTCGACCGTCACGGTTCCACCGCGTCGCTTGATGTCTGCGCACGCCGCCGCCGGGTCCGGGTGTTTGAAAATGATCCCTGAGACCGTTCCCGGCTCTCGCCCCTCTTCTCCGGGTCCCTGGATGTGCATCGTCAGGAGGGTCGAGCTCCCCGGAAGGGCGAAGGCGGAACGGTTCGCCTTCTCGTTGAAGCTGATCTCCTTCAGCCCCAGAACCTCCTGGTAGAATGACCGCGCCTTCTGAATGTCTCGAATGTGGATGGTTACCGCGTGCAGCCCGGTGATCACTTCGCCCATGAGCCGCCAACGAAGGGGGGCTTGTTAAGCGAGGCGCTTCGCGCGCTCGGCATCGTTGTGGCGATGGACCTTCGCGCCCGCGGGTGAAGAGTGGTGACGTCCCCGCGCCGCCCTGTGGTCCCGGGGTCCGGGCAGACCAACGAGGCTCGCGACGGAGCATCGAACCGGGCTCTCCTGGGACTCCACGGAGCTCGGCGCTCGTACGATCAGCCCCACGCCCCCGAGAAGGGAGCGGCCGGCCGATTCCACCCCATTCCAGTATCGGTATACGTTGAAGTATCGTCGCCCTGCGAAACAGTACCGTGCGGGGTCATCGGAACGGACACGCGCCGCACCGGACCTCTGCGGTCTTAGTGTCGGTCTTACTCGTCGTGTTTGCGGGCGCAGTCGTAGTCTCGACCACTGCTCCTCGCCCCGCTCCGACCGCTTCGGGCGTGGGACTCGCGACCGGAGGACTCACGATCGACCAGTTCTCGTTCCAACCTCCGAATGTGAACAGCGGCTCAGGGACCAACGGCTCCCTCACCCTCTCCGGTGGGACGGCACCCCACTATCTGTGGTTCAACAACACGCCTCCCGGCTGCACTCCCTCCTCGACCCCCGTGACCATTTCCACGACTCCGTACACCTTCCAGTGCCACCCGTCCTCGGAGGGGACGTACACAGTGCATCTCGCCGGGGTCGACAGCTCGGTCCCGTCTTCCACTGCGTCCGGGACGACGGGTCTGACCGTGATGTCCAACGGCAACGGGAATCACAATGGGAGCGGCAACGGAAGCGGATCGAACAACGGGGGAGACGGGAACACCAGCCTCGGCTCGCTGATCCCCAGCGGCTTCTTGGAGGTCGGTCTCATCGTGGCGCTCGTGTTCATCGGCTCGGTGGTCGCCATCGCGGCCGGAGTGGTCGCGATGGCGGTACTCGTCCCACGGCGACTCCGACAACTGAATGAGACGCTGGCGAAGTCCGGCCTTCCCCCCAAGGAGCCTAAACCTCCCGCGTAGGGGTGGCCTCCCCGGTGCGACCTCGAACGAGGCCGCCCGGTCGCGGACCTGGGCGATCCGTTCTCGATTCGACTAGGCGGTGCTGGTAACCACGATGCGGCCCGGCCCGAACGCGTACCAGAGGAGGACGCCGGCGAGGATCAGGATCAAGAGGCCGAAGGGACCGATCAGGACCAAGAGCACGAGTGCCACGAGGATGATCAACAGGGCGCCAAACAGGCTGATGCGGTGTATCGCCATGATTGTCCCAAGTTAGGCACGTGGTATCATCGTTCGCTTGAGTTGAATCAAGTCAATCGATGGGGGCCGGTTCATCGAATCTCATCGATCCCGAATCGGTCGGGGGGGTTCCCCTCCCGAACGCGGGGTGAGAAGACCCGCACTCTCCAAGAGTCTCGGGACAACCAAGATCACAGGGTCGAGCCCGGCCCTACCGAGGCTCCGGCCCGAGTACCGAGGCGATTTCCCGATCCGATCGCGGGGCCCCCTTCTCGTAACCCGGTTGCGGGGTCGGGGGGAAAGATCTAGCCGGAGAGGCCGTCGGGAATCCCGGACTTCGGCCCTGGCGGTGGCCGGCGGGGTACTAGGGTTGACCTTCAGAGGGTCAGATAGCCCAAGAACACGAGAACGACGACGACGATAACGGCCAAAACGATCCATCCGAACATCGCTCCTCCTTAGACCGCCGCGGGGTCCATCACTGGGGCGGCCCGGGCAGGTGCGGGGAGGTCGACCTCCGACTTTGACGCGCTCGGGGCCACAACGACTCCCGTGGGCAGGGGCTGGATGGCGTCCACGACGCTCTCGGCGATTTCCGACTTCAGGTCGGTGGTTCGGGTCTCGGACTTCTCGCCGTCCGGGTTCCCCACCACGACCGGCTCGTCGACATACTTCAGCCCCTCCGTCTTGTTCTCCCTCGCGATGATGCTCTCCATGTTGTCTTTCTCCAATCACGCTAGCTCCTCGGACGCGGACGAAGGGGTATAGGTTCCCTTAGGTTGGGTTGAGCGCGAGGGCTCCGCTTTGGTCGGTGGCACTGCCGAGGGAGGACGCCCCCGGGATATGTCGAAAAGAGTAAGCGGGTCCGCGGGTGACACGAAGGCTGCGTTGGGCCAGCGCTCGGCCTGAGCTGGAAGGAGGCACCGTGCGGATCTTGATAGTCGACGACGATGCGGAGTTCCGGGACGAGCTCACCGTGCTCCTCGAGAATGCCGGGCATGCCATCACGGGCGTCGCGTCGGTCGCTCAGGCCGTGACCGCGCTGAAGGACGGCGAGTTCGACATCATGTTCACGGACATCCGGCTGGGCCGTAAGAGCGGAATGGAGCTCCTGGGCATGGCCCGCGAGCGCTGGCCGCGGTTGATCGTGGTCATGCTCACGGGACGGGGGACGGTTGAGACAGCCGTCAAGGCGCTCCAGCTGGGGGCGCTGGACTACCTCCGGAAGCCAATCCGCCCCGAACAGGTACGTCTTGTCCTCGATCTCGTCAGCCAGCAGCTAGCGCTGACGCGCGCCGGCGCCAAGCCTCTCGACCCGGTCCGGTACGCGAACACCCTCGCGCGGGACGGGGGCTATGAGGTGCTCCTCATCGTTCCTCCGCCCACGCGCGTAGTCACCGAACGGGTCACCCTGCTTCCGCTCGATCCCGAGAGTCCGTTCGAGATCCAGGAGGCGGTTGAGGACTTCGTGGTCCCCAAAACGAAACCCGCGGTGGTGCTCGCCGCCGTGGAGGAACTCCTCGCCCGACACCGGGAAGAGGAAATCGCAGCCCTCCTCGAAGGAATCCGGGCGATCCTGGCCGGCAAAGGCCCTTTGGCGGTCGGATACGACCCGGATAAGATCACTGCAACCGGCGCGCTCGCCGTGCGGGCCTCCATCGTCTCCGCCGATGCCCACAACACTCTGGAATCCCTGGGTAATCCGATCCGCCGCCTCGTCCTCCACCGACTGTCCGAGGGCCCGTGCAGTTTCACGCAGGCGATGGAAGCCGCCCGCATCACCGATACGTCCAAGATCGCATTCCACCTCCGCAAACTGGCCGAGAGTGGCCTCATTACGCACGTGGCCCGCGAACGCTACCGGCTGACCGGTAGGGGGCGCGGCGCCATCCAGATCCTGAGCTCGATCGACAACCTCGATTCACAGCGTGGAAGCGGGAACCGCGTGTTCCCCTCCAAGGCCGGGAGCAGGCGCCGCGCCCGCTGAGGCTCGCAGTTCCCGTTGATCGGGGTCGATCCCGGAATCCAGGTTGAGTTCGGGACCGTCCCTCAAGCTTGAAAAGGTCGGGGAGCGTGACGAGCCCGATGTCGTATTCGGGGATTGGCCGACTTCCCCTCGGAGTGGCGATTCTGGCCATCCTGATCGGTATCTTCGGATTCTTTGTCTTCGTCGTCGGGTTGCTCCTGCTCCTGTTCGGTACCGCGATCGCGTTGGGGGGAGGAACGGCGGGGGTGTTCGGCTTCGGTGGGGCCATCGGTGGCCTGATCGTTCTCATCATCGGTCTCGTCATTTTGGCCGTGGCCGTGGGACTATGGAATCAGGAACTGTGGGCTCTGGTCCTCGCGATCATCGTACTGCTGTTCTATGGCGTCGGCGAGTTCCTGTCTTCCGCCTAGGTCTCCTTGCTGATCATCGTGGTCCTCCTCGTCTACTTGTTCGCGGTGTCGAAGCATTTCAATTGAGGTAACGACGCACTCCGGATGGCCCGATGGGGTACCGTCTACGTTTCACTCACGGGGGCAACCTTTCGTTCCCCTCTCGCATCGGAGAACATGCAATCGCCGGATTCTAACGGAGCTCGGCCAGGTCGTCGAGGGCCGGGGCACCCCGGGCCGCGGTCAATTTGATGCGCGCCCGAAGGGTCCGCGACCCAGATGAACGGCACGACCCAAGGCGGTATCGCAGCGATTCGACGTACGCCGGAGGGTGGCCGTTCCCGTTCACATCGGCGTGGGCGTGGGGAGTCGCATGAAACCGGAGCGGAGATGCATGGTTCCCGTCGTGCGATCGATCTCCCCGTGGACCCCATACGCTCGCCGGCCCGCGGCCTGCGAGACAATGTACCACCATACCTCGTAGACCGGCCCTTTCTCCGCGACCTCGCCGAAGTGGTAGCTTTCGGCGAGCCACTCGCTTTCGGCCATCGCGGGCAGGTAGGTCCGCTCGAGCGCGGCCTGCGGGGTCGTCACCGGGCCCGAGGTCGAGGGAAGCTTGGCCACGTCCAATGTCCGATCGGACCCTGTGATCCCGGTTCCCAGTTCAAGTCGGTGGAAACGAATGTGGTAGCGATCCGGGGTTTCCGTTTCCTCGAGCAGGAGCCACCGCCACGGGTTCGTGCTCGGGAGGACCTCCGCGTACCCGAACTTACGCCGGAGGAGGCCTGCCCGCCATCGGGCGATGCCGCGGAGGACGAGGTAACCCCCGTACACCCCGACGAGGATCCAGGCCGTCTCTTCCCAGACCCCAAAGGCCACGTTCCCGTGTTCGAAGACCAGCACCACGAGGGTGACGCCCGTGAGGGCCATCGTGACCAGGCTGACCGCCACGTCGGCGTTCAGTCGGAGCGAGCGTCCCGAGAACGGCAGGAGCGGTCGCACCGCATAGTTCGTGAAGCCATCCAGGACGAGATGGGAGAGTCCACCGATCTCCATGGCGACAAAGTAGAGGAGCGTCGAGGCGTGGATGAAGTACGGAAGGTAAGGTACCAGGAGGCTGCCCACCGCCGCGATGATGGTTACGCCGACGACGGTGTGCACGGCCCCCCGGTGGTGGAGCGACGGGAACCACCGCGTCAGTGGAAAGAGAAGGATGTCGGCGTCCGGGAGACCGCCCGCCAGGGCTCCGGCTGCGATGTACTGAGGGGCGGTCGGTCCCCAGATGATGAACGAGAGGAGATAGGCGAAGATTACGTGGGTGAAGAGGTCCAATCCGTAGCCCCCGGCCGACGGGTTTACGCCGGGCTACGGATTATGTTGGCCCTCGACTGCGTTTCTCGGAGGTCGCAAGCGGCTCTGGGCCGTCCGACCTCGCTGCACGACCACAGGCTTTTCGGAAAGACCGGGGCAATGGGGGACCCGGGGAGAGCCTCCGACTTCGGGGGGAGGCGAGGCCGTGCCCCCGAAAGACGTTGGAGCCGTGGGATTTCTCAGCTGGGGTGGTGACTCTCGCGTACGAGAGGGCGGGATCGCGAAGAGCACGGCGACCACGATCCGGATCGAGAGGAGGGCGATGAGGAGGAGGTCTTCGGCCGAGCGACGACCGTGGACCTGGGCCGAGTGACCGTGCGGTCGCTTTCGGAGTATTTACTCCTAACGTGAAGCAGAATTCCGGAGCGGTTCCCGCGGGTTCTTTAGTCCCGATGGAGCCCTTCTCACTCCGGTGAGCTCCCTTCCGGACGAACGGATGACGACAAGCGAGAGGCTGAAAATGCTCCTCCGATCTGCCATGGACGACTGGGACATCCACATCGAGGTGTGCCCGGAATGCCTGATTGCGAGGATGCATCTCTGCATCGAAGGTCAAATTATCGTGGGCCGAGTCGAGACAATCAGGGAAAAGCTGCACGCACTCGAGCCGGGTACGACCGCCGACGATCCAACCCATCCGAATACCAGCTGTCTCACCGATCCACTCACCGGACCTACAATCCGGACCCGGTAACACCATCGTGACCAGGCGCCTGGCGCCGACCCGTGAGGCGGCCCCGGGTGGTCCTAGGGGAGGCCGACGGAGACTATCGGTCCCCACGCAGTCCCACTGACCTGGACCGTAGCGGGCTCCATCGAGTATACGACTGCGGTGTACGGCGCGTCCGGAGCATAGAACGAAAAGGTTCCAAACCCGAGACTGTTGTTGAAGGCGACCGTGCCGTCGGCGCTCAGGATTACGAGGATCACTACCCCCGCCCCTGAGGTCGACCAGCTACCAGAAAGCCAGAGACAATCGATGGTGCTGAGCTGGCTTCGGGAGGGCTCGAGTCCGTTGCTGACGATCGTCCGAGTGAACGTCAACGGGACCGGAAGCATGAGGAGAAGGAGAACGACAATCAGGATCACCACGAACACCTTCACATAGGGTCGCTTGGCTCTGTACCGGAGAGGGGTCCTCGGCATGATCGACCCCCTCCCCCGCCCATTCACCCCGAGTTATCGTTCGTCGGAAATCACGGGCGTTCTCAAAGACGCAGTTCCATACGGAGCGCGCCTATCCCACGCGACCCACTAGCGATAGTCGGACTAGATAGTCGTTCGGTTCCTTAGCGCTCCTCTCGACGAGGCGCCTCCCGACTCAATCCATGACGTTGTACGCCGAAGAGCGCGGTTCGATCGCCCGCTTCACCGCGCCGTTCGCCACGGCCGCCACCGTGCTGGCGATCGTCGTGTTCGCACACACTCGCTTCGACCGTTCCGTGCCAACCCAGTCTGGACCCTCATCACGCGATCCGGCCTCAGCGAGGCGAGTGGCGCGCGCTTCTGTTCCGGGTCGGTTTTCGTCCCGGCCGGGTGCCTTCGGTGTTGAATTGGGAGGCCAAGCGCTTCGAGATCCACAACGCTTACGGCCGTCGCAGGAGGAGCAGCTGTGCGCACCTCGTTACGTGGCACTCCCCCGTGGGGGCGTTAAAGTCAGGCCGAGTCCTCGGAAGGTTAAGCCCGGGCACTAACGAACACCACTTCGGCCGGTAGACTGATCCCGTCGGAAGTTGTCCAGCGGGAGAGGTTGACTCGGGTTTTTGCGAGGATTTCGGCCTGGACCACTTCGGTCTCCTCGGACAGCGAATGGCCGATTGGAGTTCCCTTCAGTAGGGTTTGCAGGTAGTCGTCGGGGTCCCGAAACGACATCGTGTACGTGCGGCGCTCCTCATGCGCCCCTTGGAATCCCGCCGCCTCTAGGAAGGCGACCATTTCTCCTGGCCCTCCCGTTTCGTACGGAGTAGGCAGATAGCCCGTCTCATCCGGTTCGGCACCCTCCAACATGGGTCCGATGAGAACGTCGAGGAAGGGGGTCTTGTTGCCCGTGCTCCATACCGAGACGGCCAAGCGTCCGTGGGGTCGCAGAACGCGGTGGGTCTCCTTCGCCGCACTCTCGGGATCCGTGAAGATTTGGAACCCGAAGCTGCTCAGGGCCCCATCGAAGGACGCGTCGGGAAAATCGAGCGACGCGCAGTCCATGGTCCGGAACTCCACGTTTTCGACGTTCCGTTGGTGGGCGAATTGCGTGGCCAAAGCGATCATCTTCTCCGAGAGGTCAACCCCGATGACGCGACCGTTCGTTCCGACCTCGTCGGCTACGGTCATGGCGGGCTCGCCCGGTCCTGTCCCGAGGTCGAGGACCCGCTCACCCGAACGAGGGCAAAGGAGCGCTACCAGGTCGGTGCGGACCCCCTCGAGATGGCGCATGAACGTCGAGTAGTCCCTCGCGCTCTCGTTCCATGTCGAACGGGTGTATTCTCGGTAGTACTCCTCGGAGTACTTCCACGGCATCTAACCACCCCACGGTGGACAGAACCCAACCCACGTAATCTTTTCGAGTCGAAGATCGGCCGCTGACGTCTCATCGCCACTTTTGACCCGGCTGCCAGATGCTCCCGGCAGGGTGCCCGACCTCGCCTCAACGGGGTCGTCCGGCTTCGACAAGAGGCGCGCCGCGCGGAGAAGAGGTGGACTAGTTCGTCCCTCAGCCGAACCTTCTGACCGGGCCGTAAATGGCGAGATTGTGTGAAGCATCCCTTGAGGCCCGTGGGCAATGGGTAGGAATGCAAACTCCGGAGGGCGGGTGTAGTCGAGCGCTCATCCCATCCAGCGACCCTACTCCCCCCGCCTGCCGATCCGATGTTCAAGTGCTCGTCCTTGGTCCCACCATGGCAGCCATGGCAAGCCTCATCCTGCCCACAACTTCTACCGCGACTGGGCCCGACGTGAGCGGACCGGAACTGGAGAA
>Ga0074044_10000793_pt1 | contig 29552 bp, 27 predicted proteins | sample BogForMeECP23OM1_FD_94443 | JGI IMG/M metagenome (GOLD analysis project Ga0074044, IMG submission 94443) | Bog forest soil microbial communities from Calvert Island, British Columbia, Canada - Bog Forest MetaG ECP23OM1 | ecosystem: Environmental > Terrestrial > Soil > Wetlands ...
ATCGCTTCGACCATCCCGTCGTGCGTCTTAAGCATCGCGCGCGCTTCGCCGGCGGATGAGGCCAGCAGCACGTGATAGCGGCTGCCGAGCAGCGCCTTGATCAGGAGCCGGCTGCTGGCATCGTCCTCGACCACCAGCACTAACGGATGCGAATCCGGCTCCTCCGTTTTGCTGGCGCCGCCGTTTTGGGGGGGCGGCGCCAAAACCGGCGGGTGCAGCGTTTCCCGGGGGCCGGCCGAGAACTCACAGTCATGCGAAAACTCGATGGTGAAGGTCGATCCTTTGCCGAGCGCGCTTGCCACCAGAAGGCTCGCGCCGTTGAGCTGCAGGTAGTTGCGCGTGAGCGCGAGACCAAGGCCAGCGCCTTCGAACCGGCGGGAGTATTTTCCAGAGTCTTCCTGCGAGAACGGTTCGAACAGGTGCGGCAGGTAGGACGGGTTGATTCCCGCGCCCGTGTCGCGCACCTCGATTTTAAGCGCGCCGTCCGCCCGGAACAGCCGCGCCGTGACCGATCCCCGCGCGGTGAACTTGATCGCGTTGGAGAGAAGGTTGGTCAGCGCGCGAGACAGGCAGTACTCGTCGAACATGATCATGGTGTGCGCAGGCTCTTCGATCCTGCACTCGAGCTCGAGACCCTTCTGACTGCTCACGACCTCCAAGTCCCGAACGTGCCGCTCCAGCAGCGAGCCGGGATCTATCGGCGTGGGATGCAAGTCGAAGGCGCCGGTCTCGATTCTCGAAAAGTCCAGGATCCCCTGGATCGTATCCACCAGGCGCTGACCAGCCCTGCGCATGGTGTCGACATGGCCAACCAGGCCCGGATCAGGATGATCGCCGAGTTCCCGTGCGATCATATCGGCGTACCCCAGCACCACGTGCAGAGGGGTGCGGATCTCGTGGCTCAGATTGGCCAGGAACGACGATTTCAACAGCGAGATTTGCAATGCCGCATCACGCGCACGTTCCAGCTCCCGGTGCGCGCGGCCGATACTCGAAGCCAGCGCGTTGAGTCCCCTCGCCAACTCTCCAAGTTCATCGGCGGAGTTGATAGCGGAGCGCGCGGAAAAGTCGCCCGCGGCTATTCTGCTGACGCTCTGCGACAGCCCTCCGATCCCTCGCGCGATCGATCGGCCCACAGTTCGCGAGAGCAGGAATCCGAGCGCCACCATAAGGACGCCGATCGCGATCATCGCATAGAACAGCAGGTTGGAAGTCAGATCGAAGCCTTCTCCCAGCGTGCGCGAGAAGTCGTTTTCGAGACCGATCAATTGGTCGTTGAGCGCGCCAATCCGCTGCAGGGTTCGTTGCTTCTCCTCCGGTGTCATCGCACCCGCGGCAATCTGTTGATGCGCCGCGGCACCGATGATGACCAGTTGCTCGACCAGAGCGTCGGCGTCGGTCCAGAGTTGTACCGCCCGCTCCACGAACGGAACCCGGCGGAAGCGGATAAACGAGGTGATCAGACCCGGAACGTCGGCGGGGGCGTTCTGGCCTTGCAGAAAATAAGTTGCCGCCCCGCTCGTATCGGGCGGGAGTCTTTCCAGCTCCTGGCGCGCCAGGTCGTCGCCGACGGGTACGCGGATATCGCGGAAATAGCGCAGATAGTCGGATTCGTCGCCCCCTGCTACGTAGCGCTGAAGGTAGAACACTGCGTCCTTTTGATACTTTGAGTACAGCCCCTCGCCAGCCACGTAAGCGTGCAGACCCGACAGAATGTTGACCGTAAACACCGAAACGACGGTAAGGACGATGACTACCGAGAGCGGCAGCAGGTTGATCAGAAGAAACTTGCGTGCGATGCCCGGCGCGAACAGCCATCGCGAGATGGACGGCGTCTTCATTTCGCGGAATCTTTGCCCGCGCGCCATAAGAGCAAGTAGGAGCACATTGTCGTTTTCGGGGCTAAATACGACCCCTATAGATTAACCTATGACTTTTTTTGGGGGCTGTTCAATAGCTTTGTTCGAGGAATCGGGCCGATCGGATAGAAGTCCACGAACTCCCTCGTCCTCCCAGGCAAGGCTCCAGAAGTCCCCGGAATCGCGAGTCTCCATGATAACCATGTCATTCTTGGGACTAACGTAGATAAACTGTGAGCAGACATCGGCCGCCGAGTATGGGCAGGGTCGCGTTGATGCAGGGGTAGCCGGCTTCAGGGCCGTCGCGTTCGTCGGTCACTCGATCGGACATCACTTGCTCTCCCCTTGTTTGCAGAGCCGTAAGAACCCGTGGCCTGGATTCCGAAGGGCAGTGCCATCTGATCACGCCTCTGGACCACCTGAGTTGCACGCCTGATGGTCCAAGGCCGTTGGTGCGATCGCCATTCATCATCGAACCAGCCAGGACAGCCTCGCTCAGCGCCCAGGAGCTCGGCAATACGCAACTGCACGCACTCGGATCGCAAGCGATCGCGGGGGACAAGCGGCCCTCCGATGAAGCGGGGTGTTCGGAGCACAGGCCATCTCCGGTTCGGGCGGCGCGGCTCGGCGCAACCGCCACTGACAGCGTCAAGGCAACTCAAAAGGACCGTGCCGCGAACAGTACGCGAGGTGGTGCGGCGTGGATCGCCGAATGTCTTCTCGTTCGGATCCATCGCCGGCCCGCGGGATCGCGACGGTCGCGAAAAATCACTATGACCGCGAGCGGCAAGTTCTTGATTTCCCAAGCAATGCCAGAACCCATAAGACGCCCGCCGAACCATTCAAGCCCGAAGTCGGAGACAACCGAAAGGGAACAGAACCGTGGGCGGAGATGGCTCCGATGGAGACAGAAGCCGGCGATTAGCTGAAGCGCAGGTTCTTCGCGCCAGCGGAGGTTGGCGAAATCGGGGACGGCACGTTTGATGCGACTGCATAGATGAGAGCGCTCCCATGTGCGGAAATGTTGCTGAGCAGTGGAGGATTTCGGAAGCGGGTTAGTACGGGACGATAACTCGGCAATATTGATACCCAACTATGCAAGGTGCCCAGACATGCTTGACCTAAGAAGCGAGCGTCTTCGGATGGTTCGCGATCAGATTGCCGCGCGCGGCGTGCGCAATCCTGCCGTGCTCGACGCCATGAGACATGTCCCACGAGAGGCCTTTCTGCCGAGTGAACTCGGGGAGTTCGCATACCAGGACACTCCGCTGCCGATCGAGGGCGGCCAGACCATTTCGCAGCCTTATATCGTAGCCCTAATGATCGAGAGTGTTGAGCCCCATGCCGGTGATCGCGCTCTCGAGATAGGGACCGGCTCCGGATACGCGGCAGCCGTGCTCTCGAAAGTGGTAGGCGAGGTCTATACCGTCGAGCGGCACGAACAACTGGCCAAGCTGGCGAGGCGGCGTTTTACCGACTTGGGATACACGAAAATCAAAGTTCATCATGGCGACGGCACTCTGGGTTGGGCCGAGCATGCTCCATTCGACGTGATCCTGGTAACAGCGGGAGGGCCGCAGGTGCCAAAGCCATTGCTCGAACAACTGGCCATTGGCGGCCGCCTCATCATACCGGTAGGCGAGAGCTCGCGCCTGCAACATCTGGTTCGAGTTACTCGGAACAGCGAGGACCAGTTCGATGACGAGGATCTTGGCGAAGTTCAATTCGTACCATTAATCGGAGCAGAGGGTTGGGATTCCGGCGTCGCCACAGGCGAGCGCCCGTCCACTCAGCGCAGCCGTCCCGGGACGATCGCCAAGCTGATCCGCGAGACGGCGGCGCCGATTGCAGACATCGAGCAGGTCGACATCGGCCCCTTGCTGGAGCGGATGGGCGATGCGCGGGTCGTCCTGCTCGGCGAGGCGACTCACGGAACTTCGGAGTTCTACCGCATGCGCGCCCGCATCACGAAGGAACTGATCTTGCGGCGCGGTTTCAACTTCGTTGCGGTCGAAGCTGACTGGCCGGATGCCGCGCGAATCAACCAGTATGTGCGTCATGCTCCGGCGCGGCAGGAACAATGGAAGGCCTTCGCCCGGTTCCCCACCTGGATGTGGCAAAACCATGAAGTATTGGAACTGGTTGAGTGGCTGCGCGCCTGGAACGCGGAGATACGGGATCCCGAGCGGCGTGCGAGTTTCCATGGGCTGGACCTCTACAGCCTCTTCACCTCGATCAATGCCGTTGTCACCTATCTGAGCAGCGTCGATCCGTCGGTGGCCGCAATTGCGCGGCGCCGGTATGCCTGCCTGAGTCCCTGGGAACATGATCCCGCGGTGTACGGGCGAGCCGTACTCAGCGGGCGTTATCGTGACTGCGAAGCCGACGTGGTCGCGATGTTACGGGACATGCTGAATCGGCGGATCGAGTACTCCCAGCGCGACGGTGATCGCTTTTTCGATGCCGCGCAGAACGCTCGATTGGTGGCGGCGGCGGAGCGCTATTACCGCGTGATGTATTACGGATCGGTCGAATCATGGAATCTGCGAGATCAACACATGTTCGACACTCTGGAGCGGCTGCTGGAGTTCCATGGTCCAGGCAGCAAAGGCATCGTCTGGGAGCACAACTCACACGTTGGCGACGCAGCGGCCACGGAGATGGGCGCGCGCGGTGAGCACAACGTTGGACAGCTATCTCGCGCGCGCTTCGCCGAGTCGGCATTTCTGGTTGGCTTTGGCACCGACCACGGAACGGTCGCGGCGGCATCGGACTGGGACGGACCCATGGAGATTAAACACATCCGGCCGTCTCACGAAGCCAGCTATGAGCGGCTATGCCACGATTCCGAGGTCAAAGCTTTCATGTTGCATCTTAGAGACCCGGCCCGACAGGCAGTGCGCGAGGAACTGGAAGCCGCCCGCCTGGAACGTGCAATCGGCGTCGTCTATCGACCCGAATCCGAACTCATGAGCCACTATTTCCAGGCGTGCCTGCCCCGGCAGTTTGACGAGTACATCTGGTTCGACGAAACCCGTGCAGTCTCGCCCCTTTCTTCGATCGCCGCCCCGGGGGTCCCGGAAACGTTTCCGTTCGGGGTTTAACCGCCCGCGTACGCCGACGGAAATACGAGATGGCTGCGACTGTCGCGAAAGTATTGAGCAAGCTCGACTGGATGCGCAAGCGGCGCATCTGGCCCAATGGGATGCGATACCTATGGACCGACGCTTTCGGCGTCGTTCTTCTGGTTTCGCTCTACCGCGAACTGCGGCGGAACGAATTCCTGGATAAAGCTCAGTGGGTTATCGCGGAGGTCGAGCGCGTTCTCGGACGCCGGCGCGGTTTCCGAATTGGCGAAGCCGAGGATCGTGACGGCCAGTACTTTCACTATTTGGCGATGTGGGTTTTCGCGCTATCACGACTGGGCAAGATACTCCCCGAATATCGCACGAAAGCGATCCGCCTGGTGAAGGACATCCATCCCGCTTTCCTGATTCCGGGACGGGGCATTCATTGGAAAATGCTCGAAGACTTGAGCGCGCCGTACCCGGGCTTCGGACTCGGCTCGCTCGATCCGTTCCATGGATACATCGTTTACCGGCTACTTGATGAAGACACGCTCGGGGACGAGATCCGGCAGATGAAAACCATAGTCGAACGAAGCTATGGAAAGCTGGTCATCAATCAAGACCTCGGTCTTGGAATGATGCTGTGGATGACGAGCCGCTTTGCAGAGGAAGAATGGGCGGGCGTTCAACGCGAGCGCAGTCTCGCGATACTTGACCAGATGTGGATCGATCCGCCGGGATACTTCTGCCGAGAGCCGGGAGCCTATTCGGTCAAATTTGCTTTCACTAACTTCGGTGTCTCGGTCGGCCTGCAGGCTATTGAGGCGTGGCCGGAGCGCGTCGCGCGATTGAACTTGTTTTTCGAAGGGTACCGATCGGGAGACGAATACGATACCGATGCGATTACGCACGTCATGGCGTGTGTGTCATCGTTTCCGGGCGAGTTCCTACCGCAGCCTGGCGCGCAAGGGAAATATTGAACTACCGGTTAAACTGGGAAGGCTTGGGCAATATGGACTTGAGTCTCGGACGAGATAAGGGAAGATCGAGAACAGCGGGGTAATCTGACATGCGTATCGAACGATTTTCCTTCGGTTCGATTCGGATCGACGGAGTCAGCTACGAACACGATGTCATTATCGATCGTGGAGAGGTTCGGAAACGCAGAAAGAAGCCCTCGAAACAATTTCGCGAGCAGTTTGGACACACTCCGCTTTCCGTCGAAGAGGAGATCCCCTGGAAGTGCCGGCGGCTGGTGATCGGGACTGGGAAGTACGGGGCCCTACCCGTCATGGACGAGGTGAAACGTGAGGCGGAAGACAGAAAACTCGAGTTGAGGGTGATGCCGACGGCCGAGGCGATCAAGCGGTTGGCGAAACATTCAGCGCGTACGAACGCCATCCTTCACGTAACCTGCTAGTCACGCCGTTGGTAGGCTCGGCGCGCGCGGCTTTGACGGTTGCGGCCTCGCGTCGCCCGGCCTTCGTAGCTATGGTTACCCGGTGCGTTCCCGGCATGGACCAATCTTCCGACAATTCGACCGCTAACGCGGAGAACGAGCGGGGGATCGTCACGCGTGTTCGCGGATCGGTCGTCGACGTTGAGTTTGCCACCGGACGTCTGCCGGCGATCAACGACGCGATAACGATCCAGCTCGACGGTCAAGCCCTATTGATCGCCGAAATTCAGGAGCATCTCGATCTTCGTACCGTCCGCGCGGTTGCGATGGAGAATACTTCGGGTCTGCGCCGCGGCGCGATCGCCCGCCGGACCGACAGTCCGATTCGGGTGCCGGTGGGAGAGAAGGTGCTCGGCCGTCTTATCAACGCGATCGGCGATCCGATCGATCGCCTCGGACCAATCGAGTCTGGCGCAATCCGCTGGCCGATCCATCGCAGCTCGCCCGCGATCAATCGTCAGGATCACAAGCGCGAGGTCTTCCGCACCGGCATCAAGGTGGCGGACCTGCTTGCGCCGCTGGCGCGCGGCGGCAAGGCCGGGATGTTCGGCGGCGCCGGCGTCGGCAAGACCGTGCTGATCATGGAGCTGATTCGGAGCACCGTTGAAAAGTACTCGGGGATCTCCGTGTTTGCGGGCATCGGCGAGCGATCGCGCGAAGGCCATGAACTGCTGGCCGAGTTGCGCGAATCGGGCGTACTGAGCCGCACCGCGCTGGTCTTTGGGCAAATGAACGAGCCCCCGGGCGCGCGCTGGCGGGTTGGCATGACGGCGCTGACCATCGCCGAATATTTTCGCGACGTGATGGGACGCGACGTTCTGCTCCTGATGGACAACGTGTTCCGATTCGTGCAGGCGGGCTCGGAGGTGTCGGGGATGCTGGGGCGGCTGCCGTCGCGGGTCGGTTATCAGCCCACGCTTGCCACCGAGATCGCCGAACTCGAGGAGCGCATCGCGTCGGTGGCGGGCGCATCGGTAACCGCAATCCAGGCGGTGTACGTGCCTGCCGACGATTTTACCGACCCGGCGGTCGTCGAAACCTTTCGCCATCTGGATTCATCGGTCGTCCTGTCGCGCGACATGGCGGCGGAGGGACTCTATCCCGCCATCGATCCGCTGGAGTCGAATTCGGCCCTGCTCGATCCGCGCGTCGTCGGCGAAGAACATTATGCGGTCGCCGAGGAAGTGCGCCGCACAATCGCGCGTTACAAGGAACTCCAGGAAATCATCTCGTTGCTGGGCGTAGAGGAGCTGAGCGCGGAAGACCGGCGCATCGTGGCGCGCGCCCGCCGCCTCGAACGGTTTCTCACGCAGCCGTTTCTGGTGACTGAGCAATTCACAGGAATCGCGGGAAAGTCCGTCGCCATCGAGGAGACCATCAAGGGTTGCTGCGCGATACTTGCGGGCGAAGGCGACGGATGGGCCGAGAGTTCGTTCTACATGGTCGGAACATTCGAGGATGCTCGCGAAAAGGAGGCCGCTGCGCGCAAAGCGCAGCCGTGATCCGAGGTCGATGAGACTGGTCGTCACCACGCCCACCGAGATCGCGCTGGATGAGAGTTCCGTTCGCCTCGTCCGCGCGGAAGATCCCAGCGGCGCTTTCGGCATCGAACCGGGTCATGCGGACTTTCTCACCACGCTTTCGATCTGCGTGGTGAGATGGCGCAATGGCCGCGGCGGCGAGCACTATATCGCCGTACGCGGCGGCGTGCTGCGCGTTCGCGAGGGCAAGCTGGTGGAGATAGCGACCCGCGAGGCGGTCGTGAACGACGACCTGGGACATTTGCGCGGCGAGGTTCTCGCCGCGATGGCGGAAAACGTCGAGGTCGAACGCTCCGCCCGATCGGGAGTGCTCAGCCTGGAACACGCCGCGATTCGGCAGATTTATCGCTACCTGCGGCCGACTGATCGGCCGCTCAAGGCAGAGCCGCCAAAATAGGCGAGGCGCTGATCGTGGAACCCGGGCAAGAGCATGGCGATCACGAGTTGAGGGCCAGCGAATTGGAAGAAGCCGTCAAACGGGCGCATAGCCGCCGCGAACACTGGCTGCGGACCGGAGAGTGGCCGATGGCACGCGCGCTCGCAATGATGGGGCGGTTCGGATGGACGATCGTCGCGCCGATTCTCATCGGCGCGTTCGTCGGCCGATGGCTCGATCGCACCTTTCATAGCGGTGTGTTCTGGAGCGCGGCCCTGGTCTTTGTGGGCGCCGCGTTTGGTTTCTGGGCGGTTTGGAAGAGGATGAACAACGAATGAGCGGAGTAGTCCTTCTGCGGATAGTGCCTTATGCAGCGTTCGGCGCCTTGATCGGCGCGGCGTATTTCGCGGCGCTCGGCTGGAATGTCCGGCTTTATGCCGGCGACGGAGCCGGATGGCAGGCTCTGCTTCTCCATCTCTCGCGCATCGCCTTCGCTATCGCGGCATTAACGCTCTGCGCCCGGCAAGGCGCCGCGCCCCTACTCGCGAGCTTCGCAGGATTCCTCGCGACCCGGACGATCTCAGTCCATCGCTTCAAGCTCGCGATCGAGAGGAATTCATGAACCATTCGCCCCTCGCGACCGCCATTCTGTTTCACATCGGCATCGTTCCGATCAGCCGCACCATCGTCACTACCTGGGGGTTGATGGCGGCGGTGACCATCGGGAGCTGGATTGCGACGCGGAGCTTTCGCGTCGATCCGGGCGGATGGCAGGCGATGATCGAAACCGTTGTGGCCGGAATGGAAGAGCAGATAGCCGCGCTGCTTAACCGCGAGGCGGCCCCGTTCCTGTCGCTGCTGGGAACCCTGTTCATCTTCCTAGTGGTCGCGAATCTTTGCGGGACCGTTCCCGGAGTCAGGCCGCCGACCGCATCGATCGAAACACCGGCCGCGCTCGCCGCGATAGTTTTTCTATCGGTGCATTTCTACGGAGTCCGCATCCAGGGGCTCGGCGCGTACCTGAAGAGTTATCTCAAGCCGAATCCGGTCATGTTGCCGTTCAATATCCTGTCCGAACTTACGCGATCGTTCTCGCTGGCAATGCGCCTGTTCGGAAATATCATGAGCGGGGAGCTGGTGGTCGCAATCGTTCTGGCGCTGGCAGGTTTGCTGGTGCCGATTCCATTTATGGCATTCGGAATTCTGGTTGGCCTGGTGCAGGCTTACATCTTCAGCGTCCTGGCCGCGGTCTATATCGGCGGCGGCATCGGCGCGATCGAGAAGTGAGGGAGGTCGGAAGCAGATGACGGTCCAAATGCTCAGCATAATCGGCGCGGTGGTCGTGGTAGCGGTCGGATCTATCTCGCCGGCGCTCGCCGAAGGGCGCGCGATCACGGCGGCGATGGAAGGCATCGCGCGGCAGCCCGAGGCCGCGGGTCCGCTGTCACGCACTCTGTTCGTCGGCCTCGCGATGATCGAGACGATGGCGATCTACTGCCTGGTCGTCGCCTTACTGCTGCTATTCGCCAATCCATTCGCGCGATGAGCTTCAGTTGGTGGACCTTCGCGCTGCAAGCGGCCAACTTTCTCATCCTGGTCTGGCTGCTCAGGCGCTTTCTGTTCAAGCCAGTCAGTGCGATCGTCGCCCGGCGCAAGGAGGAAATTGCGCGTGGCATGGCGGAAGTATCGGCTGAAAAGCAAGGTGCGCTGAATCTTCAGCACGATCTTCAGGCGCAACGGGCGGGAATCGAAGCCGAACGCCAGAAGGCGGTTGAAAAGCAGCGCGCGCAGCTAGCCGCCGAACGCAGGAAGATGATCGATGAGGCCCGCGCGGACGCGGAGAAAATCCGCACGCAGGCGACCGCGCAGCTGGGCGAAGAGCGCGCTGCCGCCGCTCAGGAGTTGTTTTCCAGAACAATCGAGCTTGCCGTGAAGCTGGCGGAACGGCTGCTTTGCGAGCTGGCCCTCCCTTCGATCGAGCGTGCCTTTCTGACCCGCGTCCTGGATCATCTGGACCGTCTGCCCCAGCCGGAACGGGCCGCGCTCGTTTCGCATCTCGGCGCGAGTTCGCTCGTCGTGACCACGGCTCATCCGCTCGACGCACTCGAGGAAGCGCATTGGCGCGAAGAACTCGGAAAGCGGATTGGTGCGGCGGCGCTTATAGAGTTCAAGAGCGATGCGGCGCTTATCGCCGGCGCCGAAATCACATTCCCGAGCGCGATTCTCCGTTTCAACTGGCGCGACGGGCTGACCACCGCCGCCAGAGAGATCAATCGCAATGAGCACGCTGGCTGAATCCGTAAAAGACCGCCTGAGCCGGGCCGGCCGGCTTATGAGCCAGCTCAAGGCCGAGCCCCGACTCGACATGATCGGCCGCGTGGAACGAGTGGGAGACAACGTTGCCAGCATACGCGGACTGCCGGAAACGCGGCTCGGTGAACTGCTGCTCTTCGAACGATCGGACGGCGGGGAGCCGGTCGTCGGAATCGTGCTGTCGCTCGACCCCGACCTAATCGGATGCGCGCTGCTCGGCGACGACAGCCACATCCAGGCAGGCAACCTGGTGCGGGGAACCGGTTCAGTCGCAAGCGTGCCGGTGGGCGACCAGCTGCTGGGGCGAATCGTGAACGCACTGGGCATTCCGATGGACGGAGGTCCGGAGATCGAAGCGGCGGGAGTCGAACCGGTCGAGCGGCCCGCACCCGCGATCGTCGATCGCGACTTTGTCGACACTGCACTCAACACCGGCCTTCTCGTCATCGATGCGATGCTACCGCTCGGCCGTGGCCAGCGCGAGTTGATCATCGGCGATCGCGAAACCGGAAAAACCGCAATCGCGATCGACACGATAATCAATCAACGCGATACCAGCGTGATTTGTATCTACTGTGCGGTCGGACAGAAGACCTCGTCCGTGAGCCAGGTGATCGATGCGGTCAAGCGCTACGGCGCGCCGGAGCGATGCGTCTTCGTATTCGCGCCCGCGGACGATCCGCCTGGAATCCAGTGGTTGGCGCCGTATGCGGCCTGCACGATGGCCGAGTATTTCTCAGAGCGCGGCGGTGACGCGCTTTTGATTATCGACGATCTCAGCAAGCACGCCGTGATCTATCGGCAACTCTCGCTGCTGTTGCGAAATCCGCCGGGACGCGAAGCCTACCCCGGCGACATCTTCTATATCCATTCGCGGCTGCTGGAACGCGCGGCCAAGCTAAATCGGGAGCGTGGAGGCGGATCGCTGACCGCGCTGCCGATCGCGGCGACACAGGAAGGCAATCTGTCGGCCTACATACCAACCAATCTGATTTCGATCACCGACGGTCAGATCGTTTTGGAGCCGCGCTTGTTTCACGAAGGACAGAAGCCAGCCGTCAACGTCGGCAAGAGCGTGTCGCGGGTCGGGGGCAAGACGCAGTCGCCCGCGATGCGCAAGCTGGCCGAAAATCTCCGCCTCGAATATGCGCAATTCCTCGAACTGGAAATCTTCACCCGCTTCGGCGGGATGGTGGATGAGCACACGCGCGAGATAATCGAGCACGGTCGGCGAATCCGCGCCGTTCTAACGCAGCCGCAATTCGCGCCGCTATCAGTCGCGCATCAGGTGGCGTTGCTGGTGGCAATCGACGAACGGCTGCTCGACCGGCTTCCCCTCGACAAAGTGAGCGAGTGGCAAACGAAACTCGGCCCCTGGCTGAACGAACACGCCGCGGAAGCTGTGCGGCAAATCAACATATCCGAAGAGTTGGAGCAGCACACGCGCGCAGCGCTCGTCGCGACGATTGGGGAGCTAGTGGAAAGCTTGAATCGGCCGCGTGTAGCGCCGGCGAACCGATAACCCTATGGCGCAGGAACGCGAAATCGCCACCCGAGTCACGTCGCTCAATGAGCTGCTGGACATAGTTGCGGCAATTCGCGCGATGGCTGCATCGCAGATGCAGCAGGCGCTCAGATCGCTGGAAGCGATTCGCGGTTATTCCGAGCAGATTCGTGAAGCGTTGTCCGAAGCAGCAACTCTGCTGCCCCCCTCTGGCGTAGTCGAATCAGCGGTGCGACCCCACGAATCCGGTCTGGTCGTGTTCTGCGCCGAGCACGGCCTGTGCGGAGGCTTCAATGAGCATCCTTTGCGCACCGCCGAGCGCGAGAGAGCGGCAAGCGGCGGCGGGATTGTGCTTATTGTAGTCGGAACCCGCGGCGCCCAGATCTGTCGCGAACGCGGGTTGAACCCGGACCTTACGCTGCCGATGGCGACTCACTGCGCGGGGGTCACCGGCGCCGCACGCCACGTGGCGGCGGAACTCTATCGGATGTTCAGCGAGCGCCGCATCGCGGGCGTCGAGGTCGTTTATGCGCAACATGCCGGGGCCCAGCTCCCACGAATCGAACGGCATCGCCTGCTGCCACTTGAAGTGCCGGTCGTGGAAAAGACTTCCACTCAGTTGCCGCCGATCATCAACCTCAGGCCGCAGCGCCTCTTCGATGACATTGTGGGCGAGTATTTTTTCGCAATGCTGGAGAACGCCGCGATGCAATCGTTCTTCAGCGAGAACGAGACTCGCTTCCGCACGATGGAAGCGGCGCATCAGAACATTCAGAACAAGTCCGGCGATCTGACAAAGCTGATGCAACGCCTTCGTCAGGAAGCCGTGACCACGGAGATACTCGACCTGATAAGTGGCTCCGCCGCGTTGGCGTCACGCTGAACCCGACAAGGGCATTGGTGTAAGGGTTCCCACGCGCGAGCGCTTCGTTTAGAGATACGCAGCCAGGTCGTTCGCGGAGAGGACCACCCGGACGTAGAATAAGCGGAAGGCACAAATGAACCGGGACGAGACCCACTATGCATGAGTTGTCGCTCGCACGTGACTTGCTGGCTGCGATCGAACGGAAGCTCGGGCCAGATGGTGCACGGGTCGTCCGGGTCGACATCAACGTCGGGGCGGCGGCGGGAATTGTGTCGGAATCGTTACGCTTCGCTTTCCGGGTGCTTGCGGAAGGAACTCGCGCCGATGGAGCCGAACTCACGTCGCTTCCGGACCGGTCTTCATCGAGACGCAAAAGCAGGTCGCCGCAGAGCGGGTGCAGTTGACGGCGACCAGAAACGCATCCTTGCGCCGCGCCTGGTAGTGGGTGTCCTGAAAACGGTCGTGCAGAAAATTTTTTTAGGGGCTCTTCAATAGCCCCGTTAGAAGAATCGCCCGATCAGATCGAAAGCCGTGAACTCCTCGTTTGCCAAAGCCGTCAGAACCGGTGGCCTAGACTCCGAAAAGGCAGTGCTATCTGATCACGCGCGATACCTCCTTGATCGCCTGACTTTCACGCCTGATGGTCCAGGGCCGTTGGCGCGATAGCCATTCATCGTCGCACCAGCCAAAACAGCCTCGCTCGTCGCCCAGCAGATCGGCAATACGCAATTGCACGCATTCGGATCGTAAGCGATCGCGGGGCGCGATCGACACTCCTGATGAAGCGCCACGGGGTATTCGGAGCGCGGGCCATCTCCGGTTCGCGCGGCGCGACATTGCGCAACCGGCACTGACAGCGTCAAGGCAACTCAAAAGGACCGTGCCCGCATAGTGCGCGAGGTGGTACAGCGGGATTACCGAATGTCTTCTCGTTGTGCGGTTGCGGGCTCTTCGCACCGCACACCTGAACGATTTCGCTATCGACCAGGAAGCAAGCTCGAATTTTCGTCAGCACCATCGAAATAGCGCTCGTCGACGATTGAACCATTTTTGATGATGATGAAGCCCTGCGTGCGCGACCGGATGAGCAGATCATCGGGCGTGTGGAGTTTGCCTTCAACGATCATCTGCGTCATCGCCGCGCGCTTTGCATAGCCGGATCGATCGTCGGCCCGAGATCGCAACCGTCACGAAAATCAATACGACCGCGGGCGGGAAGTTCTTTTTCATCTGGTAGATAGGGCACCTAGCCCGCTTGCTAACTCACAGACTACTTTCTAATGTCTAAGCTGGGCAGACACAAGGTGAGCTGCAACCGGGATCTGTAGAAGGCCGATCGGTCTGAGCCGCCAGAACTCTTGAGAATCGCGGCTCAGTGATCACACGCACTTGCGCAAGGTCGGCGGGAATCTGGTCGCCAAAGGGGTGGTCCATGCTGGCGAGGGCAATCCGAATCTGGGTCGCGATCGTTTTCCTGATGTGCTTCGCAGGGAGTTCCGCGGCGGCTGCGGCAGCTGCGGCGGCCGGCGCCGGGAACGGGAACCACCCGTTTGTAGTCCGTAATGTTCGAATCTTCGACGGACAGCAATTGATTCCCGGCGATAGCGTCGCCGTAGTCGACGGCAAGATCGCGGCAGTCGGCAGGAACGTCGGGGTGCCGCCCAATGCCGAAGTAATCGACGGTACCGGCAAGACATTGCTCCCAGGACTCATCGACTCGCACGTGCACGCCTGGAATCGCGATGTGCTTCGAATGGGACTGGTCATGGGAGCGACCACGGAACTCGACATGTACATGCGGTGGGAGGAGGCGCAGCGTTGGAAAGAAGAGGAATCAAGGGGAGCGTTTGACATCGCCGATTTCCGCACCGCCGGGACCTGCTTCGCGGTCGCGGGAGGACATGGTACGGAAGTCAACCTGCCTCCATTAATCCCTATTCTTATGCCGCAGGAAGCCCAAGCGTTCGTCGATGAACGAATCGACCGCGGCTCCGACTATATCAAGATCATGTACGACAACGGGCCTCGTTTCGCCGCCATGCCTAAGGACGTGCTGGTGGCGATCGTCAAAGCAGCTCACAAGCGCGGCAAGATGGTCGTCGTCCACGTCTTCTCACCGCAGGGAATTCTCGATGTGATCGATTCGGGAGCGGATGGACTTGCGCACGTCCCAATCGTCAAGATGCCGGAGCCGCAATTTCAGGACGCTCTGAAGACCCATCACATCTTTGCGATCACAACCCTCGGTTTCACCGATTTCTTTTTTGGAACCGGCCGGCTCGCGACGAAGTTGCCTCAGGATCCTTCAATCGCGCCATACCTGGATCCTTTAATGCGGCAGGCGCTCGAACAACCCGCGTGGGAAAGTCCGGAACACATCTCGTACAGCGACAACCAGGCCGCGCTACGGACACTTCGCGACGCCGGAGTACCGCTGCTGGCAGGCACGGATGCATCGGGCACCGAGCCTGCAGGTGCTCTCCAGCACACGGAACTGGAGCTGATGGTGCAGGCCGGCATGAGGCCATCCGAGGCATTGGCTGATGCCACCTCGGTGCCGGCCAAGGTATTCGGGCTTTCCGATCGAGGCAGGATTGCGCCCGGACTTCGCGCCGACTTGCTGCTCGTGCGTGGCGATGCGACTCGGGATATCCGCAAGACACGCGAGATCGTCGCAATTTGGAAGCAAGGTGTCCGCGTGGATCGCGACAGCTTTCGCAACGAGGTCGCGCAGAAGGTCGAGCAGAAGAATGCGGCATGGCGGTTTGGCGCCGGCTGGGAGCCAGCCGTAAGTTCGGACTCGACTATCCGCGTCACCACCGCGGACGGTGGCCCAAATGGCGCGCGGATAACGATGATCCTCGCCGGCGAGGTAAAACCCACGAACGACTTTCTTTCTGCCGGAGCCATATATGTTCCAAGTCTAGCATATCCGATGGCGAGTCGAGACATCTCAGGCACATCCGTCATGTCGTTCTGGGCACGGGGAGACGGAAAGACCTATACGATGACCCTGTACCCTTACCCAGGCGGCGGAACTCCCACCACGAAGTATTTCATAGCGTCCAAAGACTGGAGTCAGATCGTGTTTCAATTTTCCGATTTCGGCACGGATGGTAAGGACACGGCCGCAATTCGGATCGCGAGTTCCATCCCTGGGCCCTTTCACCTGGAATTGGCCGATGCGCGCATCGGAGCGCATCGATGGCTTGGGGTAGATCCCGGCAACGCGCTGGACGGAGCGAAGGTCGAGTCGGTTGAAGGGAACTCCGCTGCGCAAAAGGCAGGGCTTAAGGCCGGCGACCTGATCACCGGCTTCAACGGCAAGCCAGTCAAAAGCTTCGGGAATCTGATGAGCCTGCTATCCGAAACTCACGTCGGAGATAAAGTACCCGTCGAGGTCGAACGTCACGGGAAGAACCAGACGCTGTTCATCGTGGTGGCCGAGCGGCGCGAGTGATAGTCGGATCGATCATGGTCCTAACTGCTTTTAATAGATGACCTTCTGCTCGATGAGCGTGTTGATCTCAGCATCGCTGAGGCCGAGCAAACCGCCGAACACCTCCCGATTGTGCTGGCCCACATCGGGCGGATGCGAGTAGTTCATCTCAGGCACGTTGCTCATCCTTACCGGCATGCCGGGGATGATTCGCGCGCCGACCTCGTGATGGTTCATCTTCCACCAGTAGCCCCATTCCCACAGATGGCGATCCTCGACTAGCTCGACGCTGTCGAGGACGGGACCCGCGGCAACGCCGGCCTGCTGCAATGCCGCGGCGAGCTGCAGATGGTCGCGGTCGCGAGTCCACTCATCGAGCAGGGCGTCAATTTCATCGCGATGATTCAAGCGGGCGCGCTGATCGCGGAACCTCGGATCGCGCGTCCATTCCGGACGCCCCGCAACATCGCATAGCGCCTTCCATTCGGCGTCGTTGCTCACTGCGATTGCAATCCACTGGTCGTTGCCCTTGCATTTGTAGGTGTTGTGCGGCGCCATCACGTCGTCGCGATTGCCGCGTTGACGCCGATCGCGTCCGTTCATGAAATAGTCCATGAACCACTCGTTCATCTGGCTGATGACGGTTTCGCCCATGCTCGCGTCGATCCACTGGCCTTCGCCGGTACGGTTACGATGCCGCAGCGCCGCGAGCGTATGAAACACCACCGCGGATGCGACCGCGTAGTCGGGCCACGTACCACCGGTCTGGCGGGGAGGACCACCCAGGTAGCCCTGCGCATCGAACATCCCCACGAAGCAGCAGGCCATCGGGCCCCATCCGACCCATCCCGCAGGTTCGGTGCCGGTCTTTCCGAGCAACGAAACCGAGATCATCACGAGGTCGGACTTGACCGCCTTCATCTGCTCGTAGGTCAGATTCAGCCGTTCGGCGACCGGACGCGGGAAGCATTCGATCACCAGGTCGCTTTTGCGGACCAGATCGCATGCGAGGTCGTATCCTTTCGGCGTTCGCAGATTCAGGCTGATCGCTTTCTTGCCGTAGTTGAGCATGTGGTAGAAGCCGTTGCGGTTCGGTCCCGGCTTCCGCTCCGCCATCCCCGACGGATTGATACGGCTGATATCCATGTACACCTGTGATTCAATCTTGATCACCTCGGCGCCCATGGTCGCGAGCCACTGCGCAATCTGCGGCCCGTTGATAATCCAGCTGAAATCGGTGACGCGGATTCCTTCCAAGGGAAGCATCGCACCCTCCGGTTGAGCAGCGCTCGCGGCGCGCTCGGTCAGATCACGCCCGCGGACTGGAGCCCTTGCTGCTCATCGCGCGACAACCCGAGCGCACCCAGGATTTCCACATTGTGTTCGCCAAGCATCGGCGCGCGCGACAGCATCGGCGGCGTCGCGGTCATCGAAACCATCCGATGCGGATACTTGATGCGGCCGGCAACCGGATGCTCGATCTCCACGAACGCATCGCGCGCCGCAAGATGAGGATGATTCGCCGCCTGCGTTACCGTATGCACCGGACCAATCGTGAGCCCTATCTTCTGCCCCTCGCTCACGAGATACTCCATGTCATGCTTGAGGAGTTCTTCGCGGATGATCGCGCGCAATACATCATCGTTCTGCTGGCGGCCGACCAAGGTATCGAACAATTCGGTGTCGAGTCCTGCAGGATTACCGAGGAGTAGCTTGAGCGCCTGATAATGGGTATCGGCCGCCCAGAGTGTATAGACGTAGCCGTCGCGGCACGGCAGCGGCTCAAGTCCCACCAGCGACTGCCCTCGCAGGCGGCTGAAGGGAATTCGGGAGTAGATGTACGAGGACATCTCGATCTTCGCGGTATTCACCGTGGCTTGCCAGCATGGCGCGTCGATCCATTGTCCCTCGCCAGTCAAGTCGCGATGGAATAACGCCATCATCGCCGCAGCCGCCGCGTTGGTGCCGCCCATCATATCGGCGACATGGCCGGGTGCTCGCAGCGGATTCTCGCGATTCTCGTCATCGACCAGGGTAGGAGTGTTGTAACCGGTCAGGCTCATCGCCCATTCGATCAGGTCCGAACCCTTCCAGTCGCGGTACGGCCCTGTTTGTCCGAACGGCGATATGGAGACGACGATCAAACGGGAATTGAGCGCATGGAGCGTAGCGTAGGGAAACCCGATGCGTTCGAGAAATCCGGCGGGATGGTTTTCGATCAGAACGTCCGCACGCGCCACGAGCCGTTTGAAAATCTCGGCGCCGCTGGGGCGGGCCGGGTCGAGTGTAAGGCTTTTCTTGCCCGTGTTGAGATAGAGGAACAGCCCGCTCTTTTCCGGGTGAGGCACGTCAGCGGGAAAGGGTGGATGATGCCGCGCCTGATCGCCACTGCCGGGCGGTTCGATCTTGATCACTTCGGCGCCCATGTCGGAGAACATCTTGCCACATATCGGGCCCGACACCATTTCGGCGTATTCGATAACTGTTATATCGTCGAGCGCTTTCTTCATCCCGCCCCCCGCCGCGGTATTTCGATCGCTCAGGCACTCCGGCACATAACAGAGAAGGTCCGCTTTTGCACGCCTCGTTGTGGTTTCGCCGGAGCGCCGCGAAGGTCGCCGATCAGCGACTCACGCAAGTTCCAATCGCAAACGTTTGCCGAGCACCTTATCCGCGCGTGCCATGGTTCGCAGGGTTACGGATTCGTTTTTCGGATCCAACAAGCGATCGAGTGCGGCTCGTCTCGTGCGCATGGCGCGCGCCATATCCGACTTGGACATTCGCTTCTCGCCCATTCCGCGCTCGACTTGCCATGCGATAACTCGCTTCAAGGCAGCGGCCTCCGCCTCTGCGAGTGTGCCGTCTTCGGCTAGAAGCTCGTCCAGCGACGAGCCCAGGTGTTTACGCTTTTCCAATTTGCTGCCTCCAATCTGCGCTTGTGGTTCAACGACAGAGCCAGATCTGATTTTGGCGTTTGTTGAGCTTCCTTCATAAATCCGTGCAAGAGAATCATTTCGCCGTACCAGAAACGGTACGCCTAGATCGAGACGAAGAGCGATTATTCGACAGCGATCTGATTTTGAGGCCTGGCAATCGACGATGGGCAAAACTATGCGCGAAACGAGTGCATTCGAGCGCCACGCGTGATCGAACGCAGTGAAGCAATCCGGACAATTGGTGGTTACCGTTGTCTCGGCGTCGCCGTCAGCGTGGGCTACTTCCCGAGCAACGCAAAGAATTCAGCCGGACTAATTTCAGCAGCCCGAAGAATTGCCCGAAGCGTCCCTGGATCGAGTTCTGAATGAAGTGGCACTGTCACCGGCTTTCGATTCGAGCACGCCAGGCGCAGATGACTTCCCTTTTGGCGCGTCTGCCGATAGCCAATCTTCAGCAGAGCAGCGACACATTCTCCGCCGGAAATGACGGGGAGTCGGACACTGATTCCCGCTTTGCACCAAGCGCAGGCTAGCTGCCTTACAAGGTTATGATTTTGGAAACCGTAGCGTCGTCCCGCGGACGACCTGTCGGACCTTCCTGGCAGGTCTCTGGAGTCTCCCCCTACTGGTCACGCCAGCGATTTTGACGTGAGTCAGGTCGTAGTGCGGAGCCAGCTCCCATCCTTCATCCGCGCGGCTTTCCAGACACAACTCGATCGCTTCCCGCACGTTACGGAGTGCCTCCCTTCGCGTGCGGCCCTGGCTGATACAGCCCGGAATCACGGGACACTCCGCAATTACGTATCCGTCTTGACCGGCGTTGAGTATGACCGGCAACTCCATGTTCGAGGAGACTATCACTCGTCCCGCCCGTGAGAAAACAAGCGGGTGCCGAGGCTCTGGCCGAACAGAATCAGATACCCGTCGGGATCCTGCACCATGAACTGGCGCAGGCCGTTTTCGTGGTCGCCGGCGCGATACCAACTGTCGCGCGGCTCTTCGTAGAGCGGCCATTCGATCGCGTTGAGCGCCGCCAGGACGGGCTCGATGCGGTCGAGGTAGATCTGGAACATCGCGCCCTGCCCCAGCGGATGCACCATCGCGCCGGTTTCGTATCTGCCGTGGCGCTGGCACAACATGATTTGCGCGCCCTGCAATTCCAGAAAGACGAAGCGTTCCTCGTCCCTACGATAGGCGATCTCGAACCCACAAGCATCGCGCCAGAACGCCAGGCTCTTTTCCAGGTCGTTGACATGGAGTTCGGGCACCAACGCCGCAAAGCCGCCTTTGGGTGCGGTTGAGGAATTTTCTTTCGACATAGGATGCAACTTGGCCGGTGAGCGCTCTGACTCTAACGGTCGCGGCGGCCTTCTGACAACGTCCTGTTTGTTTTCATGAGCCAGTCTGATTAAACGGTCGTTGGATTTCCTAGACGATGGCTCACGACGTCTTTATCAGCCATTCCGCACGCGACAAGCCGGCGGCAGATGCGGTTTGCGCAAAGCTCGAGTCGCGCGGAATACGATGCTGGATCGCACCGCGCGACATACGGCCCGGAATGAGCTGGGGCGGCGCAATTATCGAGGCGATCGATGGCGCGCACGTCATGCTGCTGCTGTTTTCCTCCCACGCGAACGGCTCGCCCCAGATCAAGCGCGAGGTCGAACGCGCCGTGCATCGGGAAACCGTGATTATCCCGGTTCGGGTCGAGAATGTGCAGCCGACCGGCGACTTCGAGTACTTTCTCGGCACCCCTCACTGGTTGGACGCGATCACTCCGCCATTCGAGCAGCACCTCGAAAACATCGCGGAGTCGACCAAGTTCTGGCTCGACCGCATCCAGAGCGGCCCGTCTCCGCCGGCTCCTGAAGCACCGCGCGCTGCGCCGCTTCATGCTGAGCCGCGCGCTCAGCAAGGTGTCGCGGCGACGGCCCCTGCCCCGTCACCAAAATGGCTCAGGACCGTGATTACTTTGTCAGTCGTATCGGTCCTTTTGATCGCAGCCCTCTTCGGGAGCAAGTACTACCTTGCTTCTCATGAGCCGGCCCGCGAGCAGGGAGCCGAGCAGAAGCCGGAGAGAGCGGTCGCCAACGGCGCGGCCGGCCGATCGCCCGCGGAGCGGCTATCGGATGCTGACGCACGCATCGATCCAATGCTTCACTCCATTCTCGCAGGGACAGCTCCGGAATTAGCGGGGCGTCCGCAGCCGGGCGACGTTGACGCAATCCGCAAAGCGGCAGAGTCGGGCGATCCGGATCAGCAATGGCGACTCGGCTCGCTTTACCACGATGGTTTGGGAGTCGCGCAAGATGACAACGCGGCGCTTGGCTGGTATCGGAAATCGGCAGCGCAAGGCAACGCGGAAGCCGAATGGCGTCTCGGCGCCATGTATGCAAATGGCTGGGGTGTCGCCAAGGATTCCATTCAAGCGGTCGATTGGTATCGAAAGTCAGCTGAGCGGGGTAACAGCTACGCCGAATTCTATCTCGGCATGATGTATGAGAGCGGCCGGGGCGTCCCCAAGAACTACACTGAGGCCGTCAATTGGTATGCCAAGTCTGCCGCGCAGGGTAACAGTCTGGGCCAGAACGGCCTTGGCATGATGTCTGAAAACGGCCTCGGGGTCCCCAAGAACTACAACTATGCGGTCAGTTGGTTTCGCAAAGCGGCCGCACAAGGCAACAGCTACGCCGCATTCTATCTCGGCGTGATGTACTTAAACGGCTTCGGTGTCGACAAGGACTACAGCCAGGCGGTTAGCTGGTATCGGAAAGCCGCGGCGCGGGGTAACAGCTACGCCGAACTGAATCTCGGCGTGATGTATGAAAATGGACTGGGCGTCGACAAGGACAGAATCGAAGCGATCAACTGGTACGAAAAATCGGCAGGCCACGGAAACAATGAAGCCGTCCAAAATCTGGATCGGCTGCGGCAGTCTCGATAGCGCATCAAGCAGAAAGGGCCGGAAGTCCCGATAGTGGGACTCCCGGCCCGGCTACAAATCCTTGTGCGCGGACTTACTGATTTGAAGGGGCTGGGGCGGGCGCAGATGCGGGCGCGCCATTGCCGCCGGCGAGAGGAACCATCTGCGCGATATCGCACTGCACGAGTGCGTGCAGCTTGTTGTCGATCTGGAAGAACCGCGTTGTCTTGATTTGCGAGACTACCCCGCGGAACTTGGGGATGAATTCCTTCTGTGTATTGAGGCGCGCCTGCTGAATCGCGACCACCTCGTCGAGCTTGGCCTTGGCGTCGTCGTCGGTAAGAGTCTGATAAGCCTTGGCAAACGCCCGGACTTCGGCGGCGTGACGCATCTCGAGCTTGTCCATCTTGGCCTCGTATGCGTCGTAGAGGGGCCAGAAGCCCGCCGCCTCGGTGGGAGTCAGCGCCATCGCCTGGCCGACCAGTGCTTTGCGATTGGCCTGCGCCGCCTGAAAATCGAGCTGCCTCTGCGACGGTGACTCCGACTGAGCCATTGCCGGTGCGGCAAACCCGATTGCCAGGGCTGCCAACGATGCCGTCACGCAGCCGATGAGTTGTTTTCTAAGGGTCATGAGCGATTCTCCTTTTGGTAACGCGGACCAGCGGTCGCCGGATGCTCATTTATTCGGCGCGCAGAGTCAAGTAGGCGGGGATTTGCGGGTCATTCGACGATCTGCTGTGGCGTGCGGCCGGCCATCGAGCTGACAGGCGGTGCGCGGCTCCTTGTGGAGACCCACCTCGCTGCGTTGATCTACGGATGGAATACTGGCTCGGCTGCTTTGCTCGTCTGTATGGGTCAGATCGCGTATGTATGACGAGAAACTGGTGGAGCGGTTACGGCCAATCCAGCGATCCGCGCCCGTGTGCGCAGTACTTCGAGGCGAAAGGCCATGCGCAAGAGAGAGTCCTGTCGAATTTACGTCGGTCTACTCGGCGCGATCGCGCTGACTTCGTTGACGTTCGAAGCCGGCGGCGCGCAAAGCGACCAAGACCCCGGCGACCCTGCGTTTCGCACGGCCGTTGATCAGTTCATCGATTCCGAATTGCGGATGTTTCCCGAGCGCGCGACCTCAGTAGGTGACCATCGGTTCGATAACCGAATCGACGACCTGTCGGCGGCGGGAATCGCCAACGAAGTCCGTCACGCCACGGAATGGAAGGCGAAGTTCGGCGCGATCGACCCCAAGTCGCTTTCGGCCGCGAATGAAGCGGACCGGGAATGGCTGGCCGCGCATTGCGACGGCGAACTGCTGGCGACGGAGGAGATTCGCTACTACGAGCGCGACCCCGGAATGTATCTGCCGACTTCCGCCGTCTATGCGCTGATCAAGCGCAACTTCGCGCCGCTTCAATCGCGCATGCGCTCCGTCACCCTGCGTGAGACGGCGGCGCTGACGAATTTCGATGATGCGCGCGAGAACCTGCGCCCCGATCGCACCGCGCAGATAACTATCGACATCACGCTGGACCAGATGCCCGCGACCATCACGTTCTTCGAGAAGGCTCTTCCCAAAGCATTCGCCCAGGTGCCCGACGGGCCGGACAAACTGGCCTTCGCGGCGGCGAACCAGGAGATAATCGCGGCGATTCAGAAGTACGACGAATGGCTCCGCGACGAGCTGCGGCCGTACACCAGCGGCAACTATGGGATTGGCGCTGGTGCTTACCGGCGGATGCTTGCGGATGCGGACATGGTCGATATTCCGCTGGAGCGGCTGGAGGAAGTCGGGGTAGCAGAGCTTGCGCGCCTGCAGGAGCAGTTTCGCAAGACGGCCGCGGAAATCGACCCGAAGGCATCGCCCGCCGATGTCGCGGCGGCGATCGCGAAAGATCATCCCGCACCCGGCCAGGTGATTGCGCAGGTCAGCGCCGGACTCGCCGCCATTCGCGCATACGTCGTCGATCACCATATCGCGACCATCCCGTCGGAAGTTCAGCCCACTGTCGCGGAGACCCCGCCCTTCATGCGCGCGACAACGTTCGCCTCGATGGACACGCCCGGGCCGCTCGAAAAATCGACCGAGGCTTACTTCTACGTCACCCTTCCCGATCCGTCATGGCCGGGCCAGCAGATCAATCAGCTTCTTGCCTTTTACTCGCCGCCCACGATTTCCGACACATCGGTCCACGAAGTCTTTCCGGGACACTACGTTCAGTTCCTGAACAATCGCCTAAACCCGGATCGCGTCCGCACGCTCTATTACTCGGGATCGAACGCCGAGGGATGGGCGTTTTACTGCGAGCAGATGATGCTCGATGAGGGGCTGCATAGCGGCGATCCTCGCTACCGGCTGGCGCAATTGCAGATGGCGCTGATGCGTGCTTGCCGCTACCTGGTGGGCATCCGGATGCATACACACGGAATGACGGTCGATGAAGCCGCGGCGTTCTTTGAGAAAAATTCCTACCAGACGCCGCACAACGCGCGCGTCGAGGCGCTACGCGGCACGGACGATCCGGGCTACCTGCGTTATCAACTCGGCAAGCTGATGATCCTGAAGCTTCGCGAGGACGTGCGGAAGAAGGAAGGTGCGGCGTTCAACCTGGGCCGCTTCCATGACGCGTTTCTGCGCCAAGGCGCGATACCGGTGCCGCTTATTCGCCGCGCGATGCTGGGAGACGAAGGTCCCCTGCTCTAGCGACACGGTGCGCGATCAGGCACCTTCGCGCATCGGGGCGCCGCAATGCTGCGGCACTTCGCTTACGCCGCAGTCCGCGCCCATCCAGCATACGAGCTTGTCCTCGCCGCCGGCATTCTCGATATGCATCGGGCGATTGCAATGCCTGGGCGAGTCGATCTCGTGCTCGCACTTCGCGCACTTGAGTTTCGCAGCCATCGCCCGCCTTTCGTTCAGGTCTGCCCTGGAGACGGAGCTTTGGCTACTCGGCCCGCCAATACTTCATCGATCAGGCCGTACTCGACCGCTTGCGCTGCGGACATGAAGTTGTCGCGATCGGTGTCTTTGGAAATCTGCTTTACGGCCTGTCCCGAATGTTTGGAGAGAATCTCGTTCAGGATTTCGCGTAGCCGGAGCGCTTCGCGCGCATAAATCTCCATGTCGGTTGGCGGGCCTTCGAAACCGCCCGAACCCTGATGAATCATTATTCTGCTGTGCGGCAGCGCATAGCGCCGGCCCTTGGCGCCGGCGGCGAGCAGGACGGCACCCATGCTTGCAGCCTGTCCCACGCACAAGGTGGAAACGGGAGGCTTCACGAACTGCATCGTGTCGTAAATCGCAAGGCCGGCCGTGACCGAGCCGCCGGGCGAGTTGATGTACATATTGATTTCCCGCTCCGGGTCCTCGGATTCGAGAAAGAGGAGTTGCGCGGTAATCAGGTTCGCCATGTCGTCCGTGACGGTTCCGCCGAGGAACACGATTCGGTCCTTGAGCAGCCGCGAATAGATGTCGTAGGAACGCTCGCCGCGTCCGGTCTGCTCCACCACGTAGGGAATGAGGATGCTCATAATGGAAAAAGCCTACTATGCGCGGCTGCGGCGGTCGAGCATCTCAGAAAAATGGGCCCTCTCCTGCGGACTTTGCATTGGACCTCCGCCGTGCCAAGAGCTGGCGCGTTCCTAAACGATTCGCGAGACTGCTGCGCGCAGGCGCTCTACCGTCCGATGCTTGCCCAGCGCTGCTATCACTTCATAGATTCCCGGACTCACAGTGCCGCCGGTAAGTGCGACGCGGACCGGCTGCGCCAGCTGGCCCAGCTTCAGGCCGAAACGCGCGAGCACGCGCTCGAAGACCCCCTGGATGGCTTCTTCGTAGAAGTCACCCGTCATCGAATCGAATTCGTCTGCGAGCGCCGCGAGCGCTTCCTTGATTTCGAGCTTGAGGAATTTAGCTGCGGCTTTCGGATCGATCTCAATCTGTTCCTTCAAATAGAAGCTGGCAAAGTCGACCAGTTCGACCAGGGTCTTCGCGCGCTCGCGGAGCGTTGCCAGCATCTTCTGGAGCCACGCATCGTCGCCCGGAATGGGAAAGCCGCGCTGTTCGATGAAGGGCTTCACTTCCTGCGCTAACTGCGGCAGGGCCCTCTCCTTCAGGTAGTGAAAGTTGAGCCACAGCAGCTTCTCGGCGTTGAAAACACCGGGCGATTTTCCGCAGGCCGCGAAGTCGAAATATTCGACGAGTTCCTGCTTCGAAAAAATTTCCTGGTCGCCGTGCGACCATCCCAGGCGCGCCAGGTAATTCAGCATCGCTTCCGGAAAATATCCGCCCTCACGATAAGCGCTGACCGAGGTCGCGCCGTGGCGTTTGGATAGCTTAGACCCATCCGCTCCCAGCACCTGCGGCATATGCGCGAATGCGGGGGGTGTGAAACCAAGCGCGTACGCAATCTGCATCTGCCGCGGAGTATTTGGCACATGGTCGTCGCCGCGCACGACATGCGTGATGCCGAGATCGATGTCATCGACAATCGACGCGAAGTTGTAAATCGGGCTGCCGTCGGAACGCACGATTATGAGATCGTCCAGCTCCGAGTTCTGGAACACGAGCCGCCCTTTGACGAGATCGTCCACGACGGTCTCGCCAGTCTCCGGCATCGCGAAGCGAATCGTGTAGGTGCGGCCGGCGTTGCGATCCGGCAGCGGAAGATCGGCTGGAAAATCGCGGTTACGGCACTTGCGATCGTAAACCGGCTTGCGCTTTTCCTTTTCGGCCGCCTTGCGCTTGGCATCGAGTTCCTCCGCAGTGCAATAGCAGGGATAAGCCTTGCGCTCGCGCAGGAGGTTCAGGGCGCATTCGAGATGGCGGCCTACGCGCTTGGTCTGGAAGTAACGCTCGTCGGGAGGACCCTCGTCCCATTCCATCCCGAGCCATCTGAGGTCCGTCAACTGCTCTTCGAGCGATTCCTGAGTCGAACGCTCGCGATCGGTGTCATCGATTCTGAGAATGAACTTGCCGCCACTGTGGCGCGCAAAAAGATAGGCGAACAGCCCGGAACGAACATTACCGATATGCAGCGAGCCGGTAGGGCTCGGCGCAAAACGAGTGCGAACCGTCACTTGTCACTCCCATTCGATCGTCGCGGGTGGCTTCGACGTGATGTCGTAGACGACGCGATTGACGCCCTTGGTCTCGTTGGTGATCCGGGAGGAAAGCCGGGCCAGGAAATCCGGCGCCAAGCGCGCCCAGTCCGCGGTCATTCCATCCTGCGACTCGACCGCGCGAATCGCGATGACGCTCTCGTAGCTGCGTCCATCGCCCATCACGCCCACGGTCTTGAGCGGCAGCAGCACGGCGAACCCCTGCCATAGCCTGACGCCCAAGCCGTCGCGGGAAACCTCTTCGACGACGATCGCATCGGCGCGTCGCAGCAGATCCAGGCGCTCACGCGTGACTTCTCCGACAATCCGCACGGCAAGGCCTGGGCCTGGGAACGGTTCGCGGTCAACGATCTCCGGCGGCAATCCGAGCTCACGCCCGAGAGCGCGGACCTCGTCTTTGAAGAGCAGCCGCAGCGGTTCGATCAACTCAAGCTTCATCCGCTCCGGCAGCCCGCCGACATTGTGATGGCTCTTGATGACCGCGGACGGTCCCTTGAATGAAACCGATTCGATCACATCGGGGTAGAGCGTGCCCTGCCCCAGGAAGCGCGCGCCTTTCACGATCTCTTCGGATTCGAACACGTCGATAAAGGTGCGACCGATAATCTTGCGCTTCTCCTCAGGATCCAGCACCCCCGCCAGGCGCGTCAGGAACAGTTCGGAGGCGTCGGTGACGGCCAGGTCTATCCCGAGCTGGCGCGCGAATACTTTCTCCATCCGCTCGCGCTCGCCGGCACGCGACAAGCCAGTATCGACAAAGACGCAATTCAGCCGATCGCCGATCGCACGGTAGATGAGCGCGGCGGCCACCGCGGAATCGACACCACCCGACAGCGCCATGAGCACTCGATCGCCCGGGCCCACCTGCGCACGAATTTCGGCGGTCTTGGTCTGGACGAAATTCGCCATCGTCCAATCGCCGGGTTCTCCGCAGATCTTCAACACGAAGTTGCGCAGCACCTGCGTGCCGCACGCCGTGTGAACGACTTCGGGATGGAACTGGATTCCGCGCACGCGCCCGTCGCGGGTCCGGAACGCCGCATAGGGAGAATTGTCGCTGTGGGCAATGGGATGCAGCACATCGGGAATCGATTCGACCCGATCGCCGTGGCTCATCCAGACGCGATGCTCGCGGCCGGAGAGTCCTTCAAAGAGCATGTCCTGATCGTCGATCACGAGCGTCGCGGGGCCGTACTCGCGCGCACGCGAGCCGACGCTCCTGGCTCCCAGATGCTGCGCGATCACGTAGAGCCCGTAGCAGATGCCCAGCACGGGGCATCCAAGGTTCAGGACCGCATCGGAAATGTCCGGGGCGTTTTCCTCGTAGAGACTGGCGGGGCCGCCGGACAGGATTATTCCGCGTGGATTCAGCGCGCGGATCTTGTCGACGGCGAAATCGAACGGATGGATTTCGCAATAGACGTTGGCCTCGCGCACACGCCGCCCGATCAGCTGCGTGTACTGGCTCCCGAAATCGAGAATGATGATCACGAATGAGCGCCTTGACGACTTAATATACCGGAGCGTTTCGCGCATACGAAATATGCCGCCGGGCGCATTTCCACAGTTCAGCGCCGCCGGCCACGCGCCGCCTGTGGACGATTGGTGGCGCCGCGCGGCCCGGCGAACGTGCGGCCGGTCCTGCGGAACTCAAGCCGAAGCGGAGTGCCGACCAGCTTCAGCGCGCTACGAAAACGGGTCTCCAGAAAGCGGATGTAGTGCGCCGGAATATCGCGCTCCACGTTCGTAAAGAATCGCAGCCGCGGTGGCGTGCTCGCCGTCTGCGTCACGTACATCAGATTGAGCCTGCGGTGGCCGACCAGCGGCGGATCCAGCGCTTCCAACGACCGCGCCAGGATGCGATTCAGCATCGAGGTCTGGAAGGTGGCGCGCCACGAATCGCCCGCCTTGACCGCAGCCGGCACGATTTCGTTGACGCCGTCGCCCGTGACCGCGGACGTAAAGATCATTGTGGCGTACGACAGAAATGGAAAGCGCTCCTGCGCGTCGCGAATGAACGCCGGAATCCTCCGCTCCAGCTTTGCAGCCTCGTCCCATTTGTTGCAGACCACGACCATCGCGCGATCGTTGGTATCGACCAGCCGCGCCAGACGCGCATCCTGATCGGTAATGCCTTCGGTCGAGTCGATGACC
>Ga0074044_10000794_pt1 | contig 29547 bp, 27 predicted proteins | sample BogForMeECP23OM1_FD_94443 | JGI IMG/M metagenome (GOLD analysis project Ga0074044, IMG submission 94443) | Bog forest soil microbial communities from Calvert Island, British Columbia, Canada - Bog Forest MetaG ECP23OM1 | ecosystem: Environmental > Terrestrial > Soil > Wetlands ...
CAACCGGTTCTTCTACGTCGTGCTGACCGCGCTCGCCATGATCAGCGCCATCATGGTCAGCTACGCCCGCGCCCGCGCCGAATCTCTCATCGGCCTGTGCAAGGTCGGCTTCATGGAACGCCCCGAGCGTCTGGTGCTGCTCATCATCGGCGCCCTGTTCAACGTGATGGCCCCGGTGCTGTGGGTGATCGCTGTGCTGTCGACCATCACCGTGGTCCACCGCGTCATTTACACCTGGCAGCGAACCACCGAAATGGACGCGCCCGCCAGGGCCGCCTGAACTTCAAGTGCTAGACTGATTCCCGCAACTTCCCGCAAGGACTGAAAGTGCCAACCAATCCTGTTCTGGTCGTACACGGCGGCGCCTGGGCCATTCCCGACGACATGGTCGAAGCGCATCTCAACGGAGTGCGCCATGCCGCCGCTACCGGATGGCGCGTGCTGGAACGCGGCGGCTCCGCTCTCGACGCGGTCGAAGAAGCCGTGGTCGTGCTCGAAGACGACGAGACCTTCGACGCCGGCCGCGGCAGCTTCCTGAACCGCGACGGAAAGGTGCAGCTCGACGCTTTCATCATGGACGGCGCAACCCTGCGCGGCGGCGGCGTCGGTTGCGTCGAGCGTCTGCGCAACCCGGTGCGCGCCGCACGGAAAATTCTGAGCGACAGCCCGCATGTCTATTTCGTCGCCGAGGGCGCCGAACGCTTTGCCGCCGAGCACGGCATCGCCCTGTGCCGCAACGAAGACCTCATCATTCCCCGGGAGGTTGAGCGCCTGCGCGAATACCAGGCGCAGCAGTCAACTCACGGCAACGATCTGTTCGCGCCCGAGATTTCGAACGACCTGCTTTCTCATGACACCGTAGGGGCCGTAGCTCTCGATCGCGATGGCAATATCGCCGCTTCGACCTCAACCGGAGGCACCCTCAACAAGGCTCCCGGACGCCTCGGCGACTCTTCGCTCATCGGTTGCGGCTGCTACGCCGACAATTTGAGCGCGGCCGCTTCCACCACCGGATGGGGCGAACCGATCATGAAGCTGGTGCTCGCGAAATGGGCGGCGGATCGGGTCGAATCCGGCAGTTTGCCCGAGTGGGTCGCGAAGGAAGCGATGAACTACTTGAAGCAGCGCGTCAGCGGCCACGGTGGAATCATTCTGCTGGATGCGCAGGGCCGCTTCGGAATTGCCCACAATACCCCGCGCATGGCCTGGGCGCTGCACACGATCGAAAAACAAGAAGCCGGAATCAAGCGCAACGGCTGAGCTATGAAAGGACTCGAGCAAACAAGATCGCTCTTCTCTGCGTTCCTCTGTTTCCCCGGTGAAGGTTTTGCATTTGACTGGGAACTGAGAACTGACGACTGAGAACCGGTTCTAGAATTCCACATGAGCACGCAGGGTCGGCACCACCACCGGCCCACGGTCGCGGTTGTAGCCCGGATTGTTGATGTGCTGCACTCCGGGGGCGATATAAATTCCGCGCCAAACATGTGCCGTGTAATACGATTCGACAATATTTTCCCGCCCGTAGCTCAGCCCGCCGTCCCCCAGCAGGAAACCGAGACCGCCATCCGCGAGGTATACCTGATGATCTTTCTTGATCCCGTTCGACACGAAGGCAATACCGGCGCGGTCCTGCTTGCGATGCCACAGCGCTCCGTTCACCCCAATGCCCTGATTGAACGTCGAATCGATCTCAGTGTAGGCAAATGATTCGGTTTTCCCGTTGTCCCATCCCCAGCGCGCATACGCCGTGAAGTAGCGCGCGAGATTCTGTTCGAGGTTCACGCCGAAGCCATATTTGCGCGTGATATGCCAGGGATGGTTTGTGATTTCCGGCACCGTCTCCGGTACCGGGGAGGAATGATCTTGAAACTGTTCATTCGCAATCCGGTAGATTCCCATGTTGGCGTAGTTCGTGTACGCGAGCAATCGCACCACGCCCGCTTTTTTCGGGATGACGCCATGGCGCAGTTCGTATTCCCAGTTTTCCGCGTGAACCTGCCACGGCCGCCACACCAGGTCGATTCCGTTCGCAACCTTCGGCATGAGGCCTTCGGCGAAACGGAAACCCCAGTTACGATCCTCGTAGTCGGCCACCACGCCCACCGTGTAGCCGCGCGTATCGGCGGCGTAATCCCAGCTGCCGTTGTTATCCACCGACCAGTTCATGAATTGAAAATGCGTGTCGGAGCCTACCGAGTTCACATCAAAGAAATCTGGCATGCTGAACTTGCCGAAGCGAATTTCCAGGCGGCGCCGCGGTAACTCGTCGAACAGCGACAGAAAACTGCGCTGGTTCTCAACCTTGTCTTTACTGAGCGCGAACACTTTGTGGATCATGCCGCGCCCCAGGTACGGCTCTTTGCTCAGCAACGGATTACGCACGATGTCCAGATCCGTATTCCCGGCTAAACCAAGCCCGGTGCTGAGCGCCGCGCCGCCAGCTTCTTCGATGTCCACCAGAAGCTCGGTGGAATTGTTGAGCCGCACGCCGGTGTAAAGCGTCATTACCCGCGAAGTGGCCTTGTCATAATCCGGACTGAGGCTGTTCTTCCCGCTGTAGTCGGCGTGGAATTCGGGATGAGCCTGGAAGATGAAGTTCGCCTGCCCGGAGAGCCAGAAGCGGGTGCTCTTGAAGTGCGGAAACATCGCTTCGGGATCGGCAGCGGCATCGTCGGGCGGGCTGGCTGGATTCTCCGCACTTGCGCCGGGACTCTTACCATTATTCGGCGGAGATGCATCGGGCTGCTGCGCGTTCGCCAGCATGACGCCCGGCACAGTCGCCAGAACAAACATAAGAATCAGCCACACCGCGGCCAGCAGTGTCGCTGAGGTCCAGCGGATCGATTTGCAATTTCGGTTCCCCATTTCGCTCGTCAGTCCAATTCATCAGTATGCGCGTCATCCGTTAAGAGAGCGTTACAGCTCCCGGAGGGTCGGTCACGATTGCACGAACCTCTTCCATTTATACTATAGGGGGGTATACTACCAACGGAAACTGAAAAATGCATACCGTCGAAGAAAAGCCCAAGCTCATTCTCCGAATCAAACGCATCAAAGGCCAAATCGGCGCCATCGAGCGTGCTCTGGAAGCCGACCAGGATTGCTCGGATGTGCTGCAGTTAATCACCGCGGCGCGCGGCGCCATGAACGGATTGATGGCCGAACTGCTGGAAGGTCACATCCGCTTTCACGTCATCAACCCCAAGCAGTTGAATTCCGAACAGGCGCGTGCGACCGACGAACTCATTGAGATCGTGCGTTCGTACCTGAAGTGATCGGGTGTTCGCTTGCGAATGCGAGTAGTACGGAAGGGCCTTCCAGGAAACTAAAAAGGACAGCCCGGAGCCCCCCAAGGCCGTCCTGATAAACCCTCCCGGTTAGAAGGGCAACTGGTATAAAGATATCCGCGAGACATTGCAGCAATATTGCGATTTTGTGAAAGTCCGATGAATTCGATTTCGCGTCGCCCCCAACCCCCATTACTCGATCTGCGCAACGTCCGCGTAATGCGCGGAGACGTGGCTGGGGGTGACATGGCTGGCGGAGGCGTGGCGACCGGGGCCAAGATTGTGCTCGACGACGTCAACCTTCGCGTTCGGGCGGACGAGCACGTGGCGGTCCTCGGGCCGAACGGCTGCGGTAAATCCACGCTGATCAAGACGATCACCCGCGAGTGTTATCCGACGGTCCGCAAAGGGTCGAGCATGACCATCCTCGGCCAGAAGAACTGGAACATTTTCGAGCTGCGCTCGCTGCTCGGCATTGTGTCCAACGACCTGATGTCTTCATGTACTGGTGGCGCCAGCGGCCTCGACGTGGTGCTGTCGGGCTTTTTCAGCAGCACGCGCATCTTCCCGAATCACAGCGTCGATTCCCAACAGAGAGAACTGGCCGAGGCCGCGTTGGCCCAACTGGGCGTCTCGCATCTGGCGGAGCGTGCGGTCGAGGAAATGTCATCGGGCGAAGCCAAGCGCGTCTTGATCGCCCGGGCACTCGTCCACAAGCCCCGCGCTCTGTTGTTCGACGAACCCTGCAATTCCTTGGACATTCTGGCGCAGCGCAGCTTGCGAGAAACGATGCGCTCGCTAGCCAACTCCGGAATCGGAATCATTCTCGTCACTCATGAACTCCCCGACATCGTTCCCGAGATCGAACGAGTAGTGCTCATGTCAAACGGCCGGATCGTGGCCGACGGACGCAAGGAAGAAGTCCTGCAAGCCGAGAGCCTGAGCAAACTATTCGGCCTGAAAGTCGAGCTGGGCCGACGCGATGGCTATTACCACATTTGGTGAGGCGACAGAACAGGTCAGAGGTGAGAGGTCAAATTGCAGAGGTAAGAGCCTCGCAGCACCGGAGTCGTTCACAGTAGATCTTCCCCTCTGCAATCTGACCTCTCACCTCTGACCTTCCGCAGTGCCCGCCGCTGTTATATTGATCGAAGCGGTGGAGGACTCATGGCCCGCAAGACAGAACAATCCCGTAAGCTGCAAAAACGCGCTGAGCAACTCATCCCCGGAGGCGTGAATTCACCGGTGCGCGCTTTCCGCAGCGTCGGCTGCGACCCCCCATATATCGTCCGCGGACAGGGCTCGCACATCTGGGACGCCGACGGCAACAAGTATGTGGACTACATCGGCTCGTGGGGTCCGCTCATCCTCGGGCATGCAGCACCCACAGTCATCGAGGCGGTGATCGAGGCGGCGCGCAATGGCACGAGCTTTGGAGCGTCCACTCCCGCCGAAGCGGATCTCGCCGAGCTCGTAATCTCCGCCTTCCCGCACATGCAAAAGGTTCGCTTTGTAAGTTCGGGCACCGAAGCGACCATGTCCGCGATTCGTTTGGCGCGCGGGTATACGAAGCGCAAATACATTGTGAAGTTCGAGGGTTGTTATCACGGGCACTCCGACGCGCTGTTGGTGAAAGCCGGATCCGGTGTTGCCACACTGGGGATTCCGGGCTCGGCCGGAGTTCCGGAAGAATTCACACAGTTCACGCTCGCGCTTCCCTACAACGACATTGGCGTGATCGAGCAAGCTTTCGACAAATTCAAGCACCAGATCGCCTGCGTCATCGTAGAGCCGGTCGTCGGCAACATGGGATGCGTGCCTCCGGCCCGCGGATATCTCGAAGCTCTGCGCGCCATTACCGCGCGCGATAAGGCGCTGCTGATTTTTGACGAGGTCATGACCGGATTCCGACTGGCCTATGGCGGAGCACAGGAACTCTACGGAATCCAGCCCGATCTCACCACCATGGGCAAGATCATCGGCGGAGGTTTGCCGGTGGGCGCTTACGGCGGACCTTCGGAAATTATGAATTTGATAGCTCCGTTAGGGCCGGTGTACCAAGCCGGAACGCTCTCGGGGAATCCGCTGGCGATGGCCGCCGGGTATGCCACGTTAAGCTACCTGCGCGAGCACAAGGATCTTTACTCGAAGCTCGACAAGCTCGCCGCCGAGGTGGTCGCCGGAGTCGCGGCCGCAGCTAAAGATGCAGGCGTAGCCATGTGCCACAACCGCGTCGGCTCGATGTTTACCTGGTTCTTCGCGAAGGGCCCCGTCACCGATTGGACGTCGGCCGCCAAGTCCGACACCGAAGCTTTCGGACGTTTCTTCCGAGCCATGCTGGAGAACGGAATCTACCTGCCGCCTTCGCAATTCGAAGCGGCATTCGTGGGAGCAGCTCACACGGAAAGCGATGTGCAGCAAACCATAGCGGCAGCGAAGAATGCCTTCGCGGCGGTGCACGCTTAGAAGTAACTGTTAGCTAGCAGCTAACATCTCGATCGTCCCAAACTCCCACCCCTGATCCTTGTAGCGCCGGATCAGATTTTCCGTTGCAATCACCGTCTGCGCGCGGTCCGCGCCCAAGGCGCGGTATCCGCCATCGTGCAGCAGGATGACGTCGCCGCCACCCATCTGCCGCTCGACTTTCTTCTCGATCACCGCGGCGGGCGGAGCAGTCCAGTCATAGCCGGTCACGTTCCACATGACCGTCTCCAGGCCGAGTTCACGCGCGACCCTGATCGTTGCCGGCCGTCTTCCCCCAAACGGTGGACGAAACAAGGTTGAATGCTCGCCAACTGCGTCCTGCAAAGCTTGACGGCAGTCGACCAGCTGAATGCGCGTCTGCGCTTCCGATTCGAAAATGAGCAGCGGATGCGTGAACGTGTGATTGCCGATGACATGTCCCGCCTGCGCCACCGCGCGCGCAACTTCAGGGCGCTGCCGCACGAAGCGGCCAATCATGAAGAATGTTGCTCGCACACTGTGCTTCGCCAGCACATCAAGCAATCTCAACGTGTGCGGATCGTTCGGCCCGTCATCGTATGTCAGGGCGGTCTGCTTGCTGCCGCGGATCCCACCGATAAACGTCCGGCCATACCACTGCCCCGTCGGCGACATAGACTGATACCCAACCGCCGAAGCGGCCGCGGCGGCCGAGAGTCCGATGAGGGCGGGGAGCATGACCGAATTGTAAATGCAGGTTAGAGATGAGAGGTCAGATTGCAGGGGTGGAAAACCAACGGTCGTGGTTTTGATTGTTACCTCTGCCATCTGACCTCTACCCTCTGACCTCTCCACAATCCACAATTGCGTCCAGACGCGAAGCAATATATTCTGCTCAGCAGTTCCTGACGACAATCGCCAGTCGATAGTTAAGAATCCATGGCCAAGCTTTTCGAGCTTCCCCGTTACATTGCGGTCGAAGGTCCTATACGCGTTGGGAAAAGCACGCTGGCGCGGGTTCTCGGAGAGCGACTGGCTGCGCAGCGCGTCATCGAACCGGAAGACAATCCGTTTCTGAAGGCGTTCTATGAAGGGGAGCCCGGCGCGGCGTTTCAGGCACAGTTCGCATTCCTGGTCCGCCGCTTTGAGCAACTGCGAGGGCTCGATCTGGGGCCGCGGTCAAATAAGACGGTGGTTTCCGATTACATCTTTGAAAAAGACAAACTCTTCGCCTGCCTCAACCTCAACGATCAGGAACTCGATACTTACAATCGCTATTTCAATTATTTCCGTGAACAACTTCCCACGCCCGACCTGGTCATCTATCTGCAGGCCACGCCGGAAGTGCTGAAGAAGCGGCTGAAGAAAAAGAACGCGGCCGGCGAGAAGGCCATCAGCGAAGATTACCTGATGGAGGTGGTCAAGGCTTACGAACACTTTTTCTTTCATTACACACAGTCGGACCTGTTGATCGTGAACACCTCAGAGATCGACTTCGTGGACCGCAACGAGGACCTGCAGGAACTGCTGAAAAAAGTCTCCGCCCCGATCAAGGGCACACAGTATTTTCTGCCGTTGGGGAGCACGGAAGCAGCCAGCGCTTGAGAAGACCTTGAGAATTTCCCCAGCGATGCAGGCCGATTTTAGCGGTTAGTTAGCCGTCGGTTTTTCTGTGGGCACAGCCGGCGGCAGCTTGGGTTCGTTCGGTTTGTCCACCATATCCACCGAAAACAGCAGATAATGATCGTAGCTGTGGCTGCGGTAATAGCGGGTCTTGCGATAGTCGAGGTAGATTTCCGCCTTGGTTGGAAGCCACAATCCTACGTTCTTCTTGAACTGGACTGGGCCGTACTCCACCACCTGTTGCTCGCAACGCAGTTGGATTTGCGGCATCGGATCTATCAGTTCTGACTCAATCCGCACGATTTCAAACTTGTCCGCCGTGATCCAGGCGCGGCCCTTCAGCCGCAATGAATAGGTTTGGCCACCGATGTTGTACTCGCTGATAAGCGCAGGCCGGTCGGCGCGCTGCTTGAAGTGAACCACCCACGCTGCTTGCCCATGCCAGTTCCCCAGTCCTTCGCACGTCATTTCGAAGTTTTCCCGCATGTGGGGATGAAATACCAGAGCCAACGTGGCAAACCCGCCGCTGGCGATCCGGTCGGGAAAGTCAGCGCGCGCCATGCGCTCCAACCGGTTTTCGTCCACCGCCAGGTACCCGGGTTTGTCCTCCGAAATGGAGGCGACATAGTCGTAGCTTCGGGTTTCCTTCGTAATGGAGTTCCCCATTTCATCGACCTGCTCATGCACCAGGTGTTCGATGGCCGAAATCCGCGAGACATCGTCTACCAACTGCTTCACGCGCTCGCCCGACATCTCGATTACGCTGTCGACGGGGCAACTTACTCCCTCGGCTACAGACGGCTTGGCCTCATCGATTCCAGCGGGGCGCCAAGGATTGATGGAGACCGGGAGTTCAGGAGTGGCGAATATAGGGTCGATGACGGGCGAAGAGGTTCGCACGATGGTAGTGCCAGGGAGAGGAACGGCGCTGGGTCGCTCGAGTGTGGCGATGAGGTCGCGCACCTGGGGGACAGCGGGATCCGTGGGCGAATTCTGGACGAAAGTCTTGAGCGCCTGGATACCTGCGTCCTTCTTCCCGAGATTCACCAGGGCCTGTCCCAGAGCCAGATTTGCTGCGTTGGCCCCGCCTTTTCCCTTGGCGATGGCCAACTCCGCTTGCTGCCTGGCCTCCTCATATTTCTTTAGTTTCAGGTAAGCATTGGCAAGCAGGCTGTGCGCCGTCCAATTGTCGGAATTGGCGTCCACCGCTTTTTCCAGCGTCGTCGCCGCCGCGGGATAGTCTTCTTGGACGAGTTCTACTTGGCCGAGGAGGATCAACGCCCGCACGTTATGGGTACTCACATTGGCGGCGGTCGCGAGGTAGCTCCGCGAGCGGGCGAGGTCTTTTTCCTCATAGGCTACGTAGCCCAACAAATAGTTGACATCAGGATTCTGCGGAGCCAGTTTGTATGCCGCATCCAAGCTCTTTCGCGCTTCCTTGAGATTCGCGGACTTGAGAGCAGAAACGGCATGCTTGAGCGCTCCGCGCGCTTTAGCGGGAACCGCCTCATCGGATATATTGAGGTCCACGGCGGAGGGATCATGATGCAGGACGACGTCGATCCGCGTCGTAATGAGCGTGTTACTGGCTTGGATTTCCTTGCGCTCGCTCAAATATCCGACCGCGCTTATTTCGATTTCGTACTTGCCGAAAAGCAGACCTAACGCCGCTTCCGAGTGTTCGTCCGTGGTCTGCCAGATGACGGTGTGATTGAGCTCGTTCGTGACTTTTATGACCGACTGCCGGTCCAGGTGAGTCTTGCCATTCTCCGCGAACACGGTAAGCACCACTAAGGCTTCGCCGTCGCGGGCTTGGTATGTTGACTTTGTCTCCTGCTCTATCCTCTGCGTGGACGCGGGGAGCGACTGCGCAGACGCACGCATCGCCAGAAGTTGAAAGAGGAATATGGTTCCAACAAAACAGAGAACTGCTGACCGCACTAGGTTGCCACGATTCATCAAACCACCTCTCTAAGTTTCTCACGCCAATTTCCAGTGGTCAACCTTCGCAAGCTGAAGCAAAGAAAGGGCTTTTACTTCCTGCCTTTGCCAGCACCAATGCCTGTCGACTAACGCCTCATTTTGCAGCTATAATCCCCCCAGCGTCATCCAACCATTGAACGACGACGCGTACAGGCTCTATCCGCCCGGTTTGCGGAGGGGCACTGGAGGACATCGTGAGTCTCACGCCCATCGGCGAACCTCGCCGCAAGATCACCACCGCCACCATCCGCGAAAAGAAGCTTCACCGCGACCCCATCACTTGCCTGACCGCTTACGACTACGCCACCGCGCGCCTGGTCGACGAGGCCGGCATCGACATTGCCCTGGTCGGCGACTCGCTCGCCATGACCATGCTTGGTTATGAGAACACGCTCTCGGTCACGGTCGACGAGATGCTGCACCACGTCAAAGCTGTGCGCCGCGGCGTCAAGGACGCGCTGCTCATCGCCGACATGCCTTACGGTTCCTATCAGGCTGACCCCAACGAAGCAGTTCACAATGCCGCACGCTTCGTGAAAGAAGGCGGCGCCGAGGCGGTCAAGATGGAGGGCGGCGAGAGGCGCGCGGATGTAATCCGCCGCGTGATCGATGCCGAAATTCCGGTTGCCGGGCATATCGGACTTACGCCGCAATCGGTCAACATGATGGGCGGATACAAAGTTCAGGGCAAGACACTGAACGCCATCGAGCAACTCATGCGCGATGCGGTCGCGCTCGACCGTGCCGGTGTGGCCTGCATCTACCTCGAAGGCATTCCGCGCGAAGTCGCGGCCATGATCACCGCCGAGGTTGAAACGCCCACCATCGGCATCGGCGCCGGCCCGGATTGCGATGGGCAGGTGCTCGTCTTCCACGATCTCGTCAACCTGACGTTCGGACATCCGCCGAAATTCGTTCGCCGCTACGGAGACGCCGCCGCGCTGATCACACAGTCTGTGCTGGCCTTCAAGGCCGACGTCGTTTCGCACCAGTTCCCGAGCGACGCCGAGTCCTACCACCTGCCGAAAGAAACGCAGGCCGCACTTGAAACGGTACTCCTCCGCAAGCACACCGTGCGGCGATAATGGCGGACGGAGAAAAGTCGTGCTAACTAACTTGCGAACTAATGTGCGCGATGTTGTGCAAGTCGTCGTTGCTTTCACCCTGCTGGGGGCTCTGGTGGCCTGCTCCAAACCCGCGCAGACTCCACCCGCGGAAACCCAGACCACAAGAACGCGGCAGCCGACCGGCCTCGAATCCATCCCCGCAGCGGATCCCTCCAAATATCCGCCGTTGAGCAATATGAGTGGTTGGAAGAATCCGTATTTGATCGTCCGTGAGAATGGGATCGGGTTCCTCGATCTTTCCAACCGCGAGATCCACGTACTGAAGCTGGAAGAAATCCCGGCCGAACTGGTCGCGCTTCCCTCGAGCGCTTGGCCTTACGGCCGCGTGGTGCTGGTGGCGCAGGCGGTCCCTAAGAATCCAACGGATCAGACGAAAGCGGATTTGCGCAAGAACCGCGCTCTGCTTCTCGGAACCCTCAAGGAATTGGACGTTCAATTCTTCGAGGCGCCCTGAGCATGTGGACCGCCGGTAGAGACGGCTTGCCCCGTCTCCCGGACTCGAGCGGAGACCCGGCAAGCCGCGTCTCTACCAGTCATGCAGATATTCGCCACGATCGCCGAAACTCGCACTGCCTGCCGCGATGCACGTGCCAGTCGCAAGCGCCTCGGCCTGGTACCGACGATGGGCGCTCTGCATGAAGGCCACCTGTCGTTGGTCCGCGCGGCAAGAGCGCAATGCGACTCGGTTGCCGTTTCCATCTTCGTGAACCCCACCCAATTCGGCGCGACAGAGGATTTGTCGAAATATCCGCGCCAGTTCGATCGCGACTGCCGGCTGCTGGAAAAAGAAGGTGTCGAGATTCTCTTCGCGCCGCCGGTCGAGGAGATCTATCCCAAATCCAATGCCAACGCCGAAACTACTTGGGTCGTGGTCGAAGGCTTGAGCGAAAAGCTCGACGGACGTTCCCGCCCCAGCCATTTCCGCGGCGTCACCACGATTGTTGCCAAGCTGTTTCACATCCTCGAGCCCGACACCGCATTCTTTGGACAGAAAGACGCCGCGCAGCTGGCCGTGATCCGCCGCATGGTGCAGGACCTGAACTTTCGCGTAGAAATTGTGGCCTGCCCGATCGTGCGCGAGCCCGATGGTCTGGCTATGAGTTCGCGCAACGCATACCTGAATCGCGAGGAGCGCATCCGCGCGCTCGTGCTGCAACGGGCGTTACAGAAAGCTCGGCAGCAGTTCCAATCCGGAGAAAGAAGCTCTGCCAAGCTAATCTCGGCCGCGAAAGACGTCTTGGCCAGCGAGCCGCAAGTCCGTTTGGATTATTTCGAAATTGTCGGTCCTGACACGCTTGACCCAGTCGAACAGATTTCGCAAAAGACGCTGGTCGCCGTCGCCGCCTACGTCGGAAATACGCGGCTAATCGACAATCTTGTGCTGGAGACCTGAAACGAAACCGTTGGTCGACAAGGCGCCTGGCTACAACCATCGATGCCTCCGAGGCGATCTTCATTCGGGAAGCACGTCGGCAAACACAAATCCATCGCGCTCGACAACTTCTCCTGTCCGCACTGCGATGGGGCGAGAAAATACCGGCGACTCATATACGAAGGTGTGAAATTCGCCATTTTCGCCGCAAGGATCGATGCCCGAAGGCAGAGCCTGCAGCAACGGCAGATCGTACTCGCAGCCGGCAAACGACTTTTCGAGCTTCGAGGGATCCACGCACGTGATCTTCGCTTTCACGCCGCCGGCGATCATTTCCCTCCCCAATTGCGCGGTGGGAATTTGCCAGACCGGAAACAACGGCTCGAGGCCGCTACCTTGCAATTGCCGCACTCGGTAGTCGCGAATCTCTTCCAGAAACAAGTCTCCGAATGCTACAGCGGTGATTCCCTCCGCCGTCGCACGCTGGCACACGGTGAGCATCCGCTCTTCGTATTCCAGGTTCGAGCACGGGTAGGGCAGTTCCACTGCCCACAGTGGGATCCCGGTTCGCTCAGCCTGCGCTTGCACCAGCACGCGCCGGACAGCATGCATCGCCACGCGATCCGCTGCAGAGTTGAAGGTGGTGAGCAGCGCAGCTATCTGGATGTCTGGCCGTTGCCGTAGCAGGTGCAGCGTCCAGGCGCTGTCTTTACCGCTGCTCCACGATAAGAGAACCTTCTTCAAGTTTTGCTCCCGGGCCGTCGTTGGCCCCCGGAGACAAACGGATTCCCCGCGACAAAGTAACGGAACGGTTGCTCGGCTGCTTTCACGATCCCAATGCGCGGCGTGACCATTACGCGTCGCACCCGATAGCCGTCATCGACAATACGAAGATCCGAGCGCAGACTCACCAGGCTTTTTCCGTTGTCTCGCTCGCGTGTGACACCCAGAGCTTCGGACGTGCGTCCGGGGCCGGAGGAAATTTTCTTGAGCAACGCAATGTTCTTCAGATCAGTTTTCACCATGTCAATGCCTCGCGCCTGCGCCATCTGGTCGACCCCCGTCACCGGCTCCATCGCGCGAAACAGCACGCCGCCGGCGACTCCGTCAGGCAGGCAGGAGACGTTTAAGCAGTAGTGATTGCCATAGATGAAGTACACGTAGGCGTGACCGGGAGGGCCGAACAGAACGGAATTCCGCGCCGTCCGGCCCGCCGCTGAGTGCGCCGCCGCATCGCCCTTGCCGAGATAGGCTTCAGTTTCGACGATTCGCCCCGCCAGAATGCCGCGAGGTGTTTTCCGGACCAGTAATTTCCCCAGCAACGCCCGTGCCACCCGCCGCGGGTCGCGATCGAAGAACTTCGCTTTCAACAAAGTGACGCGGCCAAGCGAATTCATGCCCAATTCACCAGGGTTTGTCATCCCGAGCGGAGCGAGGGATCTGCATCTGCCGGCGAACTACAGATCCCTCGCTTCGCTCGGGATGACAATTCCTGAAAAGTGTCCCTCATGCACCGTCTCAGGCTGCGCTCTTCAAGTAGGCCAGCACCTCTTCGGCGTGGCCTTCGGCTTTTACGTTACTGAAGATGTGCTTGATCTTGCCGTCCGGGCCAATGACGAACGTCGTCCGTGCTATGCCTTTCACCTTCTTGCCGTACATATTCTTCTCTTTGACTACGCCGAACAGATTCGCGATTTTCTTTTCCGCATCGGCCAGCAGCGGGAACGGCAAACTGAATTTCTCCTGGAATTTTTTCTGCGAAGCTGCTGTATCCTTCGAAATCCCGAGCAGCACCACACCGGTTTTCCTGATTTCCGAGTAGGTATCGCGAAAACCGCACGCCTCCTTGGTGCACCCCGGCGTATCGGCCTTGGGATAGAAATAAAGCACCACGGTCTTGCCGCGAAAGTCTTTTAAGGCAACCTCTTTGCCGTTTTCGTCCGTCGTACTGAAGTCTGGGGATTTATCATTAACTTCCATGGGATTTTCTCCTCGCCGGTCGTGGTTACACCGCAAGTTATATCGCAACGGGATGTTCGCCGTCACCTTGGCCGCTTCGACTTGGCTCGCGGCTCAGGGTCTGACGCCACAGTACGGACACAAGCCAGCGTCCAACAAAGGACCACGCGCCCTGGGGTTGGTGCAGCTCGCACCGAAAGGAAAAGCCCGCTTCATTCCCATTGCCATCATGATCGATGGAAAATTCTACGATGCGGGTTCCTATAAAGCGGCGCCCGTTCCCATGGCTCTCGACTTTGGGATCGTCTACGAAGGGTTCCGCAGCGGCGTGTCGCAGGGCGTCTTCACCATCACGCAGCCCGGACAACTGAACCACGTCTGGATCGCCGAAGGCACGTGGCTTCCGGCAGGAGCGATTGACCCCAATAAACACAAGAAGTACTCGGCGCCCGTGATCGCCGACGACGACAAGGACGCTCCACCTGTACTTCACCGCCGCAGCGAAAAGTCCGACTCTGACGCAAGCTCTGGCAGCAAGGACAAAGACCAGCAAAAGCCCGCGGCCTCCGCCGCGCCGTCGCCGACCACTGCGGCGCCCGGCAGCACGCCGACACCCACGCCGGCCCCGTCAAACACGGCCAAGACAGCCGCTGCCAATGCGCCCGCACCGGGGGAACCCGCGAAGGCTCCTGCGTCTGCGTCTGCTTCCGAGGCAGACGAGCCGATCGCCGATCCGAATCGCCCCCGTCTGCGACGCGGGAAGCCGGATCCAACCGCGCACCACGAACCGTTCACGACGTTTGACCCTTTGACGGACGCAACGCTGGGCGCAGCTTCTGGTACCAGGAAAGCGGACCCTGCGGCAAAGGATTCCCCAGCAGCTGCGCCGCAGATCGTCATGATTCCGGCAATTTCCGATGTCGGCGGGCCCGATCCTCGTCCCTACACCTATGATGTGAAACCGGCGGAAGAGGCCGTCTATCGCGACAAGATGCTGGATCTGGCCGCGACTCAGCTGAGTGCTCAAGCCGGCACGGCGGCGAAAAACGGCGCGACCACGAGCAGGAAGGCATCCGCAAGCAAATTCGCTGGAAAATCTGCCGCCAAATTGCCGAAGCCTGCCTTCGACGATGTGAGCTTGCGCATTTTCGATCTTTCCAATTCGAATGAGCCGGTGCTGGTGCTCTCGGCGAAGACGCATCCACTTGCGACCGAAAACGGGGGAGAACCCAAGGAGATCACGCTGATCGCCCGCACCAACCTCGAAGGGGAGTTGCGCAAACTGTTTTTCTCGCAGACGGATTCGCGGCATCTCGACGTGGCTCCGCGCCTGGAACTGGTCGACGCGGTCGATGCCGACGGCGATGGCCGCGGCGAATTGCTGTTCCGGCGCACTTCTGACAATGGCAGTGCCTTCGCAATATACCGCGTCACCGCCGACGGCCTTTGGCCGCTGTTTGAGGGAACTCCGTAAGAGCAGGTGCTAGGTCTCAGGTGTCAGGTCTCAGGCCTCCGTTTGTCGGGTTTCCTGAGACCTAAGACCTGACAGATTCATTCGTGACCCGACCGTCAAAATGGGCCAGCAGGATTTTATTCACTGGGTCGAATTCAAATCGGTGCGCCATGGATCACATATTTCTTGTTGACCTCGAAAACGCACTGAATCTTACACCCGTTTGCCTGCTGTGCGCCGCATAGCTCTTGGGCGCTGGAAGCTGCATTTTAGCGGCGTTCAGTGGTGCACTTCGGCTTCACTCAGCGTAGGTTTCGCAGCCCCGCCCTCGCCAAAAACGCTGCGGTGCCGTTTTCAGGAACATTGCGGAAAAACAGTTGCGGCGAGGACACCAGGAATTTCCACTTGCCAGAAGTTACCACTCTGGTTACTATGCACGCATCTTTATCTTCGTAATGAGTCCTGGTATTGGGTTAGTCGCTTATATCTATGAACATCGGCGAGACCATCCGCAACTTCCGGCTCCAGCGAAACATGTCTCAGGGCGATATCGAAAAGCGCACTGGCCTGTTGCGCTGCTACCTGTCGCGGGTCGAAAACGGCCACACCATCCCGTCGCTGGACACGCTCGCCAAGATCGCCGGGGCAATGGATTTGGCCTTGTCGCAATTCTTTGCCGAAGGCAGTAGCAACGGCCATAAGGGATTGCCACAGCTCTCCGACGATGAAGTCCGCTTCCTGAGCCAGATGCGCCGCTATTCGGCCAATCTGAACGACAGCGACCGGAAACTCGTGCTGGCAATGGTCAAGAAGATGGCGGCGAGCACGAAGTAAACCAGCCATCAGCCTTCAGCGATCAGCCTTCAGTCAACCCCCGCCGGTTTTGGCCACACGATCAGTCCGCCGTTCTTTGCTAAGTCGTTCTTGCCACGATGACCCCTTCGACGCCGCGTTTGGGCGACCCGGTGTCGCTGACGGCTGAGAGCTGACGGCTGACGGCTGGTTTTGAGGTACTTTCGTACCATCTCCATCGTGTCCTGCGGGAACCTCGCCAGCCCCATGCTTTAACCGCTAAGCTGTTGGCTGGGGGATCGTTGTGACCACTGAGGAAGAACTGGATCTGCTCGAGCAGCAGCTTCGCCGGCTGAAGATCGAGTACGAGATGTTCTTCAACAATCCAGCCAAACGGCCTCCCGCCGACGTCGAATGGAAGGTTCTCTCGTTACTTCGCAAGTTCAGCGATAGTCCGCGGTTGAGTTTTTCGCAGCGCTTTAAGTACAACGCGATGGCGCAGCGCTACGCCATTCAAAGTGACCTGTGGCGCAAGAAAATGCGGATTCGCGAAGAGGGCTACCGCCGGCCGCAGGATGCACTCCTGTCGGTGCAGGGTGTGCGCGTCCCCGAAGAGCGCGAAACGAAACATCATCAGGCATACGGCCTTAGCCACCACGGCCAAGGAACGGGCGCCGGGGCGCCGGGCGGCGGCGCGGGGCCAGGAAACGATCAGCCTTTTTCGGTGCAGTGCTCCGGCGCGGCGGCCGAGCGTGCGCAAGTCGAATCCCTCTACAAGGCGCTGACCGAGGCCAAGCAAAAGTCGGGAGAAAAAGTTTCCGGCAACCTCGATTCCTTCGCGGCATTCGTCAAGAAAAAGACCAGCGAGCTTCGCAAGCAGCACGGCTGTGACACAGTGGTCTACTCGGTCGAAACGCAGGGTGGACAAGTCAAGCTCAAGGCCAAGGCGAAAACCTAGTACCCGGTACCCAGCTGCCACCAACTGCTAGAATCTTCCTTCTCTAATTTTCATCCGCAGCGGAAGGGCTCTCATGTCCAAAATACAGCGCGCCATTCTTAGCGTCACCGACAAGTCCGGACTGGTAGATTTCGCCCACAAACTCGTCGCCTTTGGCGTGGAGCTGGTTTCGACCGGAGGCACGGCCAAGCAGTTGCGGGAGGCGGGCATCCCCGTGAAAGACATTTCCGAGTTGACCGGGTTCCCCGAAATGCTGGACGGGCGCGTCAAGACGCTGCATCCGAAGGTGCATGGAGGCATCCTGTATCGCCGTGAAGACAGTGGCCACCGCGCGGCGGTTGCCGAGCATGGCATTGCGGCCATCGACATGGTGGTCGTCAACCTGTACGCCTTCGAAAAAACTGCCGCCAAGCCAGGCGTGCATTTCGACGAGTTGATTGAAAACATCGATATCGGCGGCCCGTCGATGATCCGTTCGGCGGCGAAGAATTTTCAGGATGTCGCGGTCGTGACTTCGCCCTCCGATTACGACGCGATCGCCGAAGAGATGGGGTACTCGGGCGGCGCGTTGTCCAGGGAGACGAAGTGGCGGCTGGCGCAGAAAGCGTTTGCCACGACCGCAGCTTACGATTCCGCCATCGCCTCCACTCTTGAGCGAGTGGGCGCCGACTTCGAGTTGCATGCAGCGGAAGGCTTTCCGAAGAATCTGCGCCTCGCGTTTCAAAAGGTGGCCGACCTCCGCTACGGAGAGAATCCGCATCAGAAGGCCGCCATATATGCGGACGGTTCGGGCGCGGGCGTGGCCAACGCGCGTCAGGTACAAGGCAAAGAGCTTTCCTATAACAACATCGTCGACCTGCAAGCCGCCTGGGATCTGGCGCAGGAGTTTGCCGAGCCCGTCTGCGCCATTATTAAACATACAAACCCCTGCGGAACCGCGACCGGCAAGACGCTCGCCGAGGCTTATGTGCGGGCGCTGGAGTGCGATCCCGTGTCGGCCTTTGGCGGAGTGATCGGAGTAAACCGCACAGTGGATGCCGCGGCCGCGAGCGAAATGGCCAAGCTCTTCCTGGAAGTCATCGCCGCTCCTGCATTCGACGAAGGCGCAAAAAATGCATTTGCCGCGAAGAAGAATCTGCGGTTGGTCGAAGTTCCTGCCGGACAGCAGAACTGGGTCCTGAAAAATATTTCTGGCGGCATGCTCGTCCAGGATTCTGATCTCCACAAACTCGCCGAGGCCGATCTGAAGGTTGTTACCAGGCGTCCGCCGACGCCGGAAGAGAAACGGGCGCTGCTGTTTGCGTGGAAGGTCTGCAAACACGTGAAATCGAACGCCATTCTCTATGCTCGTGATGGGCAAACGGTGGGCGTCGGCGCAGGGCAAATGAGCCGCGTGGATTCATGCAAACTGGGCGCTATGAAGGCGCAGTTACCCTTGAAAGGCACGGTGGCTGCCTCTGACGCGTTTTTTCCCTTCCCCGATGGCGTCGAGGAAATCGCGAAAACGGGCGCCACCGCCGTCATCCAGCCCGGAGGCTCAGTGCGCGACCAGGAAGTCATCGAAGCCGCCGACCGTCTCGGATTGGCCATGATTTTCACCGGGGTACGGCACTTCAGACATTAGCCTCTGACAGTAACTTGATGATGATATTGACTTCCCAAGGCCCCTGAACTTCCGTCTTTAGCCCCATGTCGCGCTTTCTCGCCACTGAGAGGCCCGCCGAGGGTAGAATAAGCAAATCCGGATGGCCGCGGATGCGCATCCAATCAAGACGTGGGCCGCGATTTACAGGCTGCAGGATTTTTCATGAAAAAACAGTGGTGGATTTTCAGCATCGTTCTTACGGGATCATTCTTACTGGCTCAAGATTTATTGGCGCAGGACAAACCCGCTCGCACCCCGGATTCCCCGGCCATTGCTGGAACCGAGTCCGCCCCCAAGGGCAAGACGCCTGACCGCGCCGCCGCCTACTACCACTTCGCCCTCGCGCACATGTACGAGGAACAGGTGGCTACGTACGGCCGCAGCGAATTGGCCAACAAGGCGATTGAAGAATACCGTGCCGCCATTGATGCGGACCCGACCTCGGCGTACTTGACCTCCGGCTTGGCCGAGCTCTATGCGAAGACCGGACGCATTCGCGACGCTGTGGTCGAGGCGCAGGACATCATCAAGCGGAATCCCAACAATCTCGAGGCTCGCCGTCTGCTCGGAAGGATCTACCTGCGCTCGCTCGGCGACATGCAGGCCGGCAGCGGCTCAGAGAGCGTGCTGAAACTGGCGATTGAGCAGTATGAGCAGATCGTCCGCCTGCAACCCGACAGCATGGATGATCACCTGCTTCTCGGGCGCCTCTATCGCCTGAATAACGATCTGCAAAAAGCGGAGAACGAATTCAAGATTGCGGTGAAGCTCCAGCCCGACTCCGAAGAGGCAGTCACGACCCTGGGCTACCTCTATAACGAACTGGGAGACACAGCTCGCGCCACTCAGGTGCTCAGTTCGGTGCCCAGTGCGGAGCGCTCGGCCAAGCTTTATTCGGCGCTCGGTTACACCTACGAGCAGCAGAAGCAGTATAAGGAAGCCGTCGAGGCCTATCGACATGCGATTGAGCTGGACCGCGACAATCTGGACGCCATTCGCGGGCTCGCCCAGAATTTGCTGAACGATGGCCAGGCGGATGCCGCTCTCGAACAATACAAAGTGATCGCGGATGCGAATCCGGAAGATGCGCAAACCTACGTTCGCATCGCGGAAATCTACCGCAAACAGGGGAAATTCGATCTCGCGCTCGACAATCTGAAAAAGGCCGAGTCCATGGTGCAGGACTCGGTCGAAGTTCCCTACAACATCGCCGCCATCTACCAGGCACAGGGTCGCTACGACGAAGCGGTTCCGATCTTGCGCGACCTGCTGAAGAAGTCGGAGAAGCCCGAGGGAAAATATTCGAGCGGGGAGAAGAGCAATCGGGCGGTGTTTCTGGAGCGGCTGGGCACGATCTACCGCGATCAGGGAAACAGTGCTTCCGCCAACGAGACCTTCCGCGAGATCGTCGCTCTGGGAGGCGATGACAACATCGAGCGCGGCTATCAGCAGATCATCGACACCTGGCGCGAAGCCAAGGACTGGCCGAAGGCGCTCGAGGTAGCGAAAGAAGCGGTGCAGAAGCTGCCCAGCCTCCAATTGAAGATGGTGCTGGCTTTGCAGCAGGCTGACATGGGCGAACCCGACAAGGCACTCAAAGACGTCCGTGGCATGCTGAAGGGCGACGCTGGCTCCACCAACAGCAACGATGACCGCGAAGTTTACCTCACCCTGGCGCAGATGAACACGCGGCTGCGCCGGTTCAGCGATGCCGAGCAGGCGCTCGACAAGGCTGAGCAGCTATCGACCAAGACGGAAGACAAGGAGTACGTCTGGTTTTTGCGCGGCGCGAACTTTGAGCGCGACAAGCGCTACCCCGAAGCGGAAGAACAGTTCAAGAAGGTGCTCGCTAGCGACCCGGAACACGCATCGGCGCTGAATTATCTGGGCTATATGCTGGCCGACCAGAACATGAAGCTCGAAGAAGCATTCGGATACATCAAGCGCGCCGTGGATCTCGATCCCACCAACGGCGCCTATCTCGACTCCCTCGGCTGGGCTTACTTCCGCCTGGGAAAATTTGAATTGGCGGAAGAGAACCTGCTGAAGGCTTCGCAAAAAATCAATACCGATCCCACCGTCCACGACCACCTGGGCGATCTGTACCAGAAAACCGGACGCCTGAAGCTGGCCGCCACCAACTGGGAGCGCGCGCTCACCGAGTGGAACCGCAGCATCGCCGCGGAAGTCGATCCCGCAGACCCGGTGCGGGTGCAGAAGAAGCTCGATTCCGCCAAGATGAAGCTGGCCAAGGAAGAGGGCGCGAAGTAGCAGAAAAATTCCTTTAAAGTCTAGGGGAATTGAATATTGGAATTGAGTTTTGGAATTAGGTTTTTGAAGAGCGGCCTTCTCGCAAACGCTGCTAGACTTTGTTTATGCTCGCCGACTATGCGGTGCGCGTAGAAAACTCCCGCGGACGCCGCCATTCCGAGCCGCCTCATCCCTACCGCAACGACTTTCAACGCGACCGCGATCGTGTCGTCCACGCCCGCGCCTTTCGCCGGCTGGAAGCGAAGACGCAGGTTTTCACCCGCCGTTACTCCGACCACTTCCGCAACCGGCTGACGCATACCATCGAGGTCGCGCAGATTTCGCGCACCATCGCCGCACAACTTGGACTGAACACCGATCTGGTGGAGGCGCTCGCCCTGGTCCACGATCTCGGCCATCCCCCATTCGGCCATTCCGGAGAAAAAGCGCTCGACACCGCCATGCGCCAGCACGGACTCTCTTTCGATCATAATCTTCACGCGCTCCGCATTGTCGAAGACTTCGAACTTCGCTACGCATCGTTTCGCGGACTGAATCTGACCTTTGAAGTCCGCGAGGGCATCATCAAGCACTCGCATGATTACAACGTTAAAGACCATCCCGAACTCGCCGAGTATCTACTCGATCAGCGGCCGCCGCTCGAAGCGCAGCTCATCGACCTAACCGACGAGATTGCCTATAACACCGCGGACCTGGACGATGGCTACGAGGCGCGCCTGCTCACGGTGGAGCAGATCGCGTACAGCGTGGATCTTTTCACGCGCCACTTCAGCGAGGCAAAAAAACGCTACCCGAATGTTGCCGAGAAGCTGGTCTTTAACGAGGCGCTGAAAAGCATTCTTGACGGGTTCGTGGGAGACCTGATCACGAGCACGGCGCAGCGTGCACAGGAGGCAGGCGTGCATTCGGTGGAAGATGTCCGCCGCCACGCCACGCGCCTGGCCGTCTTCAGCCCATCCGTCGAAGAGGACCGCCGCCGCTTGAAAGATTTTCTCTACGAAAATCTTTACTACAGCCCCGCGCTGGCGGCCGAGAAAGAAGACGCCGAGCGCATCACCGGAGAGCTCTTCGCCCATTGGATGGAGGAGCCCGACGATCTGCCGCGGAACTACCGCGAAAAAGCCGCCCTCGAACCGCTGCCGCGCGTCATCTGCGATTACATCGCCGGTATGACGGATCCGTTCATCTATCAGCAGTATGAGAAGTACTGCGGGGAATAGAATCACGTTCTGCAAGGATCGGCTTGCAGGAGATCGGCGTCTAAAAGAGCGCTGTCATCCTGAGTTTGTGCAAGTTGCCTGTCATACCGATGTAGAGGGTACCCGACAGGCTGCCCATGATGTACGCGCAGTACGTCCTTCGCTCTTTAGGCATGGGGGGAGTAGGGGCCCTTCGACTGCGCTCAGGGTGACAGAGGATGGGATTTGAATACTGTGATAGTGCTCACTTCACAATTGTTCGGTTTGCTTAGGGCTGGTCCGCTCCTACGTGGTTCGTGCTAATTCCGGCCTCTTCTTGTGCCACTCTGTCGCCTGCTCGTAGGCTTGTGCCGCCTGCAGTAAAACGATCCCCCGCCAGGGAGCGGCAGCTAGCTGCAGACCGATCGGCAGGCCGTCTTTTGTGAATCCGCAGGGAACGGAAATCGTGGGAATCCCCCAGACATTGAACGGCCGCGTGTTCCTGAGCATGAGCAATTCTTGCGAACGCAGGTCTTCGGGATGCTCGCGAAGGTCGGCGATCAGTGGCGGCGGAATCGGCACGGTGGGCGTCAGCAGCACGTCCACTTCATGGAATATTTCCTGGATGGCCTGACGGCTCGCCTGGAGTTCGCGGCTGGCATGCAGAGCTTCGGGTGCGGAGATGTGGGCTCCGGACTGGATGCGCGCCAATGTGGCGGGCTGGTAAAGCTCCGGTGATCGATCTGCAAAACCTTTGTGATACGCATAGGCTTCGGCGCTCGCGAGCGTCCGATCGGTGGAGACTTCAAGTTTGATGTCGCGAATCTCGGCGTGAAGTTGGCGAAAAATATCGATCGCTTTTTCGATCGCGTTCGCAGTCTCGGGATGAAGGTCGTCGAAAAAAAAAGTCCGTGGCACACCGACGCGCAAATTCGCTGGAAGCTCATCGAACGCAGAAATGAGACTTGGCGCCGGCTTGTCAGCGCAGGGATTCGCTGAGTCGTAGTCCGAGATCACCTGCGCCATCAGGGCCGCGTCATAGACCGTGGCCGTGAGCGGGCCGACGTGATCGTAGGACGATGACAAGGGCACGACTCCGCGAGCGCTGACGCGACCGTAGGTTGGCTTGAGGCCTACGACACCGCAGTAGGCCGCGGGCAGTCGTATGGAACCGGCGGTGTCGGTGCCGACGGCGGCGAATCCCAGGCCAGCGGCCACGCTCGCTGCCGAACCTCCCGAGGAGCCGCCGGCGATGCGCGTCGGATCCCATGGATTGTGGACCTCTCCGAAGAAACTGATCATCGAACTGGCGCCGTAGGCAAATTCGTGGAGGTTTTGCTTGCCTAGAATGATTGCGCCTCCGCAGCGCAGGCGGCGGACCACTTGAGCGTCTTCGGTGGGGACGCGATCTTTTTGCGGAGTGCCGGGCGGCGTGCTGGGCGTTGTTAGGAACTGTGCGCTGGCGGCGGTGGTGGGAACTCCGGCGACGTCGATAATGTCTTTGAGTCCGATGGGAATACCGTGAAGTGGGCCGAGATAGTGTCCGTGATAGATTTCCCGCTCGGCGAGGCGGGCTCGATCGAGAGCGGATTCGGCCGTGACCGTAATGAAGGCGTTGAGCGTTGGATTGAGCTTTTCGATGCGATCGAGGCAATCGTGGGTAAGTTCGACGGGAGAGATGGAGCGGTCGCGAATTTTTCGGCTCAGTTCGGAAATGGTAAAAGGCAAACTACCCCCTCCCCTCCCTTTTTTGTCGGTATATTAGAATCACGGGGTTATCGGGAAAATGTCCGTAAAATACTCAACAATAACGACTTATATGGAAAATATTCTGGAATAAGGACTTACAGCTCGGTTCCCAGTTTCAAGTCCCATCTGGCGACTATCGGATTTGGTTGCCAATTAAGAAAGGGTGCAGAAGTGATCCGCACCCTTTTGTTGCCTATGTATCTATTATACCAATTTCGCCCTACCCACACCGACAAATTTCCCAGGTTTATTTTCCCAGCCGATTCATGCAGTTACGCCGAAACTCGTTGAAACGGGGGCTTGACAGCTTTTAGGCAAGTACGCCCTTCATTGGTCGGGTCTGGGGAGGGAGTAGGGGCCCTTCGACTACGGTGGCCGTTCACTTCGTGAACGGCCACCTGCGCTCAGGGTGACAAATAGGAACGGCCACCTGCGCTCAGGGTGACAAATAGGAACGGCCACCTACGCTCAGGGTGACAGGGGTGGTTTGGCGCGCTTGGCGAACTGTTTCACCACTAAATAAACAGCTGGACCTGCGGCCAGCGCCCACGGGCCCCAGTGCTTTGCGATCGGAGGGCTGTTACCCAAGGCGACGCAGGTCATGGCCAGCGGCAAGGCGATCACATAGATCAGTCCGAGGTTGCCGCCGGGGATGCGGAAGGTTCGCGGCAAATCGGGCTGTCTGCGGCGCAGTCCCCAGGAGGAGAGGACAGTCATCACCGTGGTGGCGCCGCGCAGCCAGCCATAGATGCTGATCAGTTCTCCGACCGAGTGCAGCGCCAGCGACGCGTAGATGGCGGCGGAGATCAGGATCGCGATCCAGGGCGTGCCGTAGCGCGAATGGCGGCGAGCGAGGAATGGGGGCAGGTATCCGTCCTCGGCTAGCGCGAAGGGGATGGGGGTCGCGGTGAGCATGGTGCTGTTGAGGAGCGCGACGCTGGTGACCACGGCGGCGATGGTCATGAGATGGCCTAGCCATGGTCCACCGATGAGCAGAGCGGCGGTGGGGAAGTATCCGTCAATCCATTGTGGCGAGTTTCCGAGCGCGGCCAGTCCGGCCAGTATTGGTAGAAAATACGTGGCGATGGAGAGCGGAATGACCAGGGCGAGCGCTCGCGGATAGGTGCGCTGCGGGTTCTCAACCTCGCCGGCCACGCTTGAGAGTTGCTCGTATCCGGCGTAACCCCAAATGGCCAGGGCTAGGCCCACTCCGAATGCTTTGGAGAAAGGCTGATTGGGCGGGACCAGGGGAACAAACGGGTTGTGATGCCACTTGGCGAGGCCGAGGACGACCATGGCGATCACAGGAATGAACATGAACAACTCGAAAACCGTGGCCGCTTTGCCGACCATCTGAATGCCGCGAATATTGACCCAGGTGACGAAGGCGATGAGCGCGAACGAAACGAGCCAGTGCTTCCAGCCGGCGATGCCGGGAAAATAGAAAGTCAGGTAGTCGGTGAAGAGCACGGCGTAGGATCCGCCGAGAATGAAGGAGGCGGACCAGTTCCACCATCCGGCAAGAAATCCCCAGAAATCTCCGAAGGCGGCGCGGCTCCAGCGATAGAAACCACCTTCGACGGGCATGGCGGTGGTGAGTTCGGCGGTGGCGAGCGACACCGGGATGCACAAGAAGAACGGAATGATCAGGACATAGAGCAGGCTCATGCCCGGACCACTGGCGCTGACCATGCCTTCGAGTCCGAAGGGGCCTCCGGTGGTGTAGGAAAACATCACGAAGACGAAATAGAAAAGGCTAGCCTTGCGGACGGTGGAAGTCGTGGATGAGTCTGGGGCATTCACGATAGCGTTCAGGATGAAGATGGCGGCTAGTGTACAGCAAATGCGGTGAACGTCAGCTTAATCGCGGCGGGAGACGCGGCAAGCCGCGTCTCTACCCAGGAGCGGATTATGCCCCGATTCCGAGAGGAAGGTAAGGACTGGGATGAAGGCTGGCTTGCTCCAGGTCAAGCAATTTGCGCTTGATGTCGAGCCCGCCGCCGTAACCGCATAGCGAACCGCTCGATGCGATCACCCGGTGGCAGGGAACGACGATGGCGATGGGATTCCGGTTGTTCGACATGCCGACGGCACGGTAGGCATGGGGATGGCCGATGGCTTGGGCGATGTCGCGATAGCTGCGAGTCTCACCGTATGGAATCTCGAGCAACGCATGCCAGCAGGCGAGTTGGAATTCGGTTCCGCGAAGATCGAGCGGGAAGGAGAACTCGCGACGCTCACCCGCGAAATATTCGTCGAGTTCGCGGAGATAGGGCGCGAGGGCAGGTTTGGATTCATGCAGCTGAGTCGAATCGGGATTCAGTTTCTGCACGCGGGCTTCGAATTCAAGACGCACCAAGCCTTTTGTGGACGCGGCGAGGAAGAGTGGACCGACCGGCGAAGGCGTGCGGACGTAGAACAGAGTTTCCATGACGCGTGTGAGAATAACACGGCTTTTGACGCTCAAGAGTGTGTGGTGACGGTACTTCGGCTCGGCTTGGGGCGGACGAATGCGTCCGCCCCTACGCGGGGCGAAGCCCCGTCACCACAATGCTCATCACCATGCACGCAAAAAAGCCTCCCGCTTTCACGGGAGGCTTTCCAGGGGAAGGGTACTGTTGCTACTTCTGCTGCGGTTGATCCTGAGTCGTGGTGGTCGAAGCGAGCTGCTCCAGATTGTTCTTCAAGAGGCTGACTTCAACGCGGCCGCCGGTGATGCGCTTGGGCTTTGCTTCACCTGCTGAGGCCGAAACTGGAGCCGGTGCATTGCCCATGCCGACGAGGTAAATCCGGTAGATTGGAATGTCGTGGTTCAGCGCCAGATAGCGAACCACCGACTCGGCCATCTTCTGCGAAGTCGAGATCGCTACCTGTCCGTGACCGGAGGAGAAGCCCTGGACTTCGACGACGTAGCCACGCTGGTTCTTCAGCGGGGTAGCCATTTCATCAAGAGCGGTCTTGGCGTTCTGGCTCAGCACGGTCTGCCCTGACTTGAAAAGGATTTCGGTTTGGGTCGTGGGCTGGTACTGATCGATGTTAGTGACCACCTGCTCGACCGTGTTCAGACGGGTGTGAGCCTGCTGGGCGGTCTGCTGCGCGGCCTGCGCCTTATTGCCGGCATCGATGGCATGCTGATCGGCTTCGTTGGCCTTGGCCGAAGCGAGCTGGATTCCGGCCTGCGCGCGCGCATCGGTATCCTTGATCGCCTTGCCGTTGGCGGCGGTCAACTCATCGAGTTCGTTGATGCGGTCGGCGATCGGCTGGGTCTGGCGCGCAACGTACTTTTTCCGCGCGAACGGGTTCATGCGGCCCCAGAAGCCTTCCCGGGTCTCCGGTTGCAGGGGCGCTTTGCCGGTAGCGGTGTCGGCGCTGGTGGCCGGTTGAGTCGTTGTGGCCTGAGTCGTCGCAGGCTGAGTCGGGGTCGTCGAAGTCTGCTGCGCGAAAACTGGCACGGCCAGGATTACGGCTAGCAGCACAGCGAAGATTGTGCGGTTTTTCATTTTAAACTTCCTCCAATAGTTAGGAGTGGGGAGCCACTCCGGAGCGCCTTCCGGCGCGATTTTTTATTGCGTCGTTTCATTAACAGAACCTATAACCTTCGGAAGGCAAGCACCGACGCCACGCTGCCTCAAAAAGCTTGCCTCAAGAAGCCGACCCGCATTGCGGGCCTGCTTTTCTATAAACAGTTTGCGTGCCAAATGCCCGGACCGTGGGCCTGAAATGCAAGTGCTTTCTTTTCATACATATTGTACCTTGTTGTCCGCCTTAGCGGAGCGCCCCTGACGGTAATTTTGGCGGGAACTGATATAAAAACTGCGCGCAAAGGGTATTCTTCCGGGGAATCATTGAAGGAAACAAATCCTATCCTGCAATCATCCCACTAGGTATGCGACGACCATGGTTTGCGCGGCTTCACGTTCTGCTGGCATTCGTCGTCCCTGTCCTTGTCCTTGCCCAGGCCGATTTTGCTGGCGCCGAGAAAACTCGTTTCGATCTCGCGCAACTGAAAGCTCCGCCGGGATTCCACATCTCCGTATTTGCCGAGCACGTGGACGGCGCCCGGATGGTGATCTTCAGCCCGGGCGGCGTGCTGCTGGTCAGCGAATCGAGTGAGGGCAAGGTGGTCGCGCTTCCCGATCCGAAACACGCGGGCAAGGCGGCGCGGACGGAAATTGTTCTTGCCGGGCTGAATGAACCGCACGGGCTTGCGTTTTACGCAGGCAAGCTGTACGTCGCTGAGAACGACAAGTTGCGCCGCTATGACTGGGACGAGGCGAACCTGCGGGCGTCCAACCCCATCAAGCTCACCGATCTGCCGAATGGCGGCGGGCACTCGACGCGCAGCCTCTTGATTCACGCTGGCAAAATGTATGTCTCGGCCGGATCGAGTTGCAACGCCTGCGTCGAAAAAGATCAGCGGCGAGCGGCGGTGATGGAATTCAATCCCGATGGCAGCGGCCAGATGATCTTCGCGAAGGGGCTGCGCAATGCGGTGGGATTGGCCGTAAATCCGAAGACCGACACAATCTGGGTCACGGTCAACGGGCGCGACTGGCTGGGCGACGATCTGCCGCCGGAAACGATCTACGATTTAGGCAAAGGGGAACCGGGCAAAGACGGCGTCGATGCGGGCTGGCCTTATTGTTACGGCGACCGCGTGCCCGATTCAAATTTCGCCAAGCCCGGCACCGAAGAAGATCGCTGTAAGAATGTCATCGGGCCGAAGGTCCAGATCCAGGCGCACTCCGCTCCACTGGGCCTCGCGTTTTATGAGGGGACGAGCTTTCCCGCCGAGTACAGGAACAGCATCTTCGTCGCATTTCACGGATCGTGGAACCGCAGCATTCCGACCGGATACAAGGTGGTGCGCGTGAAGCTCGACGATAAAGGGCAGCCCGTGGGCGGCGCGGAAGATTTTATTACCGGGTGGCTGGCGCCGGGCGAGAAGCAAAGAGGGCGGTGGATGGGGCGTCCGGTGGGGATTGTGTTCGGCGACGACGGGGCGATGTACTTGAGCGACGATGCGGGAGGCGTGATCTACCGGATTACGTACGCGAAGTAATGGCGCCCCTGAAAGAGTTGTCATCCTGAGCGGAGCCATTCCGTTCGCGAAGCGAACGGAATCGCGGAGTCGAAGGACCCCTACAGCGCCAATGCGGCCGGTACTGAAAGATCGCGGCGCAGTTAGTTTTGAGGCGGTGCCGATATCGCAGAAAGAGTAGGGGTCCTTCGACTCCGCGTGACGATCCGCTTCGCGAATCGTTCCGCTGCGCTCACGATGACAATTGGAGATGGTGAGTCGAACTCATGAGTTGGCGAGTATGACCTTCTTAATTTTCTTGCCCACCCGAACCACAAGCGGCTCAGTAGGGCACACTGAAATCGCGAACTGCAGAATTAAGTGGCCATTGATGTGGACAGCTCGCTCTTTGATTTTGCGCCCAGCGTCGGTTGTAGATACCACAAATCCCGCTTCCCGGACTAGTTTATCTGCGCGGATGACCTCAATCTCCGACAGATTCAAGGTGACTCTCTGAGCACTGCCGCCCTCACCGGAATCTGGCACAACATCGGCAGTTCTTATTTTCGCGATCTGGATTTTCACCTCGGGAAGGCTTTCCGGCGTCTGGTCTTTCTGAAACTGCCGCGCCCAATCCTCCGCCGCCTTCGCGGCCGCTTCCGCCGAGTGGAAGTCCGCCACAATC
>Ga0074044_10000795_pt1 | contig 29527 bp, 21 predicted proteins | sample BogForMeECP23OM1_FD_94443 | JGI IMG/M metagenome (GOLD analysis project Ga0074044, IMG submission 94443) | Bog forest soil microbial communities from Calvert Island, British Columbia, Canada - Bog Forest MetaG ECP23OM1 | ecosystem: Environmental > Terrestrial > Soil > Wetlands ...
AGCAGCATGCCCAATCCCATGTTGAAAGTGCGAAGCATCTCGTCCCGGGGGACGTTGCCGAGTTGTTGCAGGTGTTCGAAAATGGGGGGGACGGGCCAGGAGTTGATCTCGATGACCGCAGCCACACCTCTGGGCAGTACGCGAGGGAGATTTTGGGTTATGCCTCCGCCGGTAATGTGGGCCATCGCCGAGACGCATTCGCCATCTGCCAGCAGACGCTTGACCGCCGGCCAATAGCTCTTGTGAGTTTTCATCAACTCATTGCCGACCTTGCCTTTAAGCTCGTTGACGTAGGATTCGGGCGTGTAGTGGGCGACTTCAAACAGCAGCTTGCGAGCCAGCGAGTAGCCGTTGGTGTGCAGGCCGTTCGAGGCTAAACCCAGGATCACATCGCCGACCTCAACCGTCTTCCCGGTGATGATGCGTTCGCGTTCGACCACGCCCACAATGAAGCCTGCCAGATCGTATTCGCCTTCGGGATAGAAGCCCGGCATCTCGGCAGTTTCACCGCCGATCAGGGCGCAGCCGTTGTGTTTGCAGGCGTCCGCCAGGCCTTCAATCACTTTCTCCGCAACCTCCGGTTCGAGCTTGCCGGTAGCGAGGTAGTCCATGAAAAAAAGCGGAGTGGCGCCCTGCACGGCTATGTCATTTACGCAGTGGTTCACCAGATCGGCGCCGATGGTGTGGTGCACCTTCATCTCGAAAGCGACTTTCAGCTTGGTGCCGACCCCGTCCACACTGGAGACCAGAACCGGGTCGAGATACTTGGTCTTGTCGACTGCGAATAAGCCGCCGAAACCGCCAATTTCGCTGAGAACGCCCCGGGTAAAGGTTTTATGGGCGAGGTACTTGATGCGCTTCTTGGTGCGGTTGGCGCGGTCAATGTCGACACCGGCGTCCGCGTATGTAATGGGCGTACTGTTCAAGGAATCCTCGGCCACGGCTGCAATTCCGTCTCGTAAGAAATTGGGGTAACGCTGGGTGTCTGCTGCTCGAAAGGAGCGTTTAAGTGCGGCTCATTGTAGCATGTTCGCGAGTGATGCTGCGGAGTGTGACGGACTGAGTTCGAGGATTGTCGCAGCAGAAAACATCCCAAGCTGAATGCATCGGCGAAGAACCTTCAAATACACGCAGTTTCTCGGCTCCGCGAGGAAGGTCGCTGGCACGCATCAAACTACCCAACGCCCGCCAAGTAGCGAGTTGCGCCGTTCAAGAGGTTGCCAGCAACGTCTGTACAGACGCAGCTTGCCGCGTGTATTTGTCCGCTGGAGCAGACTGTAAAAACTTCCGCTGCTAGTGGGTTACGTAGGTCGAAAAGTAATAGACCAGTATTCCGAACAGTGCCAATCCGGAAATGCCGTAGGCGGTAAGAACCCAGACGCCGCGGCCTTCCCGGTGCGGTACGGATCGAGAACCGGATGCAGCCGTCGAGGAATTACCAACAGAGCGTTGCTCCATGCAGACCTCCAAGATCGACGCGAAGAGCGTCACTTTGCCCCACACTGCCTGCCCGGCAGGTGTTGATAGCGCAAATATTACTACAGATTCAGCTTCGAGGATGTAAGGAAATACCGGTAATTTGTAAAATCCACGTAAGATCGTCGTGATTCATGGAGTGGCTGCCGTACCATCCCGCGGAGGTGAACTCTCCTCGAATTTGCGGCTGACATCCTGCAGGTAGGTATCCAACGTCCGGTGGGTCTGCCGCGATGCCTTTGCCAGTAGCTCCAGACCTTCTAAGGCCCGCTTGTGTTCGCTCCGATTGAGCCTGGCAAGAACAGCGCCAACTCGTTCCGAATCCAACACCGATGTTTCCGCCATTGCTTTGGCCCCCTGGGGCGTAAGAGTGAGGGCCACGGTTCGACGGTCTCTGGTCCACGTAGCCCCGGACGCCTCGTCCGGGGAGCAGAGCAAAGTCAGCAGGACTTGTGTCAGCGTACTGAGAGGTGCTGCAGAAAGGCCCAGCGCGAGCAGTTTGGATGGCGTGCGGCGCAGACACTACAAAGGCAGTTCCCAACCCTCTTCCTTCATCCTCTGATTGGTCCATTCCTGCAGCTCTTTATAAACCGCAGGATCGATCACGACAAAGGTCGCTCCCGCCCGCCCTTCCAGATCCGCCCACACTACTTGCACTTTGGCCTCGATGCGGGTTTGGCTGTCGGGCAGGGCAAAGCTGATATCCATAAGCCCTTCCGATCGCCGTGGATCCGGCAAACCTTCCAGGCCCATGCCACCAACGCTCAGATTGACCGCGGTGACGCATATCTCTTGGCCATGGCTGTCTTTGAGCACCACCGGAAGTTTCACTTTGGCCCGGAAAAACTTCTTCTGCTTGAGGCTGAGCGCACCGAGCGCCCGGCTTTTATCGCCAGGCGCCGCGGTAATCTTGTATTCGCCTAGCTTCCGGCTCAACGTCCGGCGCGAAATTCCTAACTGCTCCGCCGCCTTGGCCCGGTGACCCCCGGTATTTTCGAGGGCCTTCATCACCATCTGTCTTTCCATGTCCTGCAGATCACCAGATGGCACGGGGATGTCGCACTTCTGCCGTTCCGCCGAAAGTTCAGCCCGCACGTCCGCCACGCCAATCTCGGGACCCGATGCTGCCATGGCCACCTTGGCCACAATGTTCCGGAGCTCGCGGACATTGCCCGGCCACGAGTGCGATTGCAGGGCATGCAGAGCCTCTGCACTGAAATGCATTTCCGCAGATTTCAGCCGCAGGAAATGTTCAGCCAGCGCCAGAATATCTTCCGCCCGCTCTCGCAGCGGCGGAACCCTAAGCTGAAACTGGCTCAGGCGATGGAAAAGATCTTTGCGAAACCGGCCTTCCCGCACCGCCGCTTCCAGATCCTGATTGGTGGCCGCTACGATCCGCACATCCACCGTGATCTTTCGGTGCCCTCCCAAACGGTAATAATTGGCGCCATCCAGCACCCGCAACAGCTTCACCTGAATATGGGATGGCAATTCGCCGATTTCATCCAGGAACAAAGTTCCCTTGTCGGCCAGTTCGAATAGTCCAGGCTTTGAGTTGTCAGCCCCGCTGAAAGCGCCTTTTTCGTAGCCAAACAGTTCGCTCTCGACCAGGTGCTCAGGCAACGCCGCGCAGTTAATGTCGATCCAGGGTTTGGCGTTCCGGTAGGATAATTCGTGGATGCTACAGGCGATCAGTTCCTTGCCACTTCCGGTTTCCCCTGTGATCAGGACAGTCTCGGTGTGGCCCGCCACCCGCTCGACCATGGCCATGAAGCGCTGCATCGCGCCACTGGCAACGATGAACTTAGTGCCGTGAATCTCGCGCTGAACCCCCGCACCTGCTTCCAATGCATCCCCCGCCGGCTCCCCGAATACACCTCCAGCGCCAGCACTCTGCGGCCGCGCTTGATTCCGAGTCGGGCCAAAGAAAAAGCTAGCACAGCATGAAAGGAACTCATTCGTAACCCCAGGTCCCAGCGGTGACGAAGGTAACCCGTTCTCCCGCATTGTGGCCCAGGACAAAGTGTCTCGATGCCGGCTGCGGAGGCCAACTTGTCCCGCCATTTTCTACGCATTCATCCCGCGACCCATTTGTTGTGAGCCACTTGCCACCATCGCCAATCGGCTAATCACATGCTCTAAAGAAAAGTGCATCACGATTTCGAAAACGAGGGCGCCGCAAACTATGAAAGCAAAACTACAATTGTCTTTAAGAAGTTTGGACGACGAACGCGAGCTCGTTCCTCGAGGAAAGCCCCAGGTCGATCCCATCCTGCTCTCCGCCGTATGGGGCGGAAAGAAATCGGATAAGTCCAAGCCGCCAAGCTGGAACAGTTCCACCTTGATGATCAACTCGCCCGCGTGGCACGCCGCCTCCACCTCGCACTGAATTTCGCGCGTAGTGCCGGCGCGAGTCGCTTCGAACCGCCGCAACAGATCAGTTGCGCCTTCAACACGCACCACTCCGCGCTGCTGTTTTTTTGGATCGCGCAGCGCTCCAAAATTTGCCGCCCCAATCATCCCACCGGCTGATAACCTTGGGCTGGCATGCGACAAAATGCTGGCTGAAGGAAAGACTGGATCGCCATGGCCAAATCCGACTTCAAATCCGTCGACGAGTACATTGCTTCGCAACCCGACGCTGTGCAACGCATACTTAATCTTGTTCGCAGCACGATCCGTAAAGCACTGCCCAGGGCGGAGGAAGTAATCTCGTACAAAATGCCCACCTACAACCTGCAGGGCGAAGCAGTGCTCTATTTTGCTGGCTGGAAGCAGCACTATTCGCTCTATCCCGCAGGGGCACGTCTGGTCGCCGCATTCAGGGACGAGTTGGCGTCGTACAAAATCAACAAGAGCACGATCCGTTTCCCGCTCTCTGCGCCTGTCCCCGTGAAGTTGATCGCACGCATCGCGAAGTTCCGCGCCAGGGAAGCCGCCGAGCGGAAGCCGGCAAAGGCCGCGCCCAGAAAGCGTTAAATGCCAGGCTCATGCAAATCTAATCCCACTATTTCAGGTTGTCGCTGCAGTAGAGCTGTCCGAGTTGTGTGCTGTAAGCAACCGCAATCCACCGGCCATCGGGTGTCACGGCCATTGGACCGACCATCGGCCGCAATCCAACCTGGTCTTTCGGCTTGACAACCTGCCACAATTCCCGCTGGCCGGTGTCCAAATCGACCTTGTAAATGTTTATGCCGGTGGCGCTGACGGCTCTCGTGAATACATGCTTGGTATCCGCAGCCCACGTAATCGGGAACTCCCCAGGCTGCATGCCAGCAACTGGCTTGGCGCTTTTTTCTTCGATCGATTGGATTACCCAGGTCCCGTCGTGACGCACCATGAGAGAATGCCCGTCAGGCGAGACTCCCGCCAAGGCAACTGTGTCGGGCGAGACTAGTTTCGGCGCCGAGCCGTTCACATCCGTGATGTACAAACCCTGGCTGGCTCTTATAAGGATGTGTTGTCCATCCGGAAACCAATCCGCCCATAGCGGCACAATACCGTCCCAATGAAAGGCGCGAGCTTGACCCGGCCCTACGGGTACGATCTGGAAGCGTCCAGCCGCGTCCCCCGGAAGCGAAACCAGCGCCCACTTTCCATCGGGACTCAGATCCGTGCCGAAACCGCCTCCTCCAATTCGCACCGCGGGAGAGCCGTCGCTCTTCCGCACATACACCGCGTAGTCATGTCCCCCGTGTCCGGATTGATCGGTGAACAATACTTCGCTGCCATCCCGCGACATTCTGGGACCGTAAGGATTATCCAGCCAACTCAAATCGCGCTCCTCGGTTGAGCCGTGTTCTAACAGCGCTATGGTCGCCCGGTGTTCCTCCGTGGAAAGCAAGGCGCGCCCCGATGACGCGATATCGTGGATGCGCGTCGAGGCCGTCCCGCAATATACCGTCCGCACCTTGCCCGACAAGCTGACCGCGCGCGCGCAATACTGCTCTCCCGATTCCGCACTTGAGAACCAGACTTCTTTCCCGGATGGCGCCCATGCCAACCCCTCCAGGGATTCCCATCCCGTCGAAAGTGCGCGCACCTGCCCGGAGCGATCGACCAGCATGACGTCGCCCCGGTCATCCACATTCGGCGGGTGTCGAAAGAACGCAATCTGCTTCCCATCAGGCGACACTCTGGCATCACTCATCCAGTTATCCCCTTCGATCAGCACCTTCCCCACCGGATATTGCAACCGCCATTTGCGCTGATTGCGGTCAACGATCGCCAGGTCGTTGCCGTCGGGTGACCAGTCAGCCTCGAAGACATTCTCCAGCAACTCGCGCGCCCCGCTACCGCCCATCGGAGTTGTCGCCAGAGTGCCACTCCATTGATAGTGGGCCCAGTATTGCGGCCGGACCAGCACCGCCATCTGCCCCTGTTGTGAGAGGGCGAGCAGCATGGCTCCGCGAGGCCCCGTCTGGACTGCTTCCGGATAATCATCGCGAATGATGTAAGTATCGGGAGCCCCGCCATTGAGCTTCGCGCTGTAGACAATCGCCTTCCCATCAGGCGCCAGGCGAGCCCGAATCACTTCACCGCGATCGAACGATACTCGCGTAAACGCCGGTGGCGGAGCTTCGCGGGGATGCAAGTACCAGGCAATCGCGCCTCCCAATGCGAGGCCGAGAGCGGCAGCTACGACGACCCAAATCCATCCGCGCGTTCTGGCCTTGCCTTCGATCACAGCGTGCGCTCCCGTTTTCGAGGTCACGCCACTCAAAGCTTCCAGTGCGAAGGCCAGGTCTTTCGCCGATTGAAAGCGCTGCTCGGGCTGCTTCTCCAGGCAGCGGCGCACAATGCGCTCCAGCCCCGGCGAAATCGGACGCTCCATCTCACTGAGGTCGGGGGGATCTTCTTTCAAAATCGCGGTCATGGTCTCAGCCGCAGTATCGCGACGGAACGCCCGGCGTCCGGAAGCCATTTCGTACAACACCGCGCCAAAAGCAAAAATGTCTGCGCGAGAATCGACCGCCAAACCGCGCACCTGTTCCGGAGCCATATAACCTGCTGTGCCCATGACTACGCCAGCTTCGGTGGGCGAACTCGTAAGTGTCAATCCCCCCGACTCCGCGTTCGTCCCACTGGCGTTGGGCGAGAGTTTGGCCAGACCGAAATCGAGAATCTTCACCCGGCCTTCTTTGGTGACAAAAATGTTCTCTGGCTTCAAATCGCGATGGATGATGTTCTTGTTGTGGGCCGCCGCCAATCCCTGCGCGATCTGCACCGCATATTCCGTCGCCTTGCGCGACGATAGCGCCCCGTTTTCGAACTCCACCCGCAAGCTGCTGCCTTCCAGCAGTTCCGAAACGATGAACGGTGTGCCGCCGTGCTCACCAATATCGTGAATCGCAAGGATGTTGGGATGATTCAGTGCAGCCACCGCGCGCGCCTCTTGCTCGAACCGCCGCAACCGCTCCGAGTCGCGCGAAAAAGATTCCGGCAGCACCTTCAACGCAACTTCCCGTCCCAGCCGCGAATCTCTCGCCCGATACACTTCGCCCATGCCACCCGCGCCAAGCGAACTCAAAATCTCGTACGGGCCAAGTTTGGTACCAGCGGTAAAGGCCATATGCGTGCGCGTCATTATAGTCCAGCGCAGCCGCCTCGCAGCGACTGCGGAGATTGCGAATTGGTCCTCCTCTGACGATCCCGCCGAGTTTTCGGTAGAGCGGACACTCCTGTCCGCTCCGGTTGATCGAGGTTTCAATGTGGGCGCGAGCGTCCCCGCTCGTGCAGTTCATCGACGAGAACCCTATGACAAAGCGAGAAACCCTGAGACTGACGCAACGTTCTCTAACTTTTTGCAACGAAAATGGCTTCCCAATTACATGAAATTGGGGATCGTCTGTACCTGGGCTTCCACGGCCACTGGATAATCCATGGTTATTCCCAAACGGCCCCATCCAAGCGCTTCTCGCAACGTTCAGTGTGGAATATACTGCCCGAGTGATTCAGTTTACTTCTACCGACGCAAACCGCACGCCGGTGTGGTTAGAGCCGAGCGAAATTCAATCCTTCGCTCCTGGGCCAATTCAGGGAACCCTCATCCACATGAAGAATGGGGAAACCTACAGCGTCCTTGAATCAGCAGAAGATGTGTCTGCGCAGATTCCCAGCAAGTAGCAAAGTGCTACCCGGTGCTGCATGAAAGACTGTACCGGACCCGAGCGACTGGATTGCCCTGCGAGGCGCTAACATTCCCGCCTTGTGCTTCGCGATAGGACGGCCACTCGCCCAGGTTAGCGTGCAAGTCAGGGAGCCCCCTTCAAGTTCAGAGGTAGTTCCCAGAATGGGAAAATAGCTCCCGATTTTTTCGCTTTCCGCATTTCTACTGTTGATTTTCAAGCACGCTTTGAGTTAATTATGTACCTGTATAGTCAGCCAAAAGATAATGGAAAGAACCACTAACTCCTTTGTCCGGAAGATTTTGCATATAAGTCCTTTTAACTCAAAGATCTTGGTGGTAGTGTCCAGCTAATCCCATGATTCCCAAAGATCAGGGGGGAGGGGGTCCCCCATAACGAAAAAGTAAACAGCCTTGCCCGGACTAAGCAGGCGAAAAATAAAGCTGTTGAAAACGCGAGATGGACCACCAGAAAACCTCGACAGCCTCGGTTAGTGAGAAACTGCCGAGCAACCCGCCTAAACCCCCACGCATCGCCGCACTTCGGTAATCTTCCCGCAACTCATTGGCCAACTTCGGGTTCATAATCATAGAGGCAGAGGTATTCAGTCACCTGCGCCTCGCTTCAAGCGGCGTCGGCGTAAGTGATTGCAGGAACACAGCAGTGACTGGCGGTGTTCCGGGGAGAATGGCTCATGAGAACTTTCCGGCGCTTATTACAGATCAGCTTCTTAGTCGCACTATTGGCCGCAACCGCGGCAACAATCTCCGCAGCAGCTCAGGACGCGCCTCCGCCACCGGACCAGCAACCCGCTTACCCCGCGGATCAGGCGCCGCCTCCGCCCTCGGCTCAGTCGGCTCCCTCAGTCCAGGATATACCGCCCGATTCTGCAGGCCAGGAACCTGCACCTTCGGCGGGCGAGCCCGCGCCCTCCGCTGGGGACCAGACCCCGGATGCTTCTGGCCGTGTTGCTCGATTGGGATACATGACCGGATCGGTTTCCGTTCAGCCGCAGGGCACGGGCGATTGGGTCCAAGGCTCGCTGAACCGTCCGCTCACGAACGCGGACAATGTCTGGGCCGATAAAGATTCCCGCGCCGAGTTGAATCTCGGCACCGGCGTGATGCGCATCAGCTCTGAGACCAGCTTAACCACAACCAATATCACCAACGATGCGGTACAGGTGCAACTGCACCAGGGCACTCTGAACGTGCACCTGCGCAAACTCTATGGTGGCGAGGTCTGGGAAATCGACACGCCGAATCTGGCATTCACCGTGACCAAGTCCGGCGAATACCGCTTCGACGTCGATCCCAACGGCGACACAACTCTGGTAACGGTTTGGAAGGGCGAGGGCGAAGCCACCGGCCAAGGCCCCGAGGTTCGCGTGCATGAAGGTCAACAGGCGCGCTTCACCAGCGGAAATTCCCTGGCCCATCAGATTAACCCCGCACCCGCTCCAGACGGCTTCGACGATTGGTGCAAGGTCCGCGACAAACGCGAAGACAACTCAGTCTCCGCGCGCTACGTCGCCCCCGGCGTAGTCGGAGCCAGTGACCTCGACGAGTACGGAAACTGGCGCAACACTCCTGACTATGGAAATGTCTGGGTCCCCACCTCCGTTCCACCGGACTGGGCCCCGTATCACTACGGACATTGGGTATGGATCGCCCCGTGGGGATGGACCTGGGTTGACGACGCGCCCTGGGGATTCGCTCCCTTCCACTATGGACGCTGGGTAGACTTTGGCGGCTACTGGGGATGGGCGCCGGGACCCTACTGGGAGCGGCCTTTCTACGCTCCCGCACTGGTGGCCTGGTTTGGCGGTCCGCGTTTTGGTATCGGCTTCGGCTTCGGGGCTGGCTTCGGCTTTGGCTTCGGCGGCGGATTTGGCTGGTGCCCGTTGGGATTCGGCGAACCGTTCTTCCCGTGGTATCACGGCAGCCGGGGTTATTTCCGGAACGTCAACATCAGTAACACACGCATCACCAATATCAACAACATCACCAATAACTACTACAACAACCGGAACGGCGGCGCGTTCTACGGACGGAACGGCGTTGCCATGCCGCGGTACGCGAGCAAGCCGGGGGCGCTGACCGCAGTTTCACGCAATACCCTGGAGCACGGGCTCTCCGTCTCTGCGAATGCAGCCAAGGTTTCGCCCAGTGCTTTGCGAAACCTGTCCAGTGCCAGCATCGGCAGGCCGAATGTGTCCCCGACGCGGGCCAGCATGCTGGGACCGAAAGCGGGCTTGCCGGCTGCGCATCCGTCAGCCGCAACAGCTTCTCGGCCGACGGTCAGCCGAATGACTCCGCCGAGGACTTCATCAAGCCCGTCGTCGGCAACGGCCTCGTCTCGCAACAGCGGAACTCCAATGGCCCGCGGCACCGCGACATCAGAAACAAATCGCGGGGAACAGCCAAGCGGCGCAAGGTCCATGCCGCAACCGGCAGGACGCAACGTACCGCGTCCGCCGCAAAGCCTCGGCAACTCCAACTCCGCCGCGATGTCAAGCCACGGGGCGAGTCCGATGGCGCCCAACCGCAATAATGCGCCGCAGACAGGCATGAACCGCAATGTGCCGCGTCCGCCAGAAGGCAGTGAAAACCGGCCGACGATGAGCGCTCACAACACAGTGCCGAATATGTCTTCGCCTTCGCGGTCGTCCTCAAGCCCGTACTTCGGACGGAGCACGCCTAACAGCGTGCCGCGCCCGTCGGGAGGCGTTTTACCTGCGCCGCGCAACTATCCATCGGCCCAGAGCCGTGGAAGCTACTCGGCCCGTTCGTATGGCGGCGGCTATCGCGGCTATAGTGGATCACCCTACGGCGGTTCATCATCCAGAGGATCGTACGGTGGACGCGGCTATTCGGCGCCGTCATCGCATGGTTCGGGTTCCTTTGGCGGCTATCATGGCAGCTCGGGATCGCACGGGAGTTCCGGTGGTTCCCACGGTGGTGGTGGTTCGCACGGTGGAGGGGGTTCTCATGGAGGTCATCGCTAACGTCTAAATTTGCAGTTCTGCCGAACGCCGCCCGAGTCGGGCGGCGTTTCTCTTTGCTACGTACTCGCCTACGAGGGGGCTGCGATGCTCGAACTCTCTTTGCGGACTTCTTACGCGGTGTTCTGTGTATACTGCGAACTTCAGCTTGAAGGAGAACTCAGTGAAAACTTTTTTGATTGGCCTGATCATCGGTTTGATCGTGGTGCCGTTGTGCGTCTATGTGTATTTCGTCACCGGGGGTGCTCCGGTGGCCACCGCCGCGTCTCCGATGCCATTTGAGAAAACTCTGGCGAACGGGGCACTGGAGGCTCACATCAGGAAGGAGATGCCTAAGACCGTTCCGGTTCCCGCGGACGAACCTAACTTCCTTGCGGGCGCGAACGTCTATCGGGAAAATTGCGCGGTGTGCCACGGCATTGCTGGAGGCACGCCGACCGCGACCTCCCGGGGCATGTTTCCCAAGCCACCGAAGTTGCTTGAGGGCACGGGTGTGACCGACGATCCGCCGGGTGAAACCTATTGGAAGGTGGCAAACGGCATTCGCCTCAGCGGAATGCCTAGTTTCAGCGACTCGCTCTCGCAGACGCAAATGTGGCAGGTCAGCCTGCTGTTGGCGAACGCGAATAAATTGCCCGATTCGGTGAAGAGCGCGCTGTACCGGGCGACGCCGCTGGTTCCGGAACCGACTGCTCCAACAGCACCGGGCACACCGCCGACGAACCCCAAGCAGTAAGTTCAGAAGGCAGATCACGCAATGTCTACGCGTATCATTCCCAGTTTGGGAAGTGGTTTTGCTTTCTGGTACCGCCACCCCCTCCCCTTTTATTTTGCAAAATCTTGAAAACAAATGATTTATTTTACGACTACGTGCTAGATCTTTGAGTTTAAAGGAGTTATGCGCAAAATCTAGAGAACATAGGAGTTATGGGCTGTGGTGCAGTTCCGTTTTGGGACCTGCTGGCGCGGCACTGTTGCAGGCGGCGAGCTAGCTTTCTCGCCGCTGGGGCTTGTCTATCTATCCACGTCTTTTCCCATGGCTTGCGCGGCTGCATTCTTCCGCCGCTCTGCGGCTCAACGGCCGCGGAGTAGACTCTGCGGAGCGCGATCGAAAAGGCGGCCGCGATCGCGCGGTTCAATTGTCAAAGACCATTATCTTGCAGGAAATTTTCCTTCGGCCAGATTATCTTGCTTGCAGGCGTGCGGTCAACAGGAAAACGGGCTGGCCGACGATTTCAGTTCCGGGAATGAGAGTTTCGCGGGGCACCCCGGCGCCCAGCATCGACCCAGTTTGTTCTCCGGTGTAGTCAGACCATTAGCGGCTTTGAATCCCTATCTCCGGTCAAGGCACGGGCACCAACAGCGCCTTGCCAATCACAGTGGTGAAGCCATCCAACATATCCATAAAACTTGAAGTAAGGAGCGCACTCGGGCGGAACTGCCAAAGATGTTGGGCGTTTTGCCAGGCCTTTTCGCGAGCGGCGCTCACGTTCCAGGCCGCGATAGTATCCTCCAGATGAGAGACCGGCGGGAGTTCCCCGCCGAGAAGGCGAAGATTCAGTTCCGCCTTAGAGGATTCAATCAGGGCATCAAGCGTGGAATTGAGCGCGGTGTAGTCGTTGTAGTGGGTTCCGCCGTGATCGGGAGTTGTGCCGGTTATCTGACAAGTGCTGACAATGGCTTCGGCGAGATCATGATTTATATGAGCATTAATGCCTGCCATGGCAAACTGGATTCGCGCTATTGCGCCCTGGTTGCGGCTATTAAACAAGACTTGCCAACAACTGGGCGCTGCCTGTCCAGAGAGGGCTGATTTGAGCGCAGAAAAATAGAGGCTTGCGAATTGCAGGTCGAGCTGCACGAGCCATGGGGGATCGTTGAATCCACCAGATAGGACTCGCGCCTCCACTGCCTGGGTCACTTGCAGATAGAGCTGGTTGAACCATTTCAGGCCATCGGCGTCGTCGCAAGTGGCGTCGATGGCCTCAAGAATTTGAACAACGTCGGGAATAGATTGAGGAGCTGCTTGAACAGCAATGAGAAGCGCCGCGTCGTAGGCAAACATGGCCATATTTGTGACCACCCAAGAAGCTTGCTGGATTACGGCAAGCTCTAGCTATGGTCAGTAGCAATGATAGCGGAACACACGAAGCGTAAAACATTTTTCAGCGGCAATCGCCGGAGGTTAGGCGTGCTAGCTCTCCGGGGTGACGGTGACTACTAAATGCCGCTCGCGGGGGCCATCGAGTTCGATCAGAACGATTCGCTGCCAGGTACCGAGGAGGAGTTGGCCGTGCTCGAACGGCAACGCGACGGATGTTCCTATGAGCGAGGAGAGGATGTGATCGGGCACGTGGGCTGGATTGTGAGGATGGCGGTAGCGGAGCTTGGGGACCATGGCTTCGAAGGCGTCGAGCATGTCGAGATCGGTTCCGGGGTCGAGATCGGCGGTGGTCAGGGCGGCTGTGGTGTGGAGGATGAATAGATTGACGATTCCCGTTGTTTGGGAGTGATTTTTGCGGACAAGAGATTCGACCGTTTCGGTGATGTCGAGGATTTCGCGCTTCTTGTGGGTTTTGAATGTGATTTTTTGCATGGTCCGCGGCGCCACTACCTCTTAAACGACTTCGGGCGTGGCTGAAGCCGTGCCCCTTCAAATCGTCCCGCGCCCTTAGTCATATAGGCAGATCTACTTTATCAATCCCAGGCGTCTGCTTTTCAATTAAAACCGTCCACTTCATCCATGAGATTCTTACTCGGGACACTAGCGCGCGCCCTTGTCGAGTTATTGAGCGTACGGCGATGCATGGTGTATAAGACAAGGCCTATGAAGCTTGTCGGGATTGTTGCGGTTGTTTTCGCGGCCGCCTTCGCGGGCGCACAGACTTCTGCGGCGCCTGCGGGAGCGGTGACGGTAGCGGCGCGCACCGCCGGTTTGCAGAGGCATGCGGGATTTCTTCCTTACTACTGGGATGAAAAGAAGGGTGGCATTTTGTTCGAGCTGTCGCCGGCCGCGCTTGATCAGGAGTTTCTGTACTTCGCGGGGATGGGTACGGGGATTGGGTCGACGCAGGTGTTCGCGGATCGAAGTTCGTTTGGAAGCTCGGGGTTGTGCCGTTTTCGGCGGGTTGGTGGGCGGGTGCTGGTGGTTCAAGAAAATACTGGCTTCCGCGCCGAGAAGGGGAGCGCGGATCTAAAGCATTCGGTGGAGTCGAGCTTTCCAACCTCTGTGTTGGCGGCGCTCCCGGTCGAAGCCGAGCAGGACGGCACTGTGTTGGTGGATGCCAGTTCGCTAATCGTGAGAGATGCTTCCGATTTGCTGTCACAGTTGCGGAGGCCGACTCGCGTGGTTGGAGGGACGACGGTACGGGATGAAAAGTCGATTGGGGCGGATTGGAGGCTGGATCGCGAGCGTAGCCTGGTTGATCCGGACCATAGTGGCAGTTTTCCCTTGAATACTGAATTCGAAGTGCTGCTGACTTTCGTCACGGACGCGGAGAGCCGGTTGAACCAGCCGGATGCGCATACGTTGAGCGTGCGGGAGCATCACTCGTTTGTGGCGTTGCCGGAGCCGGGGTATGAGCCACGGGAGCAGGATCCGCGGGTGGGATTTTTCGGAACGAGTTTTCAGGATTTTTCGCAAGCCTATGATCATCCGCTCACGCGTATTTTTGTCGACCGCTGGCGGTTGCAAAAGAAAGATCCGAAGGCTGCGCTGAGTGAGCCGGTCAAGCCTATCGTTTTCTATTTGGATCGGGCGATTCCGGAGCCCGTCCGCTCGGCGGCGCGGCGCGGGGCGTTGTGGTGGAATGCGGCGTTTGAGCAGGCTGGGTTAAAAGAAGCGTTGCGGATTGAGGATCTCCCCGCGGGAGCGGACCCGCTTGACATTCGATATCCCACGATTCAATGGACGAACCGGGCGGGCCGAGGCTGGTCGCTCGGCATGGTGCATGTCGATCCGCGCACCGGGGAGATTATTCATGGGGTGGTGCAACTGGATTCGCATCGCATGCGGACGGTGAATAACTACTGGGAATCGACGGTCCCGTCTGGACGCGGAGCCGAGGAACCTGCGCTGGATACGTTTGCTGCGCTCGACAACCTTGATCCACAGACCAGCGAAGAAGAGGTGATGGTGAATCGCCTGGCTTTGCTTACTTGCCACGAGGTGGGACACGTGCTTGGTCTGGATCACAACTTTGTAGCGAGCACGTATGGGCGGGGATCGGTGATGGATTATTTCGCGCCGCGGGTGCGCATCCGCGGGGACGAGACGGCTGATCTTTCTGATGCGTACATGCAGGGGGTGGGCAGCTACGATCGCTTCGCGATCGAGTGGGGCTACAGCGAAGGCGCGGTGGGGATTTCTGCGAAAGACGAGCGGGGGCGGCTCGACGCTATTGTTAAGGGTGCAATCGCAAAAGGGATTGTGTGGGGGAATTACGAGGATCCGCGTTGGAATGCTTACGATGACGGACCTGATCCGGTGAGCTGGCTTAAGGAAGTTTTTCCGGTGCGCGATGTTTTGCTGGCGCACTATGGGCCGGGGATGCTGCGGCCTGGTGAACCGACATCGATGCTGGCGTCGCGGTTCCCGCTGGTTTATTTGTTTCATCGTTATGGTCTGGCTGCGGCAATTAATGTGGTGGGAAGCGCGAAGGTTCCGCTTTCGCTGGTTGGTGATGGACAGCAGCCTGTGAGTGTGTGGCCTGCGGATAGTCAGAGAGAAGCGTTGCGGCTGGTGCTGCGGGCGCTTGATCCTGCGGAGCTGACGATTCCGGCGGGACTTTGGAGCGCGCTTGCTCCGGTGGAGAATCGGGAGGCGGATCCGGAACGGTTCATCTCGTCGGCGGGGTATCTTTTTAGTCCGGAGGATGGGGCGCGGGCGGTGGCGGAAATTGTTGTGGGTGGATTGCTTGATCCGCAGCGAGTCGAGAGGCTGGCGGTGATTTCGCGACAAGACAGTAAAGCACTCTCGCCGGAATTTGTCATTTCTGCCTTGGTGCGTGCCGCATTTGGGGCGGAGGCAAAGACTGCGGGCGAGAAAGATTTAGCGGCGGTGGTGCAAAGCCAGATCGCCGAACGGTTGATGATTCTGGCTGCTAATCCTGATGCGACGCCGGAGGTGCAGGCAGTTGCGTTGGCTGGGGTTCATGAAGTGCAAAGTGCGGTGAGGAAGAGCGCGGCGAAGAATCCGACGCTGGAACGGATCGATCAGGAGATCACGTTGTTTTTGCGGAATCCCGGTGAGAATACGCCGAAAATCAAATCGTCGGGGGCACCGGCGGGGCCTCCGGTTTGAAGCCGTTCGCAAGCATAGTGGATAGTCCGCGCGTCGCGCGGCATGCCTTATGTGGTTATTACTTTTGTTTCTGCACTGCCTCCAAGCAGCGGCCGTAAAGCTCGAGCAGATGATTGGCATAGTCTTCGGGCTTAGAGGCGGCGCCTGAGCCCTGGAAGCCGACACCCGAGGAACTGGTGCGGCCGTAGCCAGTAGTCATAGCAACAAATTTCATCAAGTCGAGGGCGATGTCTTCATTACGGCGGGATGCGGTTGAAATGGCGGGTGCTTCGTCCATGAATTCCTCCGAGGAAACGCGAATGCTGGGGATCTCGTCGTCCATACTGCACGAAATAAATGCGGCAGAAAAAATGATAGCAGAACTGGTGGAATCCCACGGGTAGGATCAGTTTCGGGACAGAGCGAGTACAAATCAATGAAGCACAAAGGACACGAAGTATCACGAAGGATTTGTATTAACAGATTTCGCGAGACCTGGCGTCCCTTGTGGTGCACGTGGAAAATCGACAAGCAGCGATTCTCTTAGGTTTCAATTCCCACGTAGCAGACTCGGCCGATCAAGTAACTACTGGCGTGCTTGTCGGCTTCCAAAGGCATTACTTCGACCGGGTAGGCCTGGTTGTGTGGACGCAAGACCAGGTTGTTGCCGGCTAGTTCCACGTATTTGATGGTGCACGCGCCGTCTTTGTTCACGGCGTACATGTTGGTCTCACCCTTGCGATAGGGCTTGAGCGAGTTGTAATGGCGGTCGATGAGGACAGTGGCTCCGGGCAAAAGGCGGGGATACATACTCATGCCATCGCGAGCATCGATCTGAATTACGACGAAGCGCTCCCAGTCGTCGCGGCGGCCTTCGGTCTCTGCCCGCAGGCCCAGCAGGAAACTCTTTTTGAACTTGAGAATTTCCTTGACATTCATGCTCATGACGAGAGGTTCGGTGGCGGCGACGGCGCCATCGACGAGCAAGACATTTTGGAACTCGTCCTCGCTCGGCGGCAGGATGCTGGCACGTTTGTTGACTTCGTCCGGATCGAGAAGATCGAGCACGGAGAGGTGTTGCACGCGCAAGACTTTGTCCATGCCCTCCAAACTCAAGCCCCGCTTGCGGTTGAGGAAATTGGAGATATGGGCTTGTTTGAAGCCGGTCTGCTGCGCCAAGCGCAAACCCGTCAACCCCTCTTCTTCGATACGGTGCCACAAGGTTTTGCGAAGGTTTTCCTGCAAGACTTTGAATTTCATGAAGGAGAGTATAGCACGATTTATAGCAGACCGCTATTGATCATGTCAGTTCAACATCTCAGAGGAAACAATGGGTGGCGACGAAGGCGTGGATCTCATTAAACCGAGTTTTCCACAGGCGGAAGGGCCCGTCTGTATAATAGCGCTTCGCTATTGTGATGAATATCACAAACATCTGGTAGAAAATAGTTCTTGACTTCTGGCGTACCAGAAGTTATATCATACCTACTCTGTTATAACTACTCTGGTAGCCGGGATAAAGCGATGAATTGCAATACACAACCTGAAAATGAGGCAGGAGGTTTTGTGGAGTTCCGCCGCAAGGTGCGCTCCGCCGAAGTACTCTCTGCCGCGATGGAACAACTGCTGCGTATGCTGGAGTTTACGGGTAAGGTGAGTGTGATCGTGCAGAATGGCCGGGTGTTGAAATCTGGATACGAGGAGGGTTACTTTCGCAAGCCCCAACTGCCCTGATGGTCGGGCTGGCGGGGTGAATAACTAGTTGGACCGCTATACTCATAGCTAAATAAATTTAACAGGTTCTCCGTAAGAGAAACGGGCCCTGTGACCGAGGAATCGGCGCAGGGCTTTTTTCATTTTGGGCATCAGGCAATCAGGGTTTGGTTGGAGTTTGAAGCTAATAACGAATTCATCATCTGGAGGCAATTGTGGAACTAGAGGGTCTGGAAATTGTGCGGTTGGAATTGAAGTATTGCGAAAGGTGCGGTGGGCTGTGGATGCGCACGTGGGGAACGGAAGAAGTGTATTGTCCTTCGTGTGCGGTGCAAATGGCGGATCTTCCTGCGGTCCGCCGAAGGAGAAAGCCGCATTTACTGGTAAACGATCGAGTGGAGATCAAGAGCCAATGTGAAGAGTTGTCAGTGTTTTGCGGCGAAGGGGGGAACGCATGAGCGGCGCGATGATCGGCCTGCTTAGTGCATCCGCGGAGACGCCGGGTATGCCACCATGCGTTGGTTTCGAGAAAGCATTCACAGGGGAAGGCGCGAGGCCTGCAGAAGGTGATTTCGGACCAACCAATTCATCGGAGACTGAAGCCCGAAAGACTGATGTGGCCGGGGTTGCCGAAATCGGGAGAAAGGCGGCAGAAGATTCAAAGCCAGCCGCTGACCAGGCGGCGATTTTGGCAGACGCGCCCGGTGCGGGAAGCGATCCTGATCTTTGGCTGTACCGGGATCGTACGGTTGCCCTGTTGCGTCGGTATATGCGGCTTTCGATCGAGGTGGGCCGGTTGCCGTCGCTGCTGGGGCGAGAGTTTTTTCGGAGTCGAGTTACGTCATACAAGGCTTCGACGTTCGAAGATTCGGTGATTTTTGTACACGACGTAGAACGTAGCCTGGAAGAACTGAATGAGTTCGAGAAGAAGTTGGTTGCAAAGATTGTGTTGCAGCAGTACTCGAAGGAGGAAGCAGGACGACTCCTGGGCTGCGGCTATCGGACGGTTGAGCGTCTTTTTCCGGAAGCACTGGATCGAATCAGCGAAATTCTGCTCAGAAGGCAGATATTGACCAGTCTGCCCAAAACCAAACGCGAGGTGCGGAAAAGTTGTCAAGGGGGTAAAAGCGGTCCATTTCTCGCAAGGGATTGAAGACAATCCAAATATAATTTCGAAAACTTGGCGGGTTTACCCTGTTGAATCTGATACTCTGAATTTAGATCATAAAGATTTGCCAAGGGCGCGCGGATAACCGTGCGCCCTAACTTTTTTGGGGATGGGTTGAGGGCGGCTTAGGGGATCAATGAAGAGAACTCGGACACGCGAAGCCGGCAAAGAGCCGAAGAAAGTTGGGGCAGTGCCTGAAAAAGCGCTGAAACGGGTTGATCTCAACGCGGTGCGCGAGCAGATCACGAACCTGGTGGCGAGTCGCGCGGTGGATATGGTCGAGAGCGCGATTGCCGATGCCGAAAAAGGTCACTACCCGGCGGTGAAATACTTGTTTGAGATGGTTGGATTTTGTCCGGCGGCGGCTCCCGACGGAGCGATTGAAGAAGATTCGCTGGCGAAAATTCTGTTGCGGCGGTTGAAGCTTCCTGAAGAGACGAATCCAGGTACTGAAGTTACAAAAGAGTGTGCAAGGGACGCGGTGCAGCCTAAGGGTGATGCCGTAGAATGAAAGTTAATGAGTGGTCGAAAGTTGCTCAGAACTGGTCGTTGACCGCTGGCCGATGGTCGACGGCGCTGGGAAACCGAGGGGATTTGCAAGCCTGCTCGGGGGTGGTGCACAAAAGGCTGCCACACGGGACTTTCATAATGGATATGAGCTGGGTAACCGGTCGAATTGCAGTTGGAGGAGGAATTTGGACAGCGGGCAACATGGCAGAGGTGGCGAGGGCTGGCGTTACTCACATCCTCGACATGCAGATTGAATTCGACGACACGCCGCTGGCGGAGCCGCATGGGATTTCGGTGCTGTGGAATCCGATTGATGACGACTTCCAACCGAAATCCCCCGACGTTTTCCAACGGGGAGTGGATTTTGCGCTGGAGGCTCTGGACGAGGAGGGAACTAAACTTTTCGTTCATTGCGCCGCAGGCGTGCACCGGGCGCCTATGATGACGCTTGCGATCTTGTGCTCGCTGAGTTGGAAGCTGGCGGACGCACTGCACTTGATAGAAGCCCGACGTCCGGTGGTGGACTTCGCGGATGTTTATGTGAATAGTGTGAAAGGATATTTGCAGCAGCAGGTGAGGGCAGGGAAGTAGGCTTCAGGCCTCAGGCTTCAGGTCTCGCGCTTGAGTCCTGAGTTCGACTATCGCGCTTTAGTCCATAGACAACTCAGAGTATTTGGCCTTGCGGTACGCCCGGCGGATGCTGAGGTGTGAGTCGTCGCGGAATCTTGGAACAGTAGCAAGCAACGGAGGAGTTATGTTCGACGCGCGCCGCCCAGTTGGGTGGCTTTTTCTTTTGCTGGTGGCGTTGGTGGTTTCAGCGCAAACGCTTCCCACCACGATGATCGTGGATACCGTGTATCGCGCCGATGGGACGCCAGCTGGAGGGACGCTGCTGATTTCATGGCCGGAGTTTACTACCGCGGCGTTGGGGGCGGTGGCGGCAGGAAATACGAGTGTCACGCTCGGGGCTGGGGGTGCGTTGTCTGTCGGCTTGGTTTCGAACGCAAACGCAACGCCCGCGAATACGATTTATACGGTGGTCTACCAACTGGATGACGGAACAGTCAAAACCGAGTACTGGGTGGTTCCAACGACGTCTCCGACAACTATATCGGCGGTACGAACGACGTTGGGGGCGAGCAGCTCGGCTTCGCAGATGGCGACGCAGCAGTACGTGAATACGGCGCTTGCGGGCAAGGCGAACGATGCTGCGGTGGTGCACCTAAGCGGGACCGAGACGATCGTTGGCGCCAAGCAATTTACGGTGGCGCCTGCGCTGCCCACACCGGTGAATCCAACCGACGCGGCCAACAAAGAGTACGTGGACAATTCGACGCAGAACGTTGGAAACGGGTCATACGTGAGCACGGCGGGTGGAACGATGACAGGGCCGCTGACACTGAGCGGGGACCCGGTCGGGCCCGAGCAGGCAGCGACCAAACGCTATGCTGACGTAGGTGTCGCAAGCAAGGCAGACTTGGTTGCGGGTCTGGTCCCGGGCGGCGAGTTAGGGACTGGCACCGCGAACAATACGCTGTGCTTGCATGGGGATTCGACGTGGGGAGGATGCGGCAGCAGCAGCAATGCGGTCTCGATTCAAAATGTTCCGGTGGCCACGACCACGCCCACAGACAACCAAGTCATGACATATGTCGCGTCGCTCGGGGAATACGAACCAAAAGCGGGCGGCGGAGTGACGGCGGGGATGCAAGCGGTGAAATATGCGACGGACTTTAACTGGACGCAATCGCCGGCCACCGACTTGAGCATTGCCGGGGCTAAGACGGTGAACCTGGCTTCGTGTGCGGCGGGCGTAACCGGGACAGAGCCCTGGTACTACATCTATATTTCGGGGACGGGTGCAGCAGAAGCAGCGCTGGTTACGGGCGGGACCTGCGCCGGGAACGGCCAAGCCGGGACAGTGCAGTTCACGACTCTGAATGCACATGCAGCCGGGTACACGATCACAAGTGCATCAGGCGGCCTGCAAGAAGCGCTGATTGCAGCGCGGTTCAATGCCACTAACCCATCGGGGCCTTCCCAGTCGGGAAAAGTAATTGTGCCTCCCGGAGAATTGCAGGTATACGCGAGGGTTTCGGTGCGTGCGTCCAATGTGACGGTGGATTTTTCGGGATCGATCGTGAACTGCTACATGATCGATACCTGCATTTTTGCGGGTGACCCTTCAAACTCGAATTCATTCCTCGACATTACCTTGTTGAATCCACGCGGGCGTCCCATGGTGGTGAGCGGGCAGAGTCCATTTATTGAAGTGAATGCGCAGAAGACGAGACTGCTCAACGTGACGACGAGGATTCCGCCGACGGGCGGCACTTTCAGCAGCTACGTGCAGGTGGACAACGACCAGGCGTTCCTTCTCGACGGGTTGGATACGTCGCTGGCTACGGGTTCGAGCGATTATGGGGTGCTTTGCAATGCGAGCGTGTGCAATCCGGTGATTTACGCTCCGGGGCCTTTCAGCAGCAACGCAGCGGTGGGTTGGCTGAAGAATCTGAACATATCGTTGCAGTGCGAGGGCAATGGAATCGACTGGCAAAGTGGCAATACGGTAAAAATTTCCGATAGCGTGATTCAGGGATTTGCGCAATACGGAGTGCGCGCGGGAGTGAAACGCGGGGGTTATAACGGGTTCGAGTTGGACAATGTTTATGAAGAGGTGGGGAGCTGCACGAACCCGGCGGGGGCGATCGGGGAAGCGGGAGTCATCGCGCAGGGGGCGACGGTAAAAGTGGAGGGCGCGATGCTTCCGGCGGGATCGGTCCCGCAATTCGCTAATACGGGTAGTACAGACTATCGGTATTACATTGTCGCTAAGAGCGCGACCTTTGGGGCGTCGAATCCGCTTTACGCAGGCCGTGCGCTGACCAATGGATCGGGGAACATAACCGTGACGACGCCGGATATCGCCGGAGCCAGCACGTTTGATTTGTTGCGCGTGACGTACTTGGACCTTAATAATCCCCGCGAGCAGGCGCCTTATGGGGTTGGCAATTACGCGGTGGCGACGAGTGTGAGCCGGGCTTCAGCTTGCGCGAATGGAGTTTGCAGCTTTACGGATACACAGGCAGCGTTGCAGTCTTACACGGTCGCGACTCCCGCTTATTTCCCGTTGCTGGACTACTGGCCGGGGAACCTGGTGCTGGCGGCAAACCAGGATTCGGGGAGTGTTCTAGATGGGGCAAAGGCCTGGGTGCAGAGTGCACCGAGCAACATCGTTGCGGTGCAAGGTACCGGGGCGCCGGCGGTGATCTCTACCGAGTGCCAGTCGGTTAATGGATGGACGCCGCTTTGGCTGAGTTGCTATACCTCTATGGCTCCGGGAACATTTTACGATCAGGGCGCGTTCTTGCTGGCGGTGAAGCCCAATCAAGACAGCGGGCTGTTCACCAACCTGAAAGGGCGGCTGAACTTTCCAACTCTCGGCTCGGGGCCCGGGCACATCATCACGCTTTCTGATTCGAATTTTCAGAAGACGATTGCTACGGCCAACAACCGACCGTCAAATGATGCGAACGATGCGTTCATTGGATATGACCAAGGAGATGGGAATCCGGCGCATGTGGGCATAAGTCTAGGGGCGCCGGTATCGCTCTCTAGCTACATCGGAAACGTGGGAGACGGGACGAACTGGTTGGAGCGGCTGACATCGGGGCTCAAGGAAGTCAAGACGAACGTGCAACTGGACAACACGCTGACGGTTGCGGGAACGGCGCAGGCGAGCGCGTTGTTGACGACCGGGGCTGGGTCGTGGGCGGTGCAAGGCAGCTTTGGAACACTGAGTCCGGCGCTGGCGGGGAAGTCGGCGATTGGGTTCGGTGCGGGCGGGCAGGTTCAGGTTTCAGAGAATGGCGGCGCGGTGGTCGGGGTCGCAGTGCTGGATAGCAATGGCGATGTGTCCGAGAATGCGAATACAGCGACGCAATTAGCGCAGGCGCCTACGCAATGCAACGGTAGTTTCGCCACAGGCGTTCAGGCGAACGGAAACGCAAATTGCAGCGTTGCTGATGTGATCCAACTGGCCGAGACAGGGCAGCCGACGGGCATTCCTAACTATGGAATTTTCTGGTTTGACTCGACCTGCCACTGTCCCAAGGTGATCAGCAACAATGGCCAACCGGTGCAGTTGGGCCTGCTCAACGTTTTTAACTTGGACGCGAATACTTTGGAAGAGTATGACGGCGCCAATCCGCAGACTCTCAACGTCTATGGGACGCGGACGGATGCTTCGGACTATGAGCGCATGCGGCTGGGGTACGACACGACTGACGGTTATTTCTTGCTGGGCGCCGACGCATTAGGAACGGGCACGCAACGGGGACTGGGATTCTGGCTGCAGGGATCACTGCGCTGGGTGATCGATTCCGGATTTAACCTCAAGCCATGGTCCGACAATGTGAAGGATGTCGGCTCATCCACGCTGCGTTTGAAGCACTTGTACACCGGTACGTATATAGATACGACGGCTGGCGCTGTGGCCACTGATCTGCCCAATGCGGCGATTACCGGGACCACGCTGAACAAACTGGCGAAGGTGACGGGTTCGCCTGCGACGGCGATCATAGCTTCGACCTCCGACACTGCTGGAATGGTTGGGATAGTACTGGACGGAGCGGGCACGTCGGGTAGCGCACAGATCGCACGCGGAGGGCAAGCATCATGCGTGTTCGATGCCGCGACGACGGCGGGAGACTATGTTCAGATTAGCAGCACGACGGCGGGGGATTGCCACGATGCGGGGGCGAGCTACCCAGGCATCGGCCAGATACTTGGTCGCGTGTTGTCCACGAATGCTAGTGCGGGAACTTACGCAATGCTGGTCGCGGGGGCGGAGATACAAGCGCCTGCGGGGGGCGCAGTGTCGACCGTCTTCGGACGAGCCGGCGCGATCGCGGCGCAAGCAGGCGACTATTCGGTGGGGCAAGTGACTGGAGCGGCTTCATTAGCGTCGCCGATTTTCACAGGCACGCCGACTGCGCCGACGCAAGCCACTTCCGATAATTCCAACGCCATCGCCACCGATGCGTGGGTGAAAGCGCAGGGCTATGGCACGGGGGGCGGTCCGACGCTGGGAAGCGCGGCGCAGATTCCGGTGATGAACTCAGGGGCGACGGCGTACGCTCCGCAGAGCATCAGCGGGGATTCCACGCTCACCGCCGCAGGCGTAATGGCGAACACGGGGTTGCAAGGTCATGCAATTCCTGCTCCTGCCTCCGGCTATCTGAATTGGACAGGCGCCGCATTCACCTGGAACACGCCGAGCGGCACGGTATCGCCGCTGACCCAAGGCTATCCCGTAACTTGTACGGGTTCGGCGTGCGGAGCAAGTCCGGTTTCCTTGGATGCTACGCAATTTTCCGGCGCCGATATGTGCGCCAAAGTGGGGGCTGCGGTTACGGCCAATGCCAATACCACCATCGATGCGCGAGCATTCAGCGGAAACCAGGTTTGCTCGGCGGCCAACGCGCATGCCATGATCGCCTCCATGAATGGCGGTCAAGTGCTGCTGGGTCCGGGCTTGATCTTATATGTACCGCTGGCTGAATCCGCGGCGGCATCGTTCTCCGCCGGCGCTTCCCTGCCGCCCGCCGGAGCGATTGTCAGGCCGACGATGGTACGGCTGTCGGGCGGCGGTGGGTCCGCGCAAAACAGTGTTTACTCCACAATCATCCGGGCTTGTGCGGGAACCAATTCGCCGGTAGCCGGCTGTGTCGCCCCAGCGACTCGGGAATACGCCATTACCTCAACCGCGCTGGTGTACAGTGGCGCACCCGACGACCGTCTCTATCTGCATATTGTGGGAAGTGGATTCGATTTTACCGGGAAAGAGCCAATTCGGATTGCGGGCAGTGGAACCCTGAGCAATAACGGTTCATGGACCATCTGCCAGCTGGATACGACTGGGGCGAGAACGATTTCCGGGCGCACCGACCCAGACTGCCCAGCCGACCCGACTGCAACCGATATCTACATGGCTGTGCCCAGCGGCCTGGTCGCCGCAACCATAACCACGGGGACGGTTGGGAGCATCTCCATCACCGGAGGCAGTCCGCTGATCGCTCCCCTCGTGGCGGGTACTGCCGGAAGCCCAAACGCAATCTATATCAAGAATCCGGGACAGTATCCTGCAACCTTTACGCCGACCTGTACAAATTCCGGCGGCTCGGCCACCTGCAGCGTTTCCCTCATGGCTGCGTGTGCTTCCTCATGTGGCACGGTTCACGGGGAGATTCCTCTGGTGGACGATGGCTACAACACCGTTCTCAGCCCGAACGCTTTCTTTCAGGAACTGGATCACTTAGTCATTGACTGCTATGGAGTGGCGGATTGCGTGCCCTTCCGCTCGCTGTTCGCCAACGAAGGATCAAAGATTCACGAATTCACCTTTATTGATTCGCCCGAACGCCAGATCGATATGCACGGCTTCCATTCGCAAAATGCGGGGTCGATCAGCGATGGTTTCTTCACGGCGGGCCCCCACAACACCTGCACGGTGGGCACCGAAGGCGGATTCTTTGGGGATGTAGGGCCGCACGGCCTGCAAGACATCACCGTAACCATGAGCCAGTGTTCTGCCCCGGTCAATGCCGGCCTGCGCATCGAAACCGACGATTATCCTCTGTATGTGTTAGGCGGGCACTCGGAGAACACGTTATTTGGCATCCTCTATGGGCAAAGCGGACTCGCGGCAGGAGTCAGTGCAAACTCGTGGGCAGGCGCCCCGCAATCGAACTTGGCAGCGGCGGATGGCGCCTATCAGAACCAGCAGCAGGCAGCTATTAAAGTTTCGACCAACTACCAGCTCATGTCGAATGGAGCCTATGGCACCACGAATTATTCCTTCCTGAACATCAAGCGCAACAGTACGACGGGTTACACCGTTGCCGACGATCTGAACAGCAATTACGTTGGGGATCAGCTCACCACTGAGTATGTTGTTGATGGCGCGGGGAGCCGGCTTGGATTGCTGGGAACCTGCTCGAACTGCATGAACTGGCTTTACGGCCTGAATCTGGGCAATGGCGGCGGCAATTCCGTGGTCGCCACGGGAAACATCACCATCGCCAACGGTAAAGTCTATGGCATTGGAGCCTCCGGAACAGCTGACACCGGCCTGTCGCGGGATTCGGCCGGGGTGGTCGATTTCGGTAATGGGACCGCGGGGAATAAAAGCGCGACCATTCAATCCGCAGTGGTCAACGCCGGAACCGGCTTTCAAATTGGCGGAACCGCACCGAACGGCCACTGCCTGACGGGCAATGGCACGAATTATGTAGACGGCGCAAGTTGCGGCAGCGGCGGCGCGGCTTGGGGAGCGATTACGGGCACGCTTTCGGCGCAAACCGATCTCCAAAATGCGCTGAACCTGAAAGCGCCGCTGGCATCGCCCGGGTTCACGGGGACGCCCACGGCGCCTACCCAATCCCCCGGCGATACTTCCAGTGACATTGCTACCGATGCTTTTGTTGCGACGAGCTTTGCCCCGCTGGTCAGTCCCAGCTTCAGCGGGACTCCCACTGTGCCGGGCTATGCCAAGGCGGGGACGCTGGTTAGCGGGAACTACACAAGCGCAACTGCTGCCGGAACGATTGGGGATTCGACGGTTGTGGCGGGACCATATGCGATTGGCTGGATGACAGAACTGACGGGTGGCAATAATGGCGTTTTGCCATCGTCGTCTCCGAACAAGGCAATGATGTGGGGTCTGACGCTGAGTTACCCTCTCAGCACTTCGCAGGTAACCTACGACATCGGATCGAACGCGGACAACAGCGCCACCAACAACTATGATCTCGGGTTGTTTAATAGTAGCGGAATGCTTTTGCTCAATCTGAATTCCGGGACGCTGCATGGCAATTCCTTCGCGCCCGCCACAGGGGCGGTCACTCTATCGTGGGCGCAGGGGACTAAGACGCTTCAGCCAGGCAATTACTACTTGATGTACTACACCAGCAACACTACATCCACGCCGCCGACGCTGGTGAGCCCTAGCGCGACCGCGTTCACGTTTTATAAGGGCGAAGCTGGTGGGAGCGGAACTTGCGGTACAACGCAAGGATCTGGCGGTTTCGGCATCACTACACTGAGCGGAGGGGCTTTGCCGACAAGCATCACGCCACCAGCAAACAGCTACTCCTGGAGCGCGTGCCTACCCGCTATCTGGATTCACTAACGAAGGTTTTCTAGCTGCAGTGTCCACTCGCTTCTTTCTTCAAAGCAACATTAAAAGAGGATTTCGGAATGTGGAAGCAGATCATACTTGCGGTCGTGCTGACGGCGGGGGCCTCGGCCACCACATACTACGTGGATCCGGCGGGCAGCAATGGGAACAGCGGGCTTTCTCCGCAGACTCCGTGGCGCACGCTGCTGAAGGTCGGGATTTCCACGTTTCAGCCCGGGGATGTGATCTTGTTCAAACGGGATGCGGTGTGGAACGAATGGCTGACTCCGCCGTCCAGCGGGGCAGCGGGTAGTGTGATCAAGTTCGATGCTTATGGCAACGGACGTCCACCTGAGTTCACGGGCCACTATGCGACGACCGCTTCACAATGGATAAACGTTGGCGGCAATGTTTGGCAGATCCCACTAGCTGCGACGCAGCCAATCTCGCAACTGAAGTTTGTGCAATTCGGCTCGATGTGGGGGAATTCCCAGAGCGCGCAGAATCTGCTGGCTCATGATCGGGATTGGTACTATGACCCGGTCGCGCAGAATCTGTACGCGTGGTCGGCGGTGGGCAATCCGGTGACGCATTACGGCTCGGTGTCACCGATCATTCTGAGCGGGCAGGCGCTGATCAACATTGATAATGTGAGCTATGTTGAAATTCAGCATATCAAGCTGGATTGGTACGATGGCTACGGGGTTCAAGTACAGGGCGCGAGTGACCATGTGTGGCTGGCGAATATGATGGCTGACAGTCAGGTCCCGAACGCCACTGTGCCCATTGGGTTTTATGTGCATCCTGGTGGCACGCCCGGGGATATCCACATTTATAACACCGACGCGCATCGCAATTATGTTGGGTATCGGTTTGACGGAACACCGACTGCGATTGAATTGAAAAACTGCCGAGCTTACGCGAACCGCACGTATGGATTGATGGACAACACGGCGGCAGTGACTTATTCGTACTGTCACTTCTACGCCAATAATCTGGCCACTGGGGTCTCAACCGACGTAACCGGCGCGCCCGGCCCAATTGATGGCGGCAACAACCTGGCGGCGGATACGCCGCCAAATGTGCGGGGATTCATGCAGTACCCGGCCCGGATCACGGTTACTTACGACGACCCTGGTTTGATTGACGGTTCGCATCAGTACATTGAATCGCTATTACCGATGATCCAAGCGAAAGGCGTGCCTCTCAGCATTGCCGTGGTTACCGGGTATGACCTGTCACAGCAGTTGATTCCGACTTTTCAGTCCTGGATCAATGCGGGATGGGATGTGAATTGCCACTCGGTATCACATCAGTATTTCGTTTTCCCGAACGCGTTCACACTTCAGTACACGGGGGCGGCAGCCACGAGCGTGACGCTTTCGATTTCCAATGGGCAGTTCACGATTACAGCGCCGGGAGATCCGAATGCGCAGGTCAGTTGGAACCTTAGTTCGTCAGGTACGGACATGGTGCCTGGTGGCTTAGATACATTGGGCGGCTTGATCTTCACATTAAACCAGCGCGGCGTTTTTTCGGTGACCGCGGATCCAAATATGAAACCGGCGGTAAAGAGCGAAGATCTGGCAGATGTGGTTTCGCAGGATATCAAGAATGCGCCATACCTGCTGCTTGAGGACAAGACTCGGCTGATGACGGACGAGATTCAATGGTCTAAAGCGTGGATGACTGCAAACCTAACTGGTATGCCCGGGAACCAGGTGTACATATACCCAGGCAGCTACGAAGACACTTCCACCGAAGCGATTGCCGTGGCAGCCGGATTTTCAGGTTCGCGGGGCTCGGGTTCCATGGATCCGGCTCCGAATGCGGCGACGGTTGCGGCTAGCGGTATCGATGTGCAGAACATTTTGAGCCAGGGGGTGGTTCCTAATTTTCAGAACCTAAGCGATAGCCAACTGGCGAACAAGCTGCAAGCGTTGGTCTTCAAATCCGCGGTCTGGGGCGTTCCTTTCGGAATTTTCTGGCATGTGAATGAACTCACGCCGCATCAGGTCGGCGTGATGCTGGATACGCTGAAGTCGTCGGGGGCAACGCTGATGAGCAA